>Ga0056124_1000907_pt1 | contig 10365 bp, 8 predicted proteins | sample WorMetHEROISLAND_2_FD_70069 | JGI IMG/M metagenome (GOLD analysis project Ga0056124, IMG submission 70069) | Marine gutless worms symbiont microbial communities from Max Planck institute for Marine Microbiology, Germany - Olavius sp. 4 HERON ISLAND | ecosystem: Host-associated > Annelida >... | reverse complement strand
TTGTTATATACCATGGTTCCTACGGTCATGGAAAGTCATGGAATTTTAGCAAGTCATGGAAAGTCATGGAAAATGGAGAGAGTCATGGAAAAGTCATGGAATTTTAACCATTTGTTTTCGGAAAAACATTCTTGAGCTGCAAAAATAAACAAGACAGATGGAAAATCTCGCGTATGGCAAAAAATGCAACCAAAATGCGCCATTTTCAGGCAAAATCTCAAAAATTTCTGGGGAGGGGTCACAGCCCCCTCCCCAGACCCTACCCCCAATGGGAGGGAAATACCCCTGACCAGACCGCTCACCCTCGGTATATATTTGTGCACCTACTTTTTGGTTTTTTTGGGCATTGCATGTATAAAAGTAGTGGACAAGCATTAATTTGGTCTGGAAAAGTCATGGAAATTGATTTCAGCAAAGTAGTAGGAACCATGTAATGTATACTGAATAGTGTGGCATTGCTAGAGCTGATTTTTAGGTGAAATCACTCTAGCACAAGCGATTTCGCCTATAGCTACCCATTTCTCCGTAGCATCATCTGTCTGTCATCTGTCTTGTTTCTGCACCCTGCTCGAGTCTTTCAACAGATTTAGATGCCATTTGGCAGGTACACCTGGGGAGGGTCCAATGACACATTGTGTTAGATGGGGTCCCTGATCCCCCAGGGGAAGAAGAGTGAGTGAGTGAGTAGTATCTTAACGGCACATCAGCACAAAATAGGCCATTCAGTGCCATAAATGGTTAAAAGCATTTAATATGTGTGATAAATGAAAAGATAAAACTTCGTAAGATCAAGGCTATTTAGCTAATATAAAAACAATGTTGTATACAATGATAAAAGTTTGTATCTTTAATGAAAGCAACGATGTTTCGAGATTCAACATTTTCAAAAAGTTCTTCGAGTGTATCAACTCCAGGATATCTCTGACGTGCTGCACCAAAACAGGTGCAGTATCAAAATGTGCTTGTCAGTGAGAGGAGAATGGCAAATATGACATTCCGGTTTATTATCTCCTTTTAGATGAGAAGGGGAGAGAGATTTGTGGGTTGAACCCCCAAGCCAAAACTTGCACTTGCCTACTTGTGATTCACTAGGGGGTAGCACCGACCTGCAATTTTTGCGAATGACTTTGACCACTTGTTTGTTTTGATGTCAGCCATTTGACCACTTAGGAAGGCTTATTAAGTGACTACGGAATTTATCAAACGACATGCAAAATCTACATCGATTTTTGTATGTATTTATTTGCATTGTGTATCTAAGTGAATATTCAGATTATATCCTACAGAAACAGCTGCCACCATTTCCCCCAAAAATATTGATTCTTCGACTTTATTTGTAACTGCAGAATATTTGTAACTGCTGAACTTTCACATTTCACGAAGATTAACAGTCCAGATTGGTTTCAGTCAGATATGTTTCCTCACGATTGAAGGTTAAATAATGGTTACTTTTTGAAACTAACTGTTGACATATGTTTCATTGTTTCAGCCTCGAATGTGGGTAACTCACCATGGCGGAATTTCTGTGCGAAGTTTTTTTATGCTTATTATTTTGGTGCAATTATCTGTGTAGGTCGGTTGTTCGATGCTCATGTTCTCGACATGTTTGAGCTGGGAATAGAAAAGTTCAGGTCGATGCAAGAATTTCGTGTGAGTCAACATTGACATTTGTTTCTTGTTACAGCTTTTTTTATCATTTAGCTCTTTTAAATTCTTTACCAGTCATAATTTTGCTGGAGTCATTTAATACTCAGAATGGAAAATTATAATCAATTTGCTGTCGAGGTTTTGTGGATTTTGCAGTCAGTCTATGAAACTGGGTTTCAGTTATTATTTTGCCATTTAATTAGACGTAATCTGTAATGGGTTTTGCAGAATCATTTATGGAGTATCGCATGTGCTGATTTTCACTGACTGTGTTTCTTTTACGTAGCTGTAGTTTTTGTTAATTATTGTGCGTATTTGTTTGCACTACTTGCATCATCAGTATGTGTCAGGCTGTGATAAGACTGTAAGCTGTTCTGAAGTTCTCTTATGTTGTTAGTTGTTTCGTTACAGAGCGCAAAGCCGACATTAGGTTCAAAGCCGTGTCTGGTCTTCGCAGGAGAGGCGTTTGATGCTGATGCCGAGTATAAGAGACTAAAGAACTGCATTATTGGTGAGCTGTTAACTGATACTTGCTAGTATTCCCAAGCGTAATAAAAAACTGATTTTTGTTCGTGTTAATGTGCTTGTTTGAAAAAGTGTTATTTATGCGTAGGTTTGTCTGTTGTTCAGTATGAAGATGTTATGTGGCTGTCATTCACCAGTCAATGGGAGCTGGGAGTGTTGTATTCATGTGTCCGTCCACTATGCATGTGTCTTAGTAATGTGTCGCTTCCGCAATTTCGGTTGTATGTGTAGCCATTTTGTGTCCAATCTTCTCTTCTTGCATTGTGCTGAACTGCTGATATAAATTTTTTTGTGTGCCAAAGGTATAGCACGTATCAAGCTGGGTTAGTTTTTGAAACCCTAATAGTAACAGTTGTGGTAGAATAGAACACCTGTTATAAAATTGGGGTTTTCGTTTTTACGGGGCGTCAGCATAGCTGGCTATGCATATGCCCTGTCTTAGCTATGGCAGAGTTTGCTGTCTGTCTGTCACACTCTGTGGCTATCAAAATGATGCAAGTAGGATCACACAATGTCTTTACCGTCACCTCCAACCATGAAGACTTTACTTTTAAGATTTGTAGAGCTCGTCCAGAAATTTGAAAGGGTCCAAAGGGGTTATCACAATTGAGGGCTTTTAATTAGTGGGGGTAGGGAAAGTTTGCGATTTTCTACTAACAAGTCGCCGTGTCTGAGGAATGTTGCGAGATATGACGATGGTTGCTATTGATGACTAATAGGAAGTTCCATAAGTGCTATTGATTGGCACGGAAATCAACGACCTCGGATTGCCTTGAACGACTGTACCGAACTATGCTGCAAGACCGAAATTTAAATTCCGCCATACAATTGTGAATTGTGATGGAGTGCTGAAAAAAAACCAAAATAGATTAGAACGGATAATGACATTTTGTAGTTAATGTCATAATGTGTTAGAAGTATTTAATACAGCATTGTCTTAAAAAGTTTACCGACTTTCTGCAGGAAGTGAGAAATGTTTTTCTTGATGCAAATAATGCTGCTGACAGTGACACATATGATGGTGATGTGTACGTTGTCATAATGCTGATGTGGCAGACTTTCTGCGAGGGCCAAAAGTTGAGCAGTTGCGACTGCAAGGCATCGAGCATGTCTACCACGTCACGGCACTTGAAGGAAAAATGTATTTCCGCTCTTACAGGTATGGCACAATTGCGCTTCTTGCTTAGTTTGCCCAAAATAGATGTTTTCACTTATTTGTGATATTGTGTTAATATTGTATGGGTTCTGCTGTTGGCAGTTGCATTTCTATAAACATGTAATTTTGTCACATTGTATCTTGTTCTTGGAATTTCCGGTGTACAGTGGTATGTATGTAGTTGTTTATAGATATCTGTTTTATTTCTGAGCCGCTTGTAGTGTTTACCTTGTTAAAATCTGGTAGAATTCATCTCAAGAAGTCGGGAACTCGTGTACCGCGGATAGAGTTGGAAGAGGTCGGTCCTTCGGCTGATCTGGTTCTGCGGCGAACAAAAATAGCCTCCGATGACTTGTATCGACGTGCCAAGAAGCAGCCAGATGCTGCGAAGGTGTGAATTTCATTCTGTTTGGACGTAGTTTACTCATTCTTAATATTCTATGTAAACAATCCCGAATGGTCCGATCAATTTTTTTCTATTTTTAGCCGCTAGACTGGTAGCGTATTGGCCAGCGCCTATTCACGCAGTGGCACCGCCAGCCTATACTGTCCTCACGTGACTTCCGGCTAGGCTAGCAGATACCGTAGTATTAATCGAAAAAAATTAAAACCTGCAATTTTGTGAGCGTAATTTAGTACATAGGCCGTATATACGACTAAAAGTAGAAAATAATAGCTAACTAACTGTAGCTTGCCATGCTGTGGTCACGTGACGACAGTATAGCAGGCCTTGCCGCTACGGAAGGCGGAGCTGTCAGTCTATTTTTAGAAGTCTGTGGGTCCAATTTGTGATGTTTTACAAAGTACATCATTGTACTGACAAAAATCTCTCAAGCCTAAATTTTGGATATTAGTTCTGGTACGTGTTTAGTCTTATGAAGAAGTATTTAGTTCAAATAGAACATGCAGATGTACACTTAACTGGGTGTTCTTCTATGGTTTCTAAGATGCTTTGTGGTAAACTTGCATGCTTGTGTGTGTGCGCTGCAGGCAAAGAAGAAGAAGAACGTGTCGCACGATGCTTTCGGCACTCAGCTTGGCCGAGTTCACATGCAGAAGATGGACCTCAGTAAGCTGCAGACGCGCAAGATGAAAGGATTGAAGCGCAATGCATGGCTTTCCGAGGAACAGGCGGCAGCTTCGACGTCGGAGAATGTTGATAAGCGTTCTGTGAAGAAGCCGAGACCGGCTGATGCCGACATGGAAACGGACTAGTTCTGTTTGCTGTGCAATGAACTCTGAGATGTCTAATGCAGTTTTTTCCCCACATACTTATGGCTTCTTTATGCGGTTTTATTTTCTCTCAAATTACCATTGATGCATGAATGGAAAATGCTGTAAACATGTGCATAAGGTACTCTGTGCCAGAATTGCTGATGATTCCATTCACACTGGATTTAATTTTAAAATTAAATTGACTGACAATAATAGCCAGTATTAAGCATTGAGTATTATTACTTGATGTATTGCAACTTGAAGAATTTTTCTTCATTTCTTTTACAACATTATCTTATTATAAGAACTAATTAAAGTGTCAAGTTCATTGCTCTGAAATTGTTTTTAACTTGAGATTGGTAATCAGAATGAAATACCATGTTGAATGCAACCTTTTAGACCAATAGTAAGTATAATGGATACTGTTAACGCAGAAATGAATGGCACATGACAGTGGCAGCAGTAAAGCATAATCACTGTTGTGCGGAGCTATTATGTATTTGATGAAGTATAAGATGCTGGTTTTAAGGTTGAAAAAATTAGCAATTTCTTTGCTGTTGTTACACTTACATGAACTATGGTCCACTAACAAAAAAGTTTAGTTGTATCATTTCGACCCACCCAATGTCAAATTTTTTGGAAGACCGTATTTTGGCTCTTATACAGGGTGCTGTACCCTCAAATTTTTACGAGTGTTGCAATGTGGCTTGCTAACAGACGACATCGTAGGCAAGGGCCTCAACAATTTTTTAACAATGAAAATTCCAAAATAGCCCAGAATTCTGCATATGCACACCAATAACTTTGAGGCCAGGGGAGTAACCTTGCCAAACTTTTTCACGTGACGTGTCATGAAGCAGGTACGGGAATTTGCATACAACTTTTGGCGGCCTGCAGCCTTAAAATTGGCGTATTTAAAGTTATTCAGATTTTTTGCGATCCGCAATGAATGATTCAATCACGTCTAGGTTAAATGCGTTCATAATTATTTGACCACTGTACTTTCGGTCCGCTAGGCCTAATAAAGTAATGTGATCATTTTCTAGTTTAATACTCTTTGCGTCTGGGGGCGTGTCTGGCATTAATTTTTGTGTGTAAGGTTGTAACGTTTTTTAGAACAAAACAACAGAATCACAGAAGTTTTGATTACTGTGTATCAGTTATTTTACACATGTCGCGATCTACGCCACGAGCGAACGATCCGAGAAAAGTTGTAAGTAATGTGCTTAACATTTTAATGGTAAACCTGTAGTTGGCGTCAGTAGTCGTAGTCTAGTACTAAGCCGTGTTTCATAGAACCCAGGTCAGAGTCGTATATAGTATGGCTACAGTAGTCGTAGCCATACTATATACGACTCTAATCTGGTTGGTAAACACGGCTTAGTACTACGCTACAGTAGTCGACGATCGCCCAACAACGGATAGGCATAGGGCGCCGGGCGGCCTTCAGTGTCACGCTGGGTTCTGAATGTGTCTGACATGGTAGATGCTGCATTTCAGACGTAGCCGTAAACGTATATTGAGTATGCGGGCGCAGGTCTTTGCCTCTATGCCCGCCTCTCGAATGTAGCACTGCACATTACGTTCTACTTTGGTTTTCGATTACTTGCAATTGAGCGTTAAAATTCTATACGATATCCTGGTTTTCCCAAAATTCATCTAATCTGTTTTTAGCCGACCGTACTGAGTAGTACGGTCGCGCTTATGGTACGATGTTCTGTCCATCTGTATGTCATCTGTCTGTAACGTTTTGTATTGTGGCTAAACAGTACGTCGTAGAGGGTCGGTGATGGTACCGTTGGATAGGGCGTTGGTAAGTTCCTATAGGCTGTCAATAGTAACATTGTTGCTATCTGCAGCGGTTTGGCCACAGTTTGCAACGCAGTTTCCTCCAACGCTATGTTCATAGAAACAGTTTGTTGCTTATTTACTTTACTGATACCGGAAGTAGTACGATCTCGACTAATTTTGACTGGCCAAAATCGGTAACTAAATTAACAAATATCTCCGGACTTACTGTACCAAATTAGATGCAGTTTTTGGCGTTAATTAAGGAAAAATTAGTCGCATCTAATGGTAAAGATAACTTAATGCTATGCGGCGATTTTTCATATTGGCGCTGACTACACGAATCAGTTTCCCACGGGTCAGGGTTGGATAAGTAAATAAAACACTAAATGTAGTGGCATGCATATGGCAACAGGCAGTATACAAGGAGTAGATATCTACTAGTACGGTCGGCTTCCCCTAGCAACAGCTGGGCTCTTGTTGAACATGTACATAGTGTTAGCTGTTACCACAGAGTTGGGTAGACTGTTTCATCATGGCCGAATCATCCATGAGGCTGGTGAGGCTGAAGCCTCAGAGCCCAGGCCCGGACCACCCGGTGCAAAAAAATTTCTAGAGAGAAAATTTGCATTCTTGTAAAAGAAATTTCCCGGAAACGCTCAAATTTCAACAAAAAGTGCACGGGATATTTCGTTTCTATTATGTCGCTTTGAGTATGTCTGTAATTATGTTCCTTCAAAGGCATGTTGGATGTAGATGGTTACTGGCATTGATTTTATATTCTACCTAATTCATTACATACTGTACTACATGGTTCAGTTCCAGGTTTGCGTGTATTGCTGTGTCACAGAGTGGTGAGTTGTTTACTCTCACGTATGGATCACTTGTTGCACAACTGCTAAAGGATTACGAGCAAGATGAAGAAGTGAATAAACAGCTGGACAAAATGTAATGTGGAATTACATCAATTTCTAGATCGATTTGTTCACATTTTCTGTAGTGTTATTACAGACGTTTGTCCGTGGCAGAATGAATGTAAATTACTCTGTTTATCTTGCTTCTGCTCTTTCTTCATGTTTATTGGTGCATGAAATATAGTCATTTATTTGTTTTATTAATTTTTTGATTGCATTATTTATATTTGCGCTGTTGGCTGTATGTAGGGGCTACAATATTGGAGTAAGATTGATAGAAGACTTTCTCGCCAGATCCAACATTGGCAGGTGCAATGATTTCCGTGAAACGGCCGATGTCATTGCCAAGGTTAGCTTTGTCACTGTTGTACATTCATAGTTATCTTAACTAATTTTAATACTCTGTGCAACAATGGCGCATATATTATACATCTATTTAAACATTTAAATAGCGAGCAATGTGACTGTGAATGTAATGCGATAGAATAATATTTTGTATAAAAGTAGAAACAGGTACCAACATTGGAAAGTGCAGTGAAATAATTATGTTAACACCTGTGATTTCATGGAGATCTTCTATAAAATTTTTATAACAATGTCTTTGATTTTACTGTGAATGGCATAACAAAATGTTTTGATTTTTGGAATTTTGACCCTACATTACAAGTATAATGTATATTTACTTAGAATAATTCATTTATAGCTGTATTTCTGCAGTTTATTTTATTTGTAGGAATGCATAGTGCAGATCTTTTTATGCTGCGGTTACAAATTGTAACAAGTAATTGTAACTTACAGTCACCTGTTATTGTGTGTTTGTAATTTTGTCACAGCATGGTTTTAAGATGTTCTTGGGTATAACACCAGTTGTTACTAACTGGAGTCCAGCGGGTGATGAATTTTCACTGCTGATTGAGAATAATCCTCTGATAGACTTTGTCGAATTGCCAGAAGGTCATAATCGACTCAACTATTCCAACATTCTTTGTGGTGCATTGCGTGGAGCTCTTGAAATGGTTAGTATCTTGTCGTTTTGTGTTTTCTGTTGAATTTATCAGTACTGAGTATGCTATCATATGCTGTAAAATGATCTAGTTCCCAGCAAATTGTGCAAAGTCTTTTGTATTTTGGGTTTCATTACTAGGTTTTTGGTTACTTGTTTACTGATGCTCTTGTTTTTCATTGCCGACAGCTCTTGGCAGCAATTTGTGCTACTCATCTTTCATGCTTTTATTGATTCTGTTTTAAGTTATTTTTTGTTATATTTTGAGTTGTCTACATGCTGTAGACTAGACTGGCTTGTCATTAGTTTTTAGGCTAACTTCTGCATTGCATAATAATGCTGTATTACGTAAATAATGATGCAGACTTTCTTTATTGTGCATTGCGGCAATGTACTGTACCAGAGCTGCATATCGTTGTGAAGTGTGTTGTAATGTGTTAAGGTCTGTTAATTCGATTATATTTTGTGTATGTTTTTATGTAGTGTCTATTAACTTTTTCTATTATATGCATATATTTGTATGTCTTATATGCTCTGCTTTGGCATAATAAATAAATAAATAAGTAAATAAACAAACGATTGTTGCAGGTTCAGCTGGATGTGAGTGTGTGGTTTGTACAAGACCAGCTGAAAGGTGACAGCATCACAGAAATACGATTGAAGTTCCTCAGACGTCTGGAAGACGCGGTTCCTGCTGGCGAGGACTGACATCGACTGTGCAGCTGTTATGTAGAATGGAACGTATTATATATAGCTGGAGAGTGGTGCAGGTACTTGTGTCAGGGTGGCGGAGATATGCCTGATGCTATGCAGGCTCTCACTGGTACTGGCTGATCAAAGGGGCATTGGTGATGCATTGGTTTACTGGCTGATCTTTGTTATGTTCTTTTGAAACAGATAAAAAAGACCCTTATATGGGCATTTCATTTGGCACACATTGCTTAGTGTGTGTACAGTGGCGTTTGCTTACATTTTGTTATGAGTATCATAACGTTTTACAGTGAGCAGCAACATATTTAGTAAAGTGAAAAGGGGCCCGGGTGTATATTTTACATTCTTACTATGTAAGTTACTATGTACGTTACACTTGGACTTCTCACTTCCTCTTATGATTAATTTTTCTGTTATTGTTAAAATTTTTTTCTTCACTTTCAAAGGGAGGGGCCATGCACAAGTGTCCCCTAAATATGCCACAGAACGTTTACCCCGTTTTGTCACATTTGCATATGTGTCTGTCTCACATGTTGTACCTGTTATTTCATTCCAGGAACTTGGAAGCATTGTTGCTTCGAACTATGTACACATTTCTCTATAGCGTGGTCTGTCTGTCTGTCGTCTGTCACATTCGTGCACCCTGCTTAAACCGTTCGTCGGATTTAGATGCCATCTGGCAAGTACACTCGTGGGTCCAATGACACATTGTGTTAGATGGGGTCCCTGGCCCCAAGGGAAGGGGAGATTTCGGGGTCGAACCCCCAGCCAAATTGCAGCCAAATAGTCGGTCTTATGCTGCCACCTGGCGAATGAAACAAGGAGTTGGGTGGACTTGCAACAGCAATTCCGCCTTTTTCCAAATTCCTTTGGTTGTCATTGTTTGACGTGAAACAGAAATGACGCCGTGATTGAGTTGCAGAACGTTTGTGGCAATGTGGGTTCTGCACAGTAAAGAAAACGTCAAAAACATACGGCGTCGGATAATTATAATAGGCATCGAATGCAAGTCGCTGTCAGGCTAGTCTACCTCTGTAACAAACGATGAATACTGAAAATGAATCCGCCAGGTGTGTTGGTTGCAGTAGCTAACGGTTTAGATCAGTCGCTGAGCCCAGAAACACCCGTTCACTATTAAGTATTAACTATTTTAGTTCACATAAACTATAATCAGTTCAAATAAAGCCTTAAAACAAGCCACTGGTTTGAATCTTTGAAATGCCCTTAAATGTGGTTTTGCTGACTTTAGTAATATTGTTACAGGCCTACTGAACATTGACCCACTGTTTGGGATGAAATGTATCGCTGCTCACCCAGACCAATTTGGGGGTGGGGGTAACTTGTTGTGGCCCATGCTATCGTGCAGTGGCGGATCCAAAATGTTCGAATAGGGGGCGGGTGTCCCC
>Ga0056124_1000906_pt1 | contig 10367 bp, 9 predicted proteins | sample WorMetHEROISLAND_2_FD_70069 | JGI IMG/M metagenome (GOLD analysis project Ga0056124, IMG submission 70069) | Marine gutless worms symbiont microbial communities from Max Planck institute for Marine Microbiology, Germany - Olavius sp. 4 HERON ISLAND | ecosystem: Host-associated > Annelida >... | reverse complement strand
CCTTGAGCACTAAAATAGAGGTTTTTACGGATTTTACATTTGTTAGCAGTGGGCCTTCATACATGCACTGCTGTCGCGCGTTCCCTTTGCGTTAGCTGGGCTTTCTTGTTGCTTTTAGGCGCCCGCCGTGTATAAATTGACTTTTATTATTGTTATTTATTATAATTACGTGTGACCGGCGTCAGGCTGGCGTTCGGCAACGAGTGCGGCATGGCAATCATTGACATCATTCAGAAGACGTGTCTGCTCAGTATGGGCACCCCAGACCTCTACGGTAAGTCACTGATCGATCGATCGTGTTCTCTGCAATCAGTAACAACAGGTTCAGCCATATAGCGAACGACGACCTTTGCTTCTTTTATATACGCGTAGATATAACAAATATGCCGATAAACTATGCAGGATTTCGGTTGCTTTGTTCTGCTTTTATACAGGATTTGCGGCCCACAGACCGTTTCAGAATACGGAAATGCTTTCTCGATACTCCTACTTTCTAAACAGGCATACAGCTCTAGCTATTTATACCTTTAGCTGCTCACTTTTTATTTATTTTGCTGTATTTATGTTGCTACTGTTTAGTGCGAAGCGTTTATGAAACGGGCATCAGACGACTGATGCCAGTTCTGTGAGTTTTGCGCTAAGCTTGGTGTAAACGCAAAGAAGCTCTAATGATAATTTGATGTTATCCTGAATGCTTCAAGTTCGGCTATTTAGTGTGATGTCTCAGGGAGATAACGACTTCATACACAACTTGTTGTGTGCGTGAAGGATCAATGGACCCGTACTCGCGGGCACCGCGCTCTCCAAAGTCCAAACAGCAGACGTCAAAAGTATTCTTCGACACAGGACTGACTAGCGGGCCGCAAATTGAAGACTGCAAATCGCCAAGCTTAGAACAGGTCGGCTTCACCTTTATTTCTAGTCTGCTTCTAAATGTGTCTGATTTATGACTATATTCTTGTATTTCTTGGAATAAAGACTTATTCGCTTTGATAGCGGTCATAATTCAGCATTTGTTAATTCCAGCCTGCAGACATCCACTGTTATGTTGCTAACAGTAGCAAATAGCAAGTAAAATGCAACAAATTGGTTTCATTTATTCATTAACTACTGTCCCTGAAACTCGAATTTTACGTCGAACCGGACTGTTTCTTTCCTGTCGTCTTTCGTGCCAAACTGATTTCATTATCACAATAAGTGTTCTTCGTTGTCAGATGCATGCATTAACTCAATAGGATTAGATCACCAATTAGAATAATTCTCTGCTTTTAATAGAAATAGTTTAGTTACAGATACTGAGTAGTACTATTAGTATTAAATTTTTTGCTGTGCCGATTTTTTCAAAATGTTTCTAGATTTAGTAATGCCACGAACATATGGGTGACTCTTTCACGGGTTTTGTGGCCGTTGCAAAAACCAAGGAGCACGACCAAACCTGTCATAAACATGTTAATGACGGTTAATTGATCGCTATGCATTTGTTTCAATTCGATTCTACAACTAGAAAAATATGTCAGCCCATTGCCGACATATTGTGCGGTCGTCCGCCTGGCAATGCACTGTATTGCGCAACCTTAACCAGAACCTTTGACCTTTTGTTGGGAAAAATGTGCACCCCGGTTACTCCAGCCGTAAGGAACGTTCAGATTACTTTTGGTTTTTCTACGCCGTTTCGTTCTCCAGTTCTTAGCCAGTACGGGACAGACGGGCGGACAGACGGACGGGCAGGACCCGTAATGCGGCCTGTCAGGACGGCCACACAATAAGTAAGCAAAAATACACGGAGTGTGTGTTTACTGTTTGTGCACATGAAACACTGGCTTGTATTATATCGCCTTTCATCCCTCGTCGCAGCCTCAAGGCAGGTTTTATATTAGCGTGATTCACAGTTGCTGTGTCATGGCCGAATTATTTCTTACTTCGCTCGCTTCGGCTTCTTGATCGATTGACTGCATTCGGACGCCGAATAAACTCGTTTCTCGTTTGTTTTGTCGCTTTCGACGTGCTTTGTTTGCGTGCGTTTTTCGATGTTTGCAAGATACCGACTTTTTCAACCTCCTACGCCTGACATCTATTGTTATTATGTAGTTTTTGATGTATCAGCACGTTACGTTTTCTCTTTTAAGCTCTTAACTGCCAATGTGTCTTGTTCGGGTAATAAAAGCAAACACTAAATGTCGTAAAATTCAACAGAGTGTAAAATTACCTAATGTTATTTCAAGGTCATAACAAGATCACGGTTTTACTTAAACACACAATTACGTTCTAAGCAGGAAAGTCAAAACAACCTTGAATTTGAAACGCGGTGAAAGTAGTCAATGAATTACCGGTGATAGTATGTTACATTCGATCGGTTACGTTATGCAACGGCGTTGATACTTGACAATTCTTTAGTTCTCACTTTTCGCAGCGAACTTCAAACTTGATGTGATTTTGTTCGCAGAGTAAGACGACAAAATCGCAACACTGCACAGAATGATGGTTGTTCGTGGTAGGGCAGGTCGGTCCAAACTTTAGCCCGATTTTTCGCTTTTTGCCATTTGTGGATCAAAGTTTACCCAATTATGTCTCATCGTACGCGGGAGAGGATGCAGTTTGCAAGCGCCGTTTTCTGGTTGTCGATGTCTTTTTCTTTCCGGATATATTCGCGATTAAAATTTAGAATTGTCCGCAATCGCGCCAAATTTTGGACATTTTTGCTTCCTCGGAGCCCCTGTCTTAAAATAGGGGGGCGCCCCAAATTTTGGGACTAGTGTTTAAAATGACACCCATTTTTGGTCATGCGGCAAAGTTTCGCGGCGATCGGCCAAGGGACTTTGGAGATTACGGGACGAAGTAAAAAAGAAACAGGCTAAGAAGTCAAAACTTACTGGCCTGTCCCAAGGACTTAAGTACGCCGGTCGAGTATTCAACACGGATCCACGACGCCTCTGGCAGTTCCTGGAGCGGATTGGGGCGGTGACCCGCCACCTCCCCCCGATCGGGAATGAGAGAAAGAGACAGAGTATAGGGCGGCCGTAGCGATGTACTCCGTGTTGATGGCTGGCGGATTGGTCTGACGGTCACATCATTCATTGGTCGCATCAACGACGTTGCTTTACGCTGAGCCAGGTTAGTACTCAGATGGGTGACCGTTCGTCTTGATATTCGACCAAGCCAACCGGGTCAACTTAGCCTGGCCATCCAGCCGTAGGTAGGCGCCGTGAGTACCAGTGAAAGCTGGGGCGTAAACAGGCACACTGCGCGATGCACTGGCGCGGTGTACGTGGTCTGGCAGTGTAAACTGGTGTCTGTCTGGCTGAGGGCTAAGGAAACGGAGATGATCGCCGCCGCGTGGGCTTGTAGCTCGGGAGGGAGTTGACGTCTGTGCGTTTGTACGTGTACGATGGCTGGTGGTGTGCTATTGTGACCGGTCGGCCTGCGGCGGGTCACTCTCAGCAGGTGCACCACGTGCGTAGTCTCTGTCTCAACTCGTCGCGTGCTAATCGCATCCGTCAGTCGTACAAGGTCGCCGGTCAGTTGCGTCGCAGTCGCAGTCAGTGCACGTCCAAGCTGCTGCTCAAGATGCACTCGGTCGCCAGTTCGACGGACGACGCGCGCAATCTGTCGTCCAACAGTTCCAACAACTCGAGCACCGGTCGAGTCGCGTTCATACCGTACTCAGTTAATTCTCTCGCTGGCTGCGTGGCGCTAGCGCTGGCCGTCACCTTCGTCTAGTAGTCTATACCCCGTCGTGAACTTGTGCTCGTGATCGTCTTGTGATATCCCAGTCAGTCAGTCAGTCTCTGCTGTGTGCTGGTTTGCCAGCAGTAGCTGGGGCTACTCCACGTCCGTCGTAGCTGACTTGTCTGTAGTCTGCGTGTTGCGCGCGATCATCAAATCTGCGCCATCTGGCAACTGGCACAAGGTTATGCATGGTAATATATGATACATTATTGGCACTGGAAAACTGGCAGGCAAGCTGCCCGTTTAATCTAGCACATAAACTAAAAAGAACTAAAAATGTTTTGAATGAAAATGAAGCGAGAGAAACTGAAATGGAAGTACTGTTATGTAAAACAAAAAAAAATCATCCAGAAACAGCTGGTTGTGAGAGAGATAGAAGCCTGAGGTCAAAAGAAACTTAAAAGGAACGAAATAACGATAACTGAAAGTAGAAAAAAAACTGAAACAAGAGAAAAACATAAGCAAGTCCAGATGTACGCGTGTTATGGTTGAAGCATGTACAAAGCGATAGAACTGAACTGAACTGAAATGTCAGTTCAGTTGCGTCTACAGGAGTGTACTAAGTTCATTTGTGTCGCTTTGCCAGCCAGCCAGCGAGAGAATTAACTGAGTGCTTTGCGCACGCCTTTAGGGTTAGGGTTAACTAACTCGCTGGACCCGTTGATCTCGCAGCACTTTCAATGATCGTTGCGTGAACGTAAGATTCAATCAATCAATCAATGATTTAATTCGTCGACATACAAAGATAAAAATTTGACAATTCAAATGAACAATTGAAGAACAGGAACGGCAAGGTTATGGAACACTGACAGCCGCCCGTAATTAAAATTAAGAACAATTTCAACAATTAAGAACATTTCAAAATACCGAAAAATCAACAGAACCTATAGACTGCTTAAAACAATTTAAGCATAATAATGAGATGGCGCAGCGCCATCTGGTGACGGTGGAAGCAGATTTGACGACGGCGCGCAACATGCAGGCCGCCTAATACCCGGTGCAGTTGTGATCTTGTGATATGCCACGCAGTGACTCAGTCTGTGTCGTTGGTGGCTACTAACTCGGCCTGTGACAGTGGCGTGCATGGCGGCTGCCGTTCCGTTACGTCGTGACGTGTCAGTGTCCTATGAACGTTCGTTGACGTAAACACAATTAATATACTTTAAATTAGGCCATGTTATTATTATTTCTTGACTCTTTCGACTTTCCGAGGGAAGAAAAATTAATTACTCTAATGGGCTTGGCCATTGATCCCGGGGGGGGACTCCTCAGTAAAACTCTTGTGCAACATTATAGTTGTAGCGCTGAATAGGAACAGATATCCTCTGAAAAAAAACTACCCTCACGATCGTCACCAGAAATCCGAGATTTTTCGACAAGCTCGGCCAAGAACGAGTATTCGTGGAGCCTAAACATGCAACCGCGATAGACTGAAAGAAGTTGGAGGACCGCATATTAAATTTCTCCTCTTATTTTAATAGGGCCTTTGCAGGTAGGCGTGATTACCTGATAAAGAGTTTATCACGTAGTAGAACCTGGCCTACGTGAAGCATGCACTAATCTATGATTAACATCAATATGTACATACGTCATACATATACAGCGAAACACTCTGCATAGTCACGTGCTTTGTTATTATGATTGTGTACAGAGACCGCTAAACGTTGCATACTGTCGCACCATCATCACCTTAAATTCGAATTCGGGTTCTCTTGCATTGTGGTCGACCACTCTATAGTGGTAGACTGTTAGTCTATGTTAGTTTATAGTAGTTTAAAACTTTAAATTATATTTATTTTTATTGGTTTATTAAACTGCAGTAAGGTGGGGTAGTTTTTCACTAGTATGCTTAGTTTTTGTCAGTGTTGTGTGAATGTAAAAACAAAATTGCGGTATCTAGTGGCTTATTTTATATAACAGCCATAAAATATTCACTGGTCCAATTGTGAATAATTAGCATAAATTAACACAAGTAATATCTGTTTTAGTCTGTCTATGATTAAGTATCAATGCGAGTCAGGGTTACGTGAGGCTTAGTCTGTTTTATGATTTTGTCTTAGTTGTTGTCTGGAGCATGGCTTTTATGCAATACGTGCATAGTTTATTTTCGTCTCGTTTATTTTGAAATCTCCTTCACATCAAAAATGTCTTAAATCGATACTGAGTCATGCGATGTATTACCAACGCAACAGAAATGCATATTTCTCACTGATATCGGTCTATGCTCGAGCCTGGTAGTTCCAAAGACCTTAATGTTATCTCTTGTCACTCAACTTGAATCGAGTGAGGTCACGACATTCTGTTAGAACTTGAATGTTAGAACTTGAACGGTTCTGCCGCTGGCAGTGTAAATTTATCTTTATTTACATGTTTCTGGCGGGCTCCGAAAGATGCATGTTTTGAGTAATAGAATGCGCAGTGGTCGTTCAAGGTCATCCAAGGTCGTTGATTTCGGTACCAATCGGAAGCGCGTATGCAACTTCCCGTTGGTGGTCAATAGCAACCTGGTACTATATTATCCTGCTTTAGAGATATAGCAAGTTTTTGCTCTCAACAGCCACCCACCCACTATTCCGGTCAAAATTTGAGGGTGTTGGCAAATCTAGGATTCGATCGCCAGTGCCCAGTGCTAGGGCTTCGAAGTGAATCCAACACAGAACTATACAGGCCCGCCGAGCATACGGTGATCAGTTGAAATGTGATGTCAGATCAGTTTCACCAATGCATCGAGGCGAAATATTTCACCGCAAGCTTTGATTATCTGACATAAAGATTGAATTCGACGCCACCCAAAACAGTTCCTGTTAATTCGCACCATTTATAAACTTATTTTACTATGATTGTCATTTATTCGTCTTTTCCTTCAATGTGCCTTTGATGTCGCATGCTTCTAGAACCTCTGCATGAACTAGAATGCTTTCACGAATTTAGATCAATACATTACTTAGACAAAATACGAAAATCTGCAGTGTGTAATTTGCTCATAAGGTCTAGTTGTTCGTTGTTTAATACTGTGCTAGGAAAGATAAAGAAGGCTATGTTGATCATCACGTTAAGTTGTATGTAGGTTGAATAAAGGTGCTATTGTACGATTTCGTTATTAGGCTCAGTTTACAGTTAGTTTTTGTGCAGTGAAATCAAGAAAAACAATTATATATATATGTACCGGCATCCCACTGCGCATAATTTTCTCCTATATTCCTCCAAAGCTGGTCTTTCATTCATTTCTGTTCATGTTCATACCATAGATAGCCTAGCTATACCTTCCGTAGTGTCTTACAGTTTTCTAATCTGCATTTGCAAACATTATTATTTTTTAATCTAGCTCAGCTCTGTGCAGTTGACTAATGGTAAATGAAGTGTGTGTGAACAGTCTGTTGTTAATCTCAAGTATTCATCGTTTTGTATGTTTTTGCATATGTACTGCGTGGCGCACAAAAGTGGAACATAGGCTACTCGTTGCATAGACCGAGCAATCGGACAGTATCTGTAACGGGACGACTGAAAATGCAGGACCAAGTCATCTTCAAAGTAGTATTATTTTGTACAACCAAAAACTCACCAGATAGTCTTTATTAGTGTCAAAAAGTACGCGCGAAATCACAAATAACGAACATGATCGATGGCGTTGAATTTGCAACCTTTGCCGTCTGTGATTTTCCAGGTCTTGCAAATTCCAGCCCTGCGATTTTGTCCGTCATTTTAATGGTCCTGCATTTTCCAGCTATTTTCTTTGTTCGTGGTCCGTCATTTTCAGGTCTTGCAAATTCAGGCAGTTCATGTTGAACACGTAAACCCAATGTTCAGCATCAACACCGTCACCGTGTACTGCAATGATCGAAGCTATTATCGTTTCCAAAACTGACGGATTACTCGATCTACGTACTTTGCGTAAAGCGTGTAATATGTCCCAGTTTTTATGCGCCACCCTGCACATAGATGAACGTCTGCCGGTCTGTGTCTCTACGCACTGTACACATGCTTTGTAAGTATTCTGCGTGAGTCGTGAATGGACGCCGTGTGCATATTTACTGGTGCAGACAAGACGGACAGTTCGTTTTCGCAGTCTCACAGCTCGAGTATGACGAGCCTGGACAACGTCAACAAAGAAGCTATTCAATCGCTCGTCTTTACTGACGCCTACACTCGCAAAGCAGGTCCGTTTAGTAGTAAGTAAGTAAGCAGTAAGTAAGGTGTAAATTAATATAGCGCATACTCAAAAAGATCTCTAATGCGCTTAGTACATTTTGGCGTCAAGATCTCGTAAAAATGTATGTCTTCAGTTGACGTTTGAAAGTGTTGAGACTCAGCTGTGGGTCACGAAGGCTGTCAGGCAGCAAATTCCAAGTCGACGGACCGGCAACAGCAAAACGCCGACGACCGAAACCGTTCAGTCGGTAGCGCGGTACGATCAACTTGCTCTGAGTGGCAGAGCGCAGATGTTGACGACCAGTGACGTCTGCTGTTAGCGTACAACTGTCCATCAAGTACGACGGAACAGTTCCATGGAGGCAGCGATACATGAGCACTGCGAGCTTGAATCGTACTCGATCGGTGACATCGAGCCAGTGGAGCTCATCATGCAGTAGTCGCGACAAACTGCTATCGAACTTCCGAGTGTTGCTGATGACGCGGACAGCAGAATTCATCACTCTCTGCAACTTGTCTGTTATGACTCTGGGCGACTCAGCCAGCACAGCGTTGCAACATTCAACACGAGATGTCACAAATGCTTGCATCGGAGTTTTAGCCGACCCGGCATCTAACGACTGCCGGACACGACAAATCTGTCTGAGATTAAAAAAGCAGGCAGCACTAACGGCTGAGACATGTCTCTCAACACTCAAGTCGGACGACAGAATAACTCCTGGACGCGTACATGTCCACTGGCCTCGATGGCATCGGAACCAAGCTTGATAGCTGGACCTTCGAGTTTACAGAGACTGTATTTGGAACCAGATTACAGGAGTTCGGTCTTCTCTGGATTAGTAGGCCTAGTAGCAGAGGTAGTGGTAGTGGTGGTGATGGTTGATGTTGCTGTTGTTGTAGTACCATAGTTGTGTTTATAAGGACTTATACATGCATATACGTGTGACAAAACTGAAACATTTTTTTTAAATTCTCGGTTTATCGCATGCAATTTTTTTGTGGTTTTTATCGACATACCGCTGCACGATAAACAGCATCTTGCGTGCAGTGATTATAACATATCATTACAAGGATCTTGTGTTTTGTGACTCGATTTTCATAGCGCGGCTGGTTCAAAGCATCTTCTCGACTTGCTTGACTTACGCCTTGTCACTCGCAGTGGAACGTAGGCCACAGACGACTTCTGTCCATCCAGCTCTCTCCTGTCCTGCCGCCTTCGTCTTCCTCCAGCTGTAGTTGAAACCTGTTGTCCACATGTCTTTATCCGAGTCTCTGTTCCAGGTGATCTTCGATCTTTGTCTGTCTGTGTGACCCTGCATAGTGCATGTCTGGCAGTGCTAAATGTCTTGTTTGCAAGTAGTAGTGTAGTGTAGTAGTGTAGTAGTGGTTTGTAGTCGTTGCGTGCATGGCTGTGACAGAGCTGTCGACGTGCCCGTGTCTCTGGGTCGGTACAAGTCTCGGTACAGTGCTCGTCATATCTCTGACAATATCGTCAGACGTTGAAGTACGAAGACGCGAACCGGTTATCGTTTCACCCAGCGGTTTGTACCACTTTCTCTACAGAGTGGGCAAAAACGTGACACAGTGTGTGGAGAAACGCTGGGGTTCCGAACGAATTATGAAATTTTTTTTCAAATAAATGAGCACATCGAAACTGTGAATACTTAATAGCAAACGTTACAAATTCTCCAATGTTCTTCAAAATTCTTCAATTCTCAGAGTGGAATGGCTGGCTGACAGACTGATCGGTCTTCTGCAGTGGGCACCAGTATACCGATCCAACGCAGTACGTTGCAGCCTGTTTTTCTGTATGAAGTATTAGACTGAACAGTAGAATGGGGAACTTTGCTGTTACTAAAAATAGCCTGTAACGTAGTGAGCAAACAGTGGGGTGATGTTATTAATTAGTGAAGTTATCCACTTACATACATTGTATAGCAAGGGCCCGTGGTCATGCACCGTTTTAATGGCTGTTGTCCAGGTAAACCAGGTTTAGCCAGTTGCCTTTGATTTCTATTACTCTGTTTGTTACTAACCTCAGTGCTTATTTAGAAGTCAGGATGGGACAAACAATTTTTGTGTCCTTGCACCAAGTTTTCCTGGATGTTCTCTGGTTTCACGTATGCCTGTTTTATCAAAATACTTTGGCTGACATTACCGGTACATTACATTGAAATTTAAAGGAACAAAATGCCTAGCACTTCAGTTACGTTACAGTCATCATTGGAAAAGAGGTGGAAAACAGATGGGTCTTAGGTTTCGTCTTGAATGATCGGAGACACTTCGATGACATCACTTCTGATGGCAGACTGTTCCAAGTTCTTGCCACAGTGACGGGGAATGCTCGGCAGCTGATCATAGAGAGACAGAGATATGTTGTTCGCGCCTTCTTGGCAGCACGCATTTTAGAACTGTGTTACGTTTTAACGAATTTATGCAGTTATATTGAGTATATCTACATTGTTTTATGTTCCGTATGTTGCCAACTGACT
>Ga0056124_1000905_pt1 | contig 10368 bp, 10 predicted proteins | sample WorMetHEROISLAND_2_FD_70069 | JGI IMG/M metagenome (GOLD analysis project Ga0056124, IMG submission 70069) | Marine gutless worms symbiont microbial communities from Max Planck institute for Marine Microbiology, Germany - Olavius sp. 4 HERON ISLAND | ecosystem: Host-associated > Annelida >... | reverse complement strand
ACCGGTTAAAATTCCGGCTTACCCGGGTTAAACCGGTTGCTGAAAAAGAACGGCTTGGTACAGCCCCGGGTTAAACCGGGCTAAACCGGGCACTGAAAAAGAACGGGCCCAATATGACAAGTATAGTCAACGTTCACGTCATCTCCATACGTAACGATTGTTTGCGTTTGCAAAGCAACGTGAGTAATGGAGAAGACGTCTCCGGACCTGTGTCCAAATAAAGGGACAACAGTTTGAACTGCGTTCTGTCAAGCCTTATTAAACGAATATTGTATTGTGTTGTATAAATTTTCTCTCCTTTAGCTGTGTAAATATGAACTTACAAAATAGTTCTTTGTATATAGAATAGTTAAGCTATGGAAATGTTGCCTGACGAGCTGGTGTCAGTCAGTAGTGTTAGTTGTTTTAAGAGACACGGATGGGTTCTGGTGTGACTGGGATTTATAATTACAAATCCGACGTATAGCACGGGAAGTCACAATGTAATAATAATAATAGACTAGTAAAGTTTTTTGGGTTGAAATTCGTGTTTATAAATGTTGGACGGAAATAGAGGCCGTTAGGCCTGCTTCCGGATATTCGTTGATGATAATGATGATTTATTGTAACTTCTGACGATGATGTCACTAGTCAACAGTTTGTTAACGTTATAGTGTTTAATGACTTGAAATTTCGTGACTGGCATTCTTGCTTCGTTGGAGTATCACAGCATGCAGTTGCCTCTACCGTAGGTGCCACAGGAAAACCTTAGCTGGTACTCTGTTCTTGTCATTTCTCGCAAAGTAACGCATGCTATTAAGTGCTGATTACAGGCCACAGGTAAAAAAAGCGGATGAGCTGATCTGCGGCTGTAATTTGAGCTGTAATTTGTTAGTTTAACCATCCCCCTAACCCTATTAGTAAACCTAACCATAACCCTATTTCTAACCTTGACGCAACATACGCATATCCACAGATCCGCTTTTTACCAGTACCCCTGATTACATGACGATTCTCACTGTCAAAACTTGTTGATATTGAACCAGGATTGTTGGAGTTATTTGATGATGTTACAGAGTCCGTTTTTTTTCAGACACCGTGTACTTGTGTACAGGGTGGAAACAATGCGGGACACACGGTGGTTGTCGGTGACAAGAAATATGACTTTCATCTGCTACCGAGTGGGATCATTAACCCAAACTGCATGAACATCATCGGTGAGGCTTTCAGTCTTTGTGGCACACTCTGTTAACTTAGCCACTTGGCTACAGTGTCAAGCAGGGGGCGCATAGTAAGTAACTGCTGGTAAGTAAAGTGTAAATCTATATGGCGCATAATGCAAAAAAATCTGTAATGCACTTAGTACTTTTTGTCGTCAATATTTTGTAAAATATCCCGCATGCAGTATCTTGCATAGTTACAATACCAAGAACATATCATGAGCAAAATCTACACAACATGTGTGATTGTGACCCAAATGTAGCGTGAATGCATTGTGTTTGAATAACTTTTAGATGGATTTTTTTGTCATTTTTGTCATTTTGCATTGAAATCTTGTACACGATGAAGTGGAATGTGAACATGTATTCTGCTGGGAATGTTTCAGGTAATGGAGTGGTAATTCATCTGCCGGACCTGTTTGCTGAAATAAAGAGAAATGAGGAAAAAGGTTTAGTGGGATGGGAGAAGCGTCTCATTATTTCATCTCGAGCTCATCTTGGTATGTTAACGTTAATAATACTCACTAAACATGTGCATAGTTTGTGCCAAAAGCACAGGCCAGACCAGTAGGGTTAGAGCGATACTAAGCAAGCTACCCAATACCCAATATTATTTGGTCCTGCCAGTACCAATACACAGTACCAATACTGATACACAGTGAAGCACTGTACTCATTTTTCAACAAATATACAGCACTAGCCTACCTGTACTATGGTTATTTGCCATCTCCCACACTGGCCCAGAAAGTTTATACAAACTATCAGCATTATACAATTAATTAAGTAATCAAGAAAGTGTTGCACACTTAGTTTGGACTTAGTCATAGGTTCCTTAGTAAATAATCAAATTTGGTGACGCAGTCGAAGTTTTGCCAGGGGCCGGAGAGATATACACAGTATGTTTGAAAATCACTTGATATTTAATGAAGTAGTGAGAGTATCGTGTACTTCTTAGACCGCCCGATACATAAGAGTCTTCAGTGATGGTCCGTTGTTGTGTGCCCCATGCAGGTCCCGGGAAATGTAGAATAAGTCAAATCTGTCTTTCCTGGCAGGCAGATAGCATAAAAGGCATCTAAACCTGCATTGTAGTATGTATTGCTGTAGTTATATTGTTTGCGTGCGAGTTTTTTGTTAGTTAGTATTATGTTCATCTGTAATGTGTAGTTGTGTATGTACATAGTTTATTATTGTGAGTTAGGTTTTCTGTTTTAGTTTATTTCATTTTTTGCTGTTGATGTTTTGTTGTCCGTACCAGTGCAAGTGATTCCGTGGGGTGACCATCCCCGAAATGACCTATTTTTAGTGTTTTGAGTGGACCTAAAACTTTACTCACTCACTCCATTGTTGTGTGTTGCAGTATTTGACTTTCACCAGGAAGCTGATGGCATGGAAGAATCTGGACGTGGCCAGAAGAAGTTCGTAGTTTTATCGACGTTGTTATCCCCTTAAGTGTTTGCGATGAGTCAGGGCCTCTTTTTGTTTTTAAAGCTCAACATTTGTGAAAGTCATTAAGCTTTACAGCAGCCACTCTAGCCTTTACTCTATTCTGCTGTTTTTTAAGCATTTTTCTCTTTGTTAGTTGTCCTTACTGTCTTTGATCGTACTGCTGGAATTTTACAGTTGTATGCATGCGTAAAAACCCTGTACTATGTTCTGTGTTGGTTTGTAAGTAGAAAGCCTGCTTGGTGGTGTGTGCAGAATTGGAACTACAAAGAAGGGAATTGGTCCAGCATACTCTTGCAAGGTACACTGGATGCTTATTATGTAAAAGTAGCCAACTGAAAACTTTGGAATTGTTCTTTGGCAGAGGAAGTTGAATTGATACGCTAATTGTTGAACTTGTTTAACTATTATCACCCTCATTTCAATCAGCCAGAGCTGTGGAAAATGTCATTGCTAATGTTGAGATATTCTAGACCGTGCTGTTCATTATCTTTGTTGGCTTGCGACACTGCAAGCTATATGCGACCCTTACTGTCAGGCAGTGTATGTGGATGTGTCTGTGCACAGCACGGCTTGTGCCATGATATAGACAACGTTCGTTCTACGCTGCAAAGCTTGCAGCGTCGCGAGCCATGTCGCTTACTGGCTCATCTGATCACCAGCCCCACCAATTTTTAGAATAAATGGGACGTCTAACCATGCACTGCATTAAAGTATTTTTTTCCTGTCAGGATTGTTATGCAGTATATTCATTTCAGGTTAGCCACAGCTTTACTGTTGCATTGTCACTGTGCAGGCGAGTAGGAACGGTATTCGTGTTGGTGACCTCATCAACGATTTCGACATCTTTACTGAACAGTATGCAACAACTCTCTGTCTCTCTCTCTGATTTTTGTGTACTGGTAGATCTGGGACCACGTTCTCGAAACTTTTTTGGAAGATCTTAGGAAGATTTCTTATCTTAGGAAATACTTAAGAAATGATGTGCATTCTTGAAACATCTTAGGAAAGAATGTAAAGAAGATCTGAAGTTTTCCTAAGAATTTCTTAAGAAGCTTTGATATGTGGTCAATATAAGTGCAGCTGGTTGGTTGACTTGATTTACTGAAGAGCTTCAAAAGTGCAAGGAATGCCATGGAGAATTTGTATAGGAAACGTTCTTAGGAAGTCTTAAGTGAACTAACTTAGAAAGATCTTACAGACTTAGGAAAATTCTTAGGACAGTTTTGAGAATGTGGGCCCTGAACTGTAATAACTGTCTGCTGGCTGTAATACAGGCTTCTCACGAGTCCTGAAAAGTGATGAATTTTGACATTTCAAAAAAATCTGGATCTGAAAAATTTCTGAAATTAGACATAGCTGCTGAAAAAAGTCCCAAGTAGTTGAATCATTACAATTTTGAGCTGTAATTTGTTTCCTTAGGTTACATTAGAATCACTGACATATTCTATTTGCTTATTTTAGCAAATATTTCTTTAGTGATATGTTACACTTGTTGTGCCATGTTTTCCTGCTAAAGGTCGTATTTGACTATTAGAACTGGGCATGAAATAGGTACTGAAAAGTCTGGAATTTCAATTATGTCATTTGAGTAAAACCACAAATCCACCGTGGTGAAAATGGTATACACTAACAAGACAACATTTCCACGCAGAGCTGCTCTGTACCCATTTTGTGCAGAGCAGCCAATGTACATTGCATTTATCACTAGTAATGCTAGCAAGCAGGTAAAGTAGAATAATTTTAGCATTGAATCAGTTTTATTTTTAATGTGTAATTTTTACGGACTGTCATTGTTGGTTGGTTAAGACTCTGTCGGTGAACCTTAGCTGATTTATCATGGCATTCTAAGTGGACCATTCTGGCTCATTGTCAAACTTCACGAATTTTGGTTATCGTCTGCATAATCCATGCGTCACAGACTAAGTGGTCTATCCGCCTACGGGTTCAACGGCATTGACAGGGGGATGAGCACCCCGCCTACCCTCCGGACGGGCACGGCCCACTTTACCTTACCTTACCTGCATAAATTTTGTGAATCATTGAAAGGCTACTGATTGCAAAGGGAACAATTGTTAATGAATAATTGTTGTTATTTCTTTTGTACAAGTAAGTGATTAGGCTACTGGGTAGGTCTAGTAAGGTATGAAATTGTGCTAGCATTTTATGTGACACACAAAGCTATTTCTGACACATTTGATGCCATGTTTCGTGCTGCCAGGTTTCAGAACTTGGCAAATGTTTACGTGAAGCGCTATCCTGGCCTGAAAATCAACATCGATGCCGAGTTGGCTTGGTACAAGGTATGGCTCACTAGCATTGGATTTCATAATAATAATAATAACACTGACTGTCAAAAAACGCCAAAAAATGCAATTTTTGCTACTGTCGACTTATCTAGCATCAGAACAGTTGCAGATAGACACAGACTTGCTGCTTATCATAACAAGCACTGCTGGCAGCCTTTTAGGGGATACCAACATCGATGACATTGAACGACCTTGAAACCGAAAATTTTTCGTGATTTTGGGCTGCGACACATTTAATAATGACACTGACAATTTCTAACGTGCCGTAACGCAGAGAATCAATTACAAGGGCACGTTCCAGTTGCTGTTTGAGTACTATCTTGTCCATCTGTTTGTACCTCTTAATTTTAATTTCTGTATGTCTGTCTGTCTGTATACTGTATATATTTGTCTGTCTGGCTATTTTCATTTTTCTGGTGACCGTCTTATAGTATGTACAGCTGCAACATGCTTTTGGTTGCCGGCCAAACTTGTATAAAGAGTGACTCTAGAAAAAAAGGAAAACTGACTGTGTCCATATTTCGGCTTGAATGGAGTGGCACGTAAAAAGTGGAGCATTCGTGCTTTACGTGGATCAGTATCTGGCAGATATGTTTTTTGACTCGCCATGTATATTGTTTGCCTTTGTCTTACTCCATACAGGAGATTCGTGATCGTCTTCGTCCGTTGGTGCAGGACACTGTCACATACCTTCACAACGTTGTCACTGCCAGTTCCAGCAAGACAATCATTGTTGAAGGCGCTAATGCCACCATGCTTGACATCGACTTTGGTCAGTGCTACTACAGCTGTCCAGTTAACCTGTTCGGGAATATATTCCAAGTAAAAATTAATGTGATTAAAAATTTTGACATAATGGCCAAAGTGCTTGCAGCAGCTTGGTATCTTACTGTGCTTAAATATTGCCAAAAGCATGAACAAAGGGCGTCGGAAATGAGCACTGAGCAGAGTTATTAGCCGAAATAATACTCCCAAAAATTGAACTTTGTACTGTTGCAAATTTTTGGTTGCACAAAAAGTTGTGCATTACTTAATTTTTTGATGTTTCGTTCTGGTGTGATATGTACAACACAAGCCAGGTATGCATTAAAACTGCTGTCAGCTTGCAATTATAATAATTAGTCACAATTTAAAAAAAAATAATTGTTGGATAGCTCTAATAGACTAATGTGTATGTCTGCATATGTATGTGTATTCTGTTTTTTTGTTGTTCACCGCTCTTAGTTCATTTTCATTTAGTAGTTTAGTTGTAGAGACAAAGTAAAGTCCTTCCTGAGCCACAATGCTGATAGGGTGGTGCCGATATTCCTTAGCCAGGCACCAGTTTACACTGCGAGACCACGGATACAGGGCTAGTGCATCGTGTGGTGTGCCTGTTTATGCTACAGCTTTCACTGGTACTCATCGTGCCTACCCACAGAGGGATGGCCAGGCTGAGTTGTAATTTAGTTGGTAATTGTAGATGCATACTGGGTAGCTTGATTGAAACTTGTGCTGCTTCTTGGCATAATGAACAATTGTATATGTATATTGTATATATAATGTATATTGATTGTGATTTGTTAGTAATGTTTGACTATTGTAGTAGCACTGACAACGACGATGATGTGTTTAATGTTAGGCACTTACCCGATGGTGACGTCATCCAACTGTTCAATCGGCGGGGTTTTCACGGGACTGGGAATTCCACCGAGCGTTATTACTGATATATACGGTGTCGTCAAGGCTTATCTGACACGTGTTGGCGCCGGCTGCTTCCCGTCTGAAATGGAACCGGTATGTTATGCATCGCTACATTTGTCCATATTTTTTTTTTACTTATTATGATACACGAGTGGATTGTTTTAATTACCTTTGCCAATGAGGTTATGTTCTCATAGCTGTCTGTCTGTCTGCATGTGTGCAAAATATCTAAAAAAAAGTTATGATTGGTATTTGTTGATATTTTGTAAGAAGAATGCTTGTGTGTTAGTGACAAATAATTTGGCTTTTAGACAGGATTTTGTGGATTATTTTCACTGGTCTGTATGTCGGTCTGTTCGCATAGGGACATGGTGGAGCATGTGCGTACTTGTGGAGCAGCGTTGTCACGTCTTCGTCCATGTGTTTGTCTGTATGTCTGTCTGATGTTTCTCTCTGTATGTCTCCATGTGTCTGTTTGTCTCTCTGACAGTCCTTCTGTCTGTCTGTCCGTGTGACAGTTGTGTCTGTCTGTCTGTCTGTCTGTCTGTCTGTAAGGACCTAGTGGAACATGCTAGAACTTAATGTTGCTGGAACTCGTGGAGCAGAGTTTAGAGTTACAACCAGTTTTCATTGTCGCTTTGTCTCTCTGTATGTTTGACTGTCTGTCTGTCCATCTCTCTATCTGTCTGTCTGTATGCTTGTGTCTGTGTAAGGACCTAGCGTCCACGTCGCTGTGGTTGTCTGTCTCTGTGGTTGTCTGTTTGTATGTGTGTCTGTCTGTCTGTCTGTCTTTGTGTGTCTAAGGACCTCCTTCAGTGCTTTGACACTGTTGGTTGGGTCATCTGACCTGTAAAAACATCGTCTCCGAAATGACCTAAACTGTGTCGAGTGGGACGTTAAAGCTTGCTCAACCATGTCTCTGTGGTTGTCTGTTTGTATGTGTGTCTGTCTGTCTGTGTCTGTCTAGGACCTAGCGGAGCATGTGCGTACTCGTGGTGCAGAGTTTGGAGTGACCACTGGTCGTCCTCGTCGCTGTGGTTGTCTCTGTTTCATAGTCTGTCTGTGTCTGTGGTTGTCTCTGTTTCACAGTCTGTCTGTGTCTGTCTAGGACCTAGCAGAACATGTTAGAACTCGTGGTGCAGAGTTCGGAGTGACCACCGGTCGTCCTCGTCGCTGTGGTTGGATGGACACCGTCATGCTGCGCTACGCCAACATGATCAACGCTTTCTCCGGGTCAGTCTCGGAGTTTCTGTTTCAGCTGCGAATTATCTACATCAACGGAATGTCGTAGCAGTTAATTGTGGCACAGCTCTGTACCTGATTTCTACGGCTGATCACTTCTGATTTGGCAGGCTATCTGCTGACATTGTGCACTCTGTAAATTTACTTACTTACATGTGGGCAGTTAACCTGCAGTATGAATACAAGACATGACAACAGTATTGATATGAGTGATAAGTAAGTCAGTGAGTAAGTAAGTAATTTTCTATTATCAAGTGACAAACGCACATGCTACAAGTATGGCCAATTAACATGAACACGAATGTTAATCAGTTAAAAAGTTGGAAAGACAACGTACAACAAAAGAACGTCTACGTAACTCAATGATAGTGGTGTACTGTGTGAGTTGTGTCTAATGCTGTTGTGCTGTGTGCATGTACGTGTAGCATTGCACTGACAAAGCTGGACATTCTTGATGATCAGCCAATAGTCAAGATTGCAGTCGGTTACCTCATCAATGGACAGAAGATTGACTACTACCCCAGTATGTGTGCCTTCGGCTCACTCCTGTCTGTCTGCTAAGCTGTCTAATCGTCCTCAACATCTTTAACCCATTCGCTGTCACGAACCTGGCGACATTTCTATGACGCTAGGTGCCACACCAAAACGGCAATGATATGATATGAGCTTTGGTGGCACGCGGCTCAGGATGCATCATTGACGGAAAGTGCCTACCAGTCATCCGCAGAACACATTCTGATTTGGCCTCATCCTCACCGGCATCAGAGTTATCAAACAGCAAACCAGAAACAACATCATGAGTAAAGTCCAGTAGTGACAGTGCCATTTCTGTTTACCTTAGCGACCGATTAGTATTCAGTAACATAGCAGGTAAATTGTAACAGCGCACAAAAATAGCCCAAAGGTAGCCTGTAGCATGCCATGTGCCCACTATGCTAGAAATAGCTGCAACGCTATGTGCCGCGCTAAGCATTACTGCTATGGGCTGTATGACGAGTATACTCGGCAGAAGGGCACACAGCTACCAGATAGCGCATGACGAGAACTCGTCAAAACGGCAGCGAAGGGGTTAACCTTCTAGCTGATGAATATGTTTGTTCATTTCTCTGTTTGTTTGTGCCCCCCTGTGTATGTCTGTCCAGCCTGTCGGAAGGACTTCCCCACTATGAGGTAAACTACTGCTGTCTGCGTGCCTCGTCTGCCTGCTTGTGTGTGTGTTTGTGTGTCTGTCTGTACATAAGTCTTTCTCTTTGTGTTTCTGGCTGTGTGTGTCCAGCCTGTCAGGAGGAGTTTACCACCAGTATCAAGGTGGACTAGTACGGCTGTGTGTCTGTTGGCTCGCGACGCACAAGCTAAGCTAGCCCTTATTGTCGCACAGTGTCTGTCCATCCGTCCGTCTGTGTGTCTGTCCGCGACAGCTTGAGTCACGCGTATGTACACAGCATTGCGCGTCGCGAGCCATGTCGACTACCGGCTTGTCTTTCTGTGTCTGTCTGTCTCTCTCTGTCTGCCTCTCTGTACATCTCTGTAAGTCTTTCTGTATGTCTGTGGTTCTGTGTCTGTCTGCCTGTGTGTCTGTGCGTCTCTCTGTCTGTATGTCTGTCTGTGTGTGTCCAGCCTGCCAGGAGGAGTTTACTAACATCGCGGTGGACTACTGCTGTATGCCTGGCTGGCAATGCAGCACTGAACATTGTCGTAAGTTCTCCGATCTGCCGGCTCAAGCTCAGGCCTACGTCAGGAAGATTGAAGAGCAGATGGGAGTTCCCGGTTAGTAGCACGATCATTCGTGTTACCTCGCCAGCATTATTGTGCAGCTGTCCTAACATTATGGGTCCTGCCTGTCCATCTCTCCCTCTCTCTCTAACTGTAGGAAAGTACATATTCCAAGTCCGATGGTCACGTGATTGATGACCTCATGTGACCTCAAAATGTCGAAGTCGTGACCCCAACAGTTTCGGGCTTCATATCTTCATAAGGGTACGGTTATAATTGACCATCTATATAGGAAGCCTTAAATTGCTGGTCTAACTGACACGTGACCGACGACGTCACGTGACCAAGGTGGTGAAATTTTGAGGCCTTGGTCGCAGTGGGACAAATACTTCATTCCACAGAACGTATTTCTAGTCTATGTCACAAACGACCGAGTAGTTTTCCATTTATCAACCCAGGCTTAGTTTTTAAGAGAGTAAACGAGGCACACAGATATTCCAAATAAAGTTTTATAATGAATGACAAACAATAACGACACGGCGACGATAGGGATGACGATCTTAACTAAGGAACCAAGAAATGTTATCTGCAGTAATGTCGGCAACAGAAAAGAAAACAGCAAAACGAAACGAAACGCCCGTTCCACAGCAACGAAAGACGACGGTCACTGCATGCACGTCTGTCCTCTGCAACGTCCAGTGCAGAAAAAGACTCAGTCAGTCAGGTCGCGTGGCCGCCACGTGACCACGCGCAGTAGAGTTAGCACAGAGAGGCCG
>Ga0056124_1000904_pt1 | contig 10369 bp, 6 predicted proteins | sample WorMetHEROISLAND_2_FD_70069 | JGI IMG/M metagenome (GOLD analysis project Ga0056124, IMG submission 70069) | Marine gutless worms symbiont microbial communities from Max Planck institute for Marine Microbiology, Germany - Olavius sp. 4 HERON ISLAND | ecosystem: Host-associated > Annelida >... | reverse complement strand
TGTCCGTCATTTTCATGTCCGTCAATTTCATGCCTGGACATTTCGATGGTCCGTCATTTTCATGTCCGTCATTTTCAGCGCCCCCGTCAATATATTGGGTGCCCGAAGGTCGGCTGCCGCAGGCGCCCAGAACGAGACGCCGCAGGTCGCAGACGTCGAGTCACTCGAGTGGGCTGGGGAATGGGAGGGTAATTATCGTCATCCCCAGCCGACTAATGAGTCTGGGGAGCGTTTTAAGCTTCACACCGGCATGCGTGGCGAAGCCCGGCCAGATAATAAATGTGGCACATATTCCGATTTCATATAGCCTGGGATTGTCGAGTATACTGCTTTTCGCGTGTTTTGTGGCGCCGTAAAAAGTAGTGGACTGTGCATTTGCGGCGTAGGCCTAAGCAACGCCGACAGTGGCCCCTGATGCCAATAATTTCGTCAGAATGCGGGACCAGCAAAAAATAAGGGTCTAGCCTGTCTCCAAGTTTCTTCGTGATTCGAGCATTATGCTTAAGGTTTGCAAAGAATTGTCTTGTCGTTTGTCGGGCGTTTTCATTTCTGATTCGTCAGGTGGCAGCACGTACCCGTATATGTACGACATCGCTGCGCTTAAGTGCTTTTAACGTAACGGCGAGTGCTTATTTCGACGTAATTTCAACATCTCTGCTCCTCTCTGCAGCGCGTATACTGTGCTATCTTGATATTGCAATGATTGTAGCTTGTGTGCTTGTTGACATTGTTGTTGTTGAATTAAACTCGAATAGTCTATGGCATATCGCTGGTCAGTGGTCAATGAATGAGCACGGCTTAATCTCCTTCATGCGCAGTCAACAGGACGTAGGCCTATCAGACACATCCAGAGCACTTGCACAAGATGTGTCAGTAATTTCAGTATTACTTCATGACCAACTTCGCCTTCCTCTCATCACAATGTCTGCAGTGTTATAGCCGCTCATAATCTCACTCCAGTCAAGCGTGACGACTGCGTCTCGCGTCTATTTATCACACGCATGTCACATGCAGAGCACACCATCAATCGCAGTCATGAAATAAAACATCGGCAGTGATAAATTTGCGAATAATTACCGCAACGAAACAAGAATAACAAGCTACACTGTTGACGATTAATTTCGCCGACTCCGCGGTACTCTATTCTTAGCGGTGCGAACCACACCAATAAAACGACTCGAGATGCCATGTCATCGTCTTGACGTTTCATTACGCATGAGAGCGGAGCGGTTATTCATTTGACGTCAGAGTTACGTCATCGGCGCGTCAGCACGTGCGACGTCACGTGGTCTGGTGGCGATTACGTCATCGTCGAGCACGTGTTGGCATAACAGAACGCCCTTCAAGGCCGGACCGACTGCGTGGGGTCGAGTTGGATTGTCTCCAAGACGTAGGCCTACTGTTATATAGTCATTGTCTGCATTTATTTGTCTTTATTCGCCACAATATGGTAGATAAACGAAGAAAATTACAGCACCGTAACCACAGAAATAAACACACAGTGCAGAGACACAACTTGCGATTAAAATCTTTATTTTCCACAATGGTATAAAAAAGTAAATATAAAGAGAAATGGGTGATCAAAAATATAATATGAAAAATGGTAAATGTGCACACAAGTGAAAACTAAATTAATCATATCCAAGCTGAATCTGGACTAGCTTACAATAATAATGACTCATAACAATATGCATGTGCAAGTTACAGAATATCTGTTCCGATTTTAAAATACGGTGCAAAACTAACATACGGAGATATAACATTAACTAGGCCTATGTGAACAAGGGCCGAAGTCATTTGGCACTGTACGGTATCGATGCGAACGTCTTTCTGAGGGAAAGGAAAAGTCGCATGTTTTTTGTGTCGCAGCTTGCAGTGCAAATTTTGACTGGTGTTTCCGACCCTAGTACATCTTCCCTTTTCATGGGGGTCCCTGTCTATCACAATGATACTTGGGGCTACCCGAGTTGAGTTTCCCTGTCAATTACCATTTCATTTCGTCCAATGGCTTTAGTATGGCGCACGAATGCGACAGACGTACAGATGGACAGATCACGCTACGATATCTAAAGTAGGTACGCCTAGAAATAATTCATTCGAGGCCTATTTCTTACCGTAGTTCTACGTGACAGCGAGTCAAACAACACGGGGTCTCGTCGCATCGGAATATGGAGATTGGAGATCTGTCTGTTGTCTGTCATGGTGGCGGTTTGGATTAGTTGGTAACGTCGTTGGTCGCATCAATGAAGTTAATCAACGCTGGGCCCCGTTAGTACTCAGATGGGTGACCGTCGAAGACGGGTAAACCATCTTGGTATGTAACCAGCCACCCAGGTCAACTCAGCCTGGCCATCCCTCCGTGGGTATAGGCGCAACGAGTACAGCGAAAGCTGGGACGTTAACAGACACACTGCGCGATGCACTAGCCTTGTATCCGTAGTCTGGCAGTGTTAACTGGTGTCTGGCTGAAGCTGAAACGTAGATGAGCGCCGCACTATGGGCCTTATGGTTCGGGAAGGACTTTCGTATGTTAAACACCGAGCAGTTCCGGTAATGCGAGTATACAGCAAGTGCGAAGTTTGACTTGACTACGGCCACAAAATCGACGTCGTGCACGAGTATACGGTCGCTGATAATAACGAGTAGTACGTAAGACGCTGAAGGAGCTAGGGTGCAGTGCTCGCAGCGTGACGGCGACTGAGTGACATGGTGACGTGCCCATCGGCGTTAACGGTTCATCGTCCAACGCCTATATCGCCTTTCCATGCACCAGCCAGCCACTAGCCCCGGCGTCATTGTCACCTCACCTATCTACTCGGCAGCAGGCCTAGTAGGCTATACTCGTGCCCTATCCCGCTGAGTAGACGCTACCCACGAAGTCGGTATTGTTCCCTCCTCCCGGCCCGGCACGCTCCAGGCCGGCGGACGGGATTTCTTTGTGTTCTCATTCCCCTTCCCGTTACCCCCACTACTACGCACCCAACAGCAACTTCCCTGGCGCCCTGTTCCGTTTTTCGCGGATTCGCCTTTATTCCTTTGTCGGGCGCAAGAAACGCAATCACGTCATGACACTCTGTGCAGGCGCGCAGCGCGCCACACAGTACGTACGTGTCTTTTCCAACGGGGACAGTTCACTGGCCTGCAGGGGCACTAGTCCGAACAGCCCAGGGTTAGGGATTATATATACACCTTTATTCGTCAAATGACAGGATTGGCTTAGGGTTAGTGATAGGGTTCGGAATAGGGATAAATTGCATCTTTGGTTATGGCGGAACTTGGCTATGGCAGCCCCTAACTATGGCGGACCGGAACCTGACAAAATTCGGACTAGTGCCCTTTCGGACTAGTGACCAGCCACATGATGCAACAAACCTGGCTTATCCCAACGATGATATAGTAGGCCCACTCGATAAATTTTTGGCTGCGATTCTAATATCCAGACTGGCAAGCTATATTATTTTGTTCTCCATGCAATGTCAATCTGAATAGTAAAGAAATACTTTAGAATTAACCAAGTTATTTTACACGCTGCTTCTGCGTTTTATATGTATTTTATACATGGTAAGCCAAATTGAAATTTATGCCACAACACGAAAATCACGATATGTGTAGTGTGAAAATATTTTGCACCAAATTTTCATCGTATATTTACAACGCAATATTTCGTAAGCTTGTTTAATTTTGCTACATTTAGTTAACGTTTTACGAAGTGGTACAGCATCAAATTCAGTGTTTGATTTTCGCTTGTCAACAGCGTAAGGTATCGAACTTCTCATGAATTTCAAACGCTGAACAACACAATAACTGACGAAAAATGATAAGCAGATTGCTTTTACGAGCTAAGCTTCTAACCCTTTTCAGGAAAATTGTAACAATTGTTCGGTATCCCAATGTCCTAGAATGTCTCAATCTGCATTTTCTATTCGTAGGCCCTAGGATATTTTATCCATGACGGAATTTGTAATCTTCACAGCGATTATGAATTATAATATTGAAAAAAATTATCTTTTTTTCAAAGTACATCCAATCACTACGCCTACGTCACAATGACATTACAACAAATGTGATATTGGACACTTGATTACTTTAATAATAAAATCAGCTTTTTCTACAGTCTGTGCCGTTGCAAAATTCGTTCCTAAAGTTTACGTTTTCGTAAATTTGTCAAGTAAAGAACAGTACAAAGTAGCATACTTTTGCACAGTTTTCTTCTAAACAAACGAGGAAAATTTAGTACAGAAATAGTCACTCATTATACAATTATTTTCCTACTTAAATTATTTGCTTACTTACTCCCGTACTTACAATTCGCGATATAGCCTCTCTATGAGCGGATGAATTAGATTATGCGAACGGAAATGAGCAAAAGGATGAATTTTTACTTTGCGTACAAGTCGCAACGTTTTGCTGCGGAACGAGCGATACAGTGATTTCGTCGTCTGTCTGCGGATTACAATGAACGTGTGCTTCTTTCCTATGACCAGCTGGGCGGGCGTATATATCATGGGTCTGGGATGTAGTGAAGCCGAAGTCTCTTCTCCAGTTCACGCCCACATCTTCACACGTTCTTTCGACGTGTAGTAGGTGGAACGCTGGACACGTCTCCGCTTTCATCCTATTCTTGCTCTTCATCCTCTTTCCGGCGCCTCGTCGAAGCAAGGAACCAGCGATCAGTTGAGCAACGCCCTTTTATCGTTTCACAATCGTGCCGTAATAATTCTCTGTGATCCCTCCTGCACTCGAGGGAGGGGGTCGGCGTCCCGCCCACGCTCTGCGCACTCTCACAAGTATGCTGTTTCGCGGAGTGTCTCGACGGTGCTCGTTGCGGGGTCGGCGCCGCCGTTCCGAGAAGAAATATTGTCGCGCGGTTCAAGACGGTGTCGTCGTCGTGTCGGGTCGATCCTTTGATCTGATCGTCGTGTGCGGTATATAGCACGGCTTGCGTGTGGTCCACGGGCGGGCACGTGTCATGATTGGCGCGTGCTATTCAAAACTGTGCATGATCGATTGATTGCGCTGAGGTTGAGCCACCGACCGACACTCTCGCCGCGTCACCAACTGCAGCCTTTGATGTTGCTGCACTCCACTTCTACGGCATCGGCTACACCGCTCGACTGCGTCGAAATTCGACGCCAACTGGAGCGGACGAACGAAGAGGATCGTCGAACTTGTGGAGTGGACGCCGACCGACAACTTGAAGCACTGGGACATGTCTTGGGACAAACACAATCACTGAGAGATTTCCCCAGCCACACAAGCACACGTATAGCACAATTACCCGTAAGACTGTGATTGGCAGTAAGTAGTACAACGTCTTTCATCTCTGTTCTTCAACGGGTAACCGTCGGCAGCTGTACACGTATAGGTGCATAGCAAAATGTCTCACCGATCGATTATACGACCATACAGCTATCCATGAAAAGTAGCATAATAAAAAACTTTCAAAATTACAATATTTGTTTGCAAAAGAGCGGAACAAACAGAATATGACATTGCTAAGCGCCGTGCTTAGAAGGGTTTTCAGCACCGCATTGCTACAGTGTGTATAGTACTGTAATTCAAAAATAATTCGCTATAGCCGATGTAACGGACTAGTATAACGGAAGACGAAATAAGTGGCAGATTCAGCGGAGCAGATCATAGATAATTGCGTCGATACGCTGTCGTGCCATCACACAACACGCGTGTCAGTCAACGTGCAATATCTCTGCTGTGAACGGCTACAAATCACCAATAGACTGTGCACCATCATGAGCACTACCGTGAACTGACTGATTGGATCGACCCGCACCGAGCGCTAATCGTCTGTTTGTCTGTCCGTCCGTCCGTCTGTCTGTCTGTCTGTTTCCCATGCGTCCTGTTAGTTCGCGGTGTCATATCGCAGCGTGACACTGATTGTCTACGGACCGGTATAACACACTGGCTACTAGCTGGCTCTGCGGTCAACCAAGGAAGTCCACTTCATATCGCCGATAACAATCTCTATAACGAGTCCCACGAGTCGCCAGCCCACACGCACCATTCAGCGACGACCACCCTCCCTGACTTTACCACTGACTGACATACACCCACTTCGCTCGCATGTCAGTTATTCCGATAGAATGTGCGTCGCTCCCTCCCGTTTGTCCGTTTTTCCACTTCCATGATTTCGCAAAACTGCCCCCGATTGTTGCCCGATCAGTTTAACAGATGGTGAGTATACGTATAGGCCCTATGCGTTGATTTATAAACACGCCCATCTCACTACGATGCACGTTAGTAGTGCCCGTCATTTTATTCGCCACAAACGATGGGGATAGCAAGTATAATATGCGCGTATAAAATAAAATCGAATGAGCAAATGAAAAAAGATAGTAGAGAAAAAAAGCGGAAAAGATTTGGATCTACATGTAATGTCGAATATGGTAGTTTTCTTGCCCATTTTCTGTGGGATGACAGAACTAATCTTTTGTGCCAATTTTGGTAGTCAAAATTTCAGTGATTTGGCATTTGCATGAAATTCAAAATCTAACATCGCGCACTGGTTATCCTTGCAGTTTATATACAATCGCATCGCACAACAGAGATGCTTCATGATATTGCGCCATATGAATTTAATGTTGACATTGACATGGACATTGACATTGTGTCGTCTATCTTTTTAATACGCTATTTTGTCCGGTCTCTCCAAGCTCATGATTAGCAACGAAGTGCAGAGAAAAATATTAGGCTATATAAAACGCTATGCGATACGATTGATATTAAACGTATAGGCCTACGCTCAAATGATCACATTCACTGCATTTGTCGCAGGTGACAAAAACCGAAAGTGAACTGAAAAGTTATACGAAGATATGAAATTCGCAAAAGCTATGCAAAACTTAGCACGAGAAATATGTTTTAAGTTGTGTCGTCTTGCCTACCTTGCTGAAAAGTTTTCGTGCAAAAAACTATATAGCTCTATTGTAAGAAAGTGACTGGGATCGATCTGGATACACAGAGAGAAAGTTACTGTCTAATACATAACTGTAATCGAGTCATTGTGATGGGTGAATGAAATGAAATGCTGTCCAGCGCCCCGGCCTCATCGCTGATTAATGACCTGGCCGGACTATGGAGACATTTCAACACAGCGACTGATAGTAGCCTCCTCCTATACACTGGACTGAAGTGATTTATGCGGACGTCACTCGCTAGACGTCGCCACTCCAAACAATTCCGTCCCACACACTCAGACACACTATACAATCATGCGCAGTCACCTGCAGTGCGTTCCCAGGTAAGTTCCGAGACCTGGATTCACAGGACAGTCTGCCTCGTGCGCTTCTGAAGCATGGGAGAAAGGGATAGAATGGAGGGACCGAAAAAAACAAGCCCTGTTAGTCATCACAACACGCATGTCACCAGGGGGAGCCACTGTGTTCAGAGTGACAATATAGAGGTAAATGGATCGCAAACTTTCAGTCCGCTATCAGTTGCTTAGTTGTTTTGGAAGATATGTGGACTGAGCGACGCTCGCAATGCTTAGCATGGAAAGTCTAAGTCCAGTCGATAATAAACATGAAACTTTTTACAGCCACGGAACATACGATGGCACACGAGTCTCAGTAAGATCACCGGCGTAGAAACGAAACGAATTTTGCGATCAAGACGTGCATCGTTTGGTGAAGAAAGATTTTCATACAGTCCCCGGGTAATCTGCAAATTTTCAGATTGTGCCGGATCTGAGTCTGCAGTTGTCACACCTCTACATCTATACAGGTAGCTGATGGAGACGAGACGATGCAGTGACTGATAATAATGCGTGCAATTACGCTGCCTATACGTTGCGAGTGGCGTCATCGATTGTTACAGCAGTGAGGTGAGGTGAGAATCTGATGTGGATGGCTCAGCTCGCTATAGCAATTAGCGCGTGCCAACTGTCGACTTCAGCACGTGATATACTAGGCTACACTGTAGATAACTTTCTTCAGCTTCCAAAGCATAATAGTATTACGCTTTTACCACTACGGTTCAGCAAAACATAGCTGATAACGCGAACACAATAATAGTATATAATGTCTGTAACTCACTCGTTTCTGCTGATCGTGCCTCGACCATGTTAACCTATCTGCCTGGATAGACGTGACGTTCGGCTAGAACTTAACTAAACTTAAGTAATAATACAGTAAAAGTTTAGCGATCGGAGCCGTTCGAAACAGCTGCGTGTATATGAAAAACTGTTATACCCCCAATCACTTGGCTTAAAAGCTTTCAGTACACACATGTAACAGTTACAAGAGTTCCTTCGTGATTTTCTTGGAACTTTTATGCCCATGAAGCTAGATTTCTGTATAGCTAAAGTAGGAATGACCTTGGTTCTACTGCTCTAACTCTTTCTTTTTCTCTCGCTCTCTCTCTCAGGTCACTAAATACGCGTTCACTGTCCAGTAATTCAAATTTCGAACGCGCTGTAATCACTCAATCAGAGACCTATTTTCATCGGACACTAGAGGAAGAAGCGGAACATATTGTGAGCTAAGTGTCTGTGTGTCGGAATTAGCGATGTTGACCGAGAACAGAGAGAAAGTTGGCTCTCCTCTGACATACGAATCGGATGCCGGACGCATATCCACTTCATACAATGAGATCGCTCGGAACAAAGGCAAGGCAAGACGAAAGCCGTTTAGCTAATAAGCCATCGGTCACCACGACGATCCTATCTTGTAGACGACTTCTAAAGACTTTGGATTGAGTTAATTCTGTCCACAGCAGCGTCGGTTGACAGGCACGCGTGCACGAGTGTATAGAGAACGTCTCTGTGTAAATTGGCGTGCAAAGTGCAGGACGCACTTGACGTTCTTTGACACTGCCACGATTTGCCGCTCACTTCCACCATGCTCCGTCACACAACGTGTCCTAGCCTCAACGTGTGCAGGGGTTGCGACCCCCTTTGAGAAGAAAAGTATTTTTCAGCAATAATAAATTACAGCCCAATACTATACTGAGGCACGAATAGTAATTGTTTCATTTAAAACACTTCTCTACATATTTTTTAATAATTCAGTCAAATAACATTTATTATACATGTTTGTTTGAGATTAGCATGTTTACTTTGGCATATGTTTTATTTGGTTTTATTCACGTCTGTGAGAGCTATCGTCTATATCTAGCAGTGTTGACTGTTGACTGTCAATCAACATTGACATTACGTCGTAATGATAATCTGTATGGTAGCAGCAAACAGAAACAGGATATAAGGATATAAACTTAACTAATAGCTGTAAGTGCTACAAAAAGTAGCTACAAATAAGCAACGTTAGACAATTTATTGTATACCGTCAATCTTTGTGCAATAATTTAATGGCATTGATTGCGCCGATGTGCCGCTAATAGTATAGCACTCTTCACATACTCCATTGTATAAATCGATTTACTCCTTTAGGCAATTACTGTTTAATACTATACAAGAAATCGTAAAATTGTGTCATTATGGTTAGCCTATATGTTTTAAGTGATTATTATTCCATGAAAAAGTAAAGGTAAAAGATTCTAACTAAGTTGCGCTAGGCCGCCGTTTTCACAAACCCAATGTATGTAACGACTTAGGCCTACACAAAAATTAATTCGCCGTAAGACCAAAGTAATACTTTATATACATCTTCATTCACCAAAGTCGGTAGCAATACAACAACCAAATTACAAACACAGCTAAGCTGAACTATAAATTAAACAAGATCGTCAAGCCTTACTCAAGGCTAAGTATACAGTCCCCGGGTATAGCCGCAGTATCATGCACACACAAAACGCACAAAAAACCACATGTGACCTTGACCTTTAATTGAGTACGACCTTGAAATTCAGTAGGGTTCTGGAGGTTGTCGAGGTACATGTTCATGCAAAATTTCATCAAGCTCAGTGCAGCGATTCATGAGCTATCGTGCAAATAAACTTTTATGCCCTATCTCGCAATGGTAAAGAATCCGAAAATCCGGTCCTGTGACTTTGACCTTTGACCTATGACTCTGAAGTTCTCTGGGTTTTGAGCGGTTGTCAAGATACATGTTCTGCAGAATTTCATCAAACTAAGTGCAGCGGTTCATGAGTTATCGTGCGCACAGAGAAAAAACTGACGAAGACAATACTTTCGGTCGCTAAACCGCGGACAGTAAATATACTTGTGTCACAATAAAAAGTGGTTCCCTAGAACATCATCAATAACTGCGCTAAACTTGTTGTGAGTTAGTTTTCAGTATTTTGTAGTTAGTTTGGAAAGAGTACACAAAATTTGGCTTAAAAGTATGAACCATAAGTGAAGAAATAAAAGTTTGAAGAAGTGTCGTTTTTACGCGCGACAGCAGGAACTGCTATAGCGCGTCTTAGCCATCGCAATTCTGTCTGTCCGTCTGTC
>Ga0056124_1000903_pt1 | contig 10371 bp, 7 predicted proteins | sample WorMetHEROISLAND_2_FD_70069 | JGI IMG/M metagenome (GOLD analysis project Ga0056124, IMG submission 70069) | Marine gutless worms symbiont microbial communities from Max Planck institute for Marine Microbiology, Germany - Olavius sp. 4 HERON ISLAND | ecosystem: Host-associated > Annelida >... | reverse complement strand
GTTTGGCCGCAATTTGCAACGCAAGTATTTCGAGGAGGTATCGGACGTTTAACTTGTATCGGAAGTTATGTAAATAAGCAAGTAACTACGTTTATATTTCGGGCGCAGGCAACGACATGTTCGAAACACCACACTCGGACAGTTATAATGGACGCAGGTTGCGAGTGTGCACCATGAGTACGGTCGGCTAACCATAGCGACAGCTGGGCTCTTGTTTTCGTATAGGTGCGATATCCGTAGAGTGTATTACAGTGGAGTAGGTTAAGGTAAAGGGCCGTACCCCCAATGGGGCTTAGGCGGGGTGCTCTATACTGCTCGGTGACAGAGTCACATGGATGTGAACAAATTGCCCAGAGTTGTCACTTGGTAGCGGACTGGCCGCGAGTCGAACTCGCGATTTTTCGATCACGAGCCAACGCCCTAACCACTGAGCCACCAAGCCACCTAGCTACGCTGGGGTAGATAGCATAAAATACCTTGTCATCGTGTGTACGGTATACACGTGCGAAACGCTAAAACTGCAGAAAGTGAGTGTTAGAGAGGGTGATAAGGGTTCAGACACATAGTACAAAACGTTTACAAATACTGCTATAAAGAAGACGAAATAGCAATTTCCCAGGTGAGTTCGCTCGCAAGAGCAGACTTTGTGTATGTTCAACCATGCACGGTCCGGAGTGGGACAAGTGAGTGTTAAAGGAACTTATACACTGCAGACAGTGGTTTAACCGACACTTATTCCACAGTCGTCGACGGTCGGTCGCGTAGCCCTACACTGTCGTTCGTTCGTTCACGCTTGAATGCAGCGGTGGAGTTGTAAACCCGTTATACCACTGCAGACATAGTGCTAGAGATAGGCATTACGAGCCGGGTGTAAGCTGAGTTCTGCTCTGACGAGTAAAAAGGTAAAACAGGTAAAGGTGCGTATAGCTCTTTATGGATTGGAAACCCATCACAGAGCTACGGAGCGTCACCTGCCATATTTGATCACACAGTGTTACCTGCCACCCGACACAGGCGAACGCGCCCCGCCTTAACCCCAGCCATGCAGGCCGGTACTCGATTTATCTACCCCGGAGGGATGGAAGGCTGAGTTTACCTTGGTGGTTGGTTATATACCGAGATGGTTTACCTGTCCGTACCGGGATTTGAACCCACGACCTTTCGATCATGAGATCAACGTCCTCACCGTTACGCCACCAAGCCACCATCGTGGTGCTGCCTGCTGCAGGTGTTGAACGAGGCTCAGATGCTTGGCATTCCGCTGCACAGTCCGCACAGGTCGTCGTCGCATCACACCCAGCGCAGACGCAACTGCCAACGTCGATCATCATCATCACCAGTCTCGCATCGCTCTGGTCCCGCGTCCACCGCCGCCGCCGCTGCCGCTCAGTCGTACAACATGACGTCAGCACAGCGCACTGTGCGTCACCGGCTGTGATGACGTCACGCGGGATGACGTCACGGAGCATGACGTCACAACACTGCGCCAGCACGACGTCACAACACGGCGCCAGCACAGCGCACAGTGCGTCACCGGCTGTGATGACGTCACGCGGGATGACGTCACGGAGCATGACGTCACAACACGGCGTCAGCACAGCGCACAGTGCAGTGTTGTGATGACGTCACGCGGGATGACGTCACGGAGCATGACGTCACAACATGACGTCATCACAGCGCACAGTGCGTCACCAGCGCGGCTCGTCGACGCCCAACAGACTGGACGCCGGCGACCTCACGCTCACTGCGACGGACAACCAGCGCGACTGCAGCAAGAGAACGACGCCGACCAACAACAAGTTCAACATCCGCAGCTTGCTGGCCAAGATTGCAGCCGGCGCCACCGGCAGGTCTGCGTCGCCGACCGACCAGCGTCACAGACGTCAGCGTCACGCCGCCAAACAGCTCTCCGTGTCGTGCGACCGACCTTCCATGATGACGTCACTGGCTCTGATGACGTCACGCGGTATATGACGTCACTGGCTATGACGTCATCGCGCCTCACGCGACGTTCGCTGTCGCAACCTGACCAGCAGCAGTCGTCACACGGCAAGCGCAGTCTGTCGGCGTCGGCGTCCCTGCGTCGGGCGCGTATCACCGACAGCACGTCGAGTATCAGCGGCGCCAGCACCATCAGTCAGTACTACCCGTCAGCCGTAGCCGCCGCCGCCGCACACAGGTCATTAGACTACTACTAACAATCCGCAACTCATTTATATATTCTAATCTAAACTGACAGAAGCGACCAATTAATTACAATATTGATATCTAAATAAATTTAAGATGTACATTAGCTTCCGTTTATTAGCGCCAACTGTGTGGAACGAACTTCGGCCTGAACTGAAAGACAGTGATATTAGTAGTAGTAGACAGTGTTTCAAAGTACGTCATAAGTCCTGATCTTACGATCATGCCTACTCGTAACAGGCGCCTCTGAGAACCTTGGGCGCTTTAAAATCGACAAACTGATTGACTGATTAATTGATTGATTGATTGATTGAGTGTTTAGTTTCTATGCTGGTTGTGACTTGTTGTTGTACGTCCGTCTGTCACACAGAATGTCGCCGTCGTCGTCGCCGTGTCGTCGCGGCACGCCGTCAGTGCGACTTGCAGGGACTCTACGCAGCAGCGCCGGCAGCGTCTGGACTTCGCCCGACTCTCTACCGGACAGCTTGTCGACGAACAGTCTCACGGGCAGTGTCTTCTCACTCAAGTCAGCGTCCACTGGTGCCAGCCCTGCTCTGTGGACGCCGTTCTCGCCTCCCCTCACCGCAGGTACAGTACTTCGCTGCACTGCTGACCTGCCCAGTGCCGACATATTATGCGGCCCTCCGCCTACGCAGCTGCGCAACCCTAATCCTAACCCCACCCCTGAGTGACCAGTTGAACTGAAAAATAGGTACACCGGTTACTCCTGCCCTGTGAAACGTTTACACTAATTTGTGTTTTACGCCTTGAAGTTTTCGAGTTAGGAGCCCGCACGGGACAGACGGACAGACAGACGGGCAAGAGTCGTAATGCGGCCAGTCAGGACGGCCGCACGAAAAGGTCAAGATCACGTTCAGGTGATCATTCATTAATGTTGCAGTACTGAACATCAAAAACTACTTGGCTTCACTGTCGGGACTCACGCCGACATTGTTGTAGCATTGGGGTATTGTGATTTCGCTGCAGTTTTTATATTTGTAGGCAGTTCAGCTGCAGCAGCGGTAAAACTTGTGCATTCATTATTCAACAGAGCACTTTGGAGTGTACGTCGTTTTCGCTGCACGAATACGTATCACGTACGCGCCAGTGTGCCTCGGCGCACGTCAAAGTCTCCAGCACAGCGTGAACTAGTGCGGACGGTAGAAGCTGTTTTGTCGCGTCGTGAGTTGAGATCAATACGCTTATCGGCCACGGACACGCGCACACTCAAACTGTCGGTCGATCGCCCGATTGTATTGACCCAGACGTCATGGGCGCCCACTTTAAAAATACAGGGGGTCTTCTCGTTTCCTTTCTTTTTATATATCCCCCTTTTTTCTTCGTCCACATTTGAAATTTTCCATTACTTCTTGAAGTCCAGGCAGAAGGTTCGGGAAATCCCCCATGCAGTGGTCGAGAAGGACGAATCTTGAGCTGAAAACACACCTCCATAATAGTCAGCTCGAAGACGTTTTTTTTCAATTATGTGGCGTGGACAAGCAACCAGTGGGGTGGTACGCCTTGAATGTTTGACGGAAGTGGCGGCGATTGCCTCATCGCCCGGCGCGCGCCTGTGTACGGTGCTATGTCGTTGGTCGCCGACTGCAACGCGAGGCGTGATAATGCAATTAGTTCGACAACGAACTTGACGTAATTGTGTTTCCGGTCGTTCTGCGCATGACTAGCTACGGTAGCACTTCCGTCAGCGCCGTCACGGCATAGTAACAGCGCAGATATGGCAGCGTTAATGGCAGGCGCAGGCCGCCGAGAGTATCCGTATGGAGAGGATGTGTTTTAGCAACGGCTAGCTGGGTGAGGGGGCTGAGTGCTGATGCACACATGTACGACTTAAACCATTGGCGTCGCCAGCTATGGGGCACTTGGTCACGTGCCCCCTCGACGTCCAACTGTTTAATTTTTTAGGTCACTTTAGAGCCGCACAGACTCTGGAATTGAACTGCATATTTTTGTGTCACCCTTAAACTGACGGTGTGCTGACGTCTGCTGACCCGCATTGAAACATGCTGTTGATATTCGTTGCTGAGAACGCTGCTAACTTCTGTTACTAAAACTATGAGGACTACTGTTACAAATAACATGTCAGCGGAATGTTGCTGTTTACCGAGTCTTGCAAGCTCGTGTCAGTTCAGTTGTTTGTTGTTTCCAGAGCTGCAGAAATTGACGATTAGTCGTTACGCGATCAATCGTTAAAAATTTTTTAATGATTAATAAAATTGTAATCGTTAAATTATCGATTAACGTTACGCCACTAAGAACGCATTATAAAGTAGAGAAAATAACGGGCATTTGATGAGTGGTAATTACTTTATACGGAGAACATGATTATAGATAAAACAAACACTTACTAACGATAATATAGACCTATTTTTGTCTCAGTGCATTTGTGACAACTGTTAGCTGAATAACTTATAAAATGAATAAAAACATGCACTTTCTTGCGTAATAACCACTGTTAGTTTTTGATCGAAAATAGCGGTTAATTAATCGTTAATCTTTGAAAAGTTAACTATTATTTTTAACTGTTACGAGCTCTATTTTTTTCTCACTTGGTTGCTGCAGCGGCAGATATGCAGCGTTGGTTGAACCAGCGAGAGAGAGAGAGAGAGAGAGAGAGAGAGAGAATGTTTGGTTGGTAATCATTGTATCAGTAGAATGGATCGATTGCTTGTTGTGTGACCGGCAGCAGTTTATCTCGCGAAGCAGCAGCAGCAGCAGCAGCACGCATGTTGCTTTGCTATCTGACAGCGAGCAGCGACCGGCCAGCCCATAGCCCACGCACACGCTCCTATAAATCACAGCGCTCGTTTACTGCTGCTTCTCAGAGCGCGGACGCCGTCCCCCAACTTTCTCCAGGGAGGGGGAACTGGACCGACTCTTTTACTAAAATCAGTGTAAGAGAAGGCTCACAGTTTCGTCCGCTTACTTACTTACTGGAACATGTTCTCTGTCTCTCTGTCTAGGCGTTATAATTGTTTGTAGTTTTATCTTACGATAGTTTTTGTAGCACATAAATTACAGATTTACAATAGGTTTCAATGCATTATAGTAATTTTATTGTTGCTTGTTGATGTCCGTCACGAACGACGAAGAATTTCTGTGTATACCGCAGTTTTAACTTTAAAAAGCGCAAATTATGTAAAAATTGGAGCAGTATGTTGTTGAGTTCCAGAAGTCGCCCACTTCTGTGTAGTACTACACCCCTGCTGCTGCTGCTACTGATGCGGATGCTATAGTAATTAATTACCTGTAAGCATTAATCCAAACGGCGCACTGATCTCGTCTATTGTTTACCGCTTGATTCTTGCTAACTCTTATCTATGGGAACAGCGCAATGCGATTTATGCGATTAATACTGATCTGCTTACTGTTTACTTAAGATGACTAGCAGCAGCCATTTTGGATATTTCTTTTTATTTTGTACAAGTTTTATCCTGTATTATTAGGTTTTATCAAGATAATCGTTAGAACAACTTGTTTAGTTTTTATTATCTTCTGTCATTTATGCGGAATCGCTCTAACGTAAAGCGATTCCGTCTATTCCTACACATTTCTCCGTAGCGTGGTCTGTCTCTCTGTCGTCTGTCACACTCGTGGACTCTGCTTAAACCGTTCGACAGATTGAGATGCTACTTGACAAGTACACTTGTGGCGTCTAATGACACACCCAAAACTTGCAATTGCCTATTTGTGGTTCACCAGGCGGCAGCACCGATCAGCGATTCCGCGTTTTACCGAATTACTTTGGTCCTTTTTTTTGTTTTCGTTAACGATAATTACACCGGCTGATGACATGACAGATCTGGCGTCGTCGCGACGCGCCTGCGTGGCTGACTGGTTGAGTGCATGGTGTGATGCGTCTGATGAGATTGTATGATGATGCTGCATGACGTGACGTGACGTGATGTGGTGATGTGTTCGTTGGCGCAGGCTGCAGTCCTGGATGCGGGCGACAGGTTGCAGTGGGCGAGTCGCCGGGTCACGTCATCAGCAGCAGCAGCAGCACGGACAGGCCGCACGATGACTCGAGCAGGCGTCACCTCGACAACAATATTCACCAGCTCAAGAACGTACGTGCTCACTAGGCTGTGACAGCGATGTGAATGCATACGATATTAACAGTGACGTGATCTTTTTTCTGACTATTGCCCGGCCTGGACTCCACGTAACCTGTCTTCTTTTCGGACTGATTTTATGGATATCCGAACTGCTTTACGGTTTTTTCTTCCTTTTATTTTTTTCTAGTTTCAGTTATCATTATTTTGTTTCTTTTTTTAGTTTTTCTATTTTCCCATAAATGTCTGTTTCTTGATTTTTTAATTTTTTTTTACTTTTTTCAGTTCCATTTAAAAAATGTTTCAAAGTTTTTTTTAAGTTTATGTGCTAGATTAAACTGGCAGCTTGCCTTTCAGTTTTTCAGTGCAAATCATTTATCGTATCGTATCGTATCGTCTCTAGTGGACCTAGAAGTAGTTTGTATTACGCAGGCCACTTTAAAAATCCCGGATTGACTGATTGATTGATTGATTGATCGATCAATGAGTGTAGACAGTGGTTGAAATCAGGTATCAAGACTTGGCTTTTCGGCCGCGCATACACGTAACATGCGCCTCTGCGAACTCTGTTTAAAAGGTGCTCTGCAGATTTACAGGTTTAATTTGATTGATTAAATGGATTAATTTCACGTATCGACTCTTCGCCTACTATAGTCCATGCAGCAGCACACGGTATATATAGCAGACAATCAATCAAAATGCTTGAATAAAATCAACTGGCAGGCTGAAACCGACTAAAGTATGGCGTGTGACATAGCCTATGATATAAGCAATTACAAACAGCAATGAAATACAGAAGCGTTTGTGATTGAATGACGCCAGTCAGCGTTAGAGCGGCGACGACGACTAATTCGGTTTTCGTTTAAGTGTTTCCAGCTAGTCTAGTGAGTATAATGTAAGCAAGTGTAACGTGGACGTCGGTTGAGAGTAAATCAATGCAAGCAGCTATAGGCACTGCAGGTGACAGGTGCGATGCGATATGTCCGCCAGTGCTCGCCAGCGTATGGCCAGCAGCCGCAGCCGCTGTACTTATCACTTGTGTTACCATAGCAACAGCATCGGCAGCATTCGCTAATCGCCGGCTGCACTGTCGCAGTTGATCGAATGATCTGATATGACACGATACGTGCTTTGCGCTGGTAAACTGAAACGCCATTAAACTATTAAATTGTCATTTTTCATTGTTTTCAGTTTAATCTAGCAGGTAAACCAAAACTAAAAGAACAAAAACTGTTTTAAAGGAACTGAAATGAGAGAAATGAAACAAGTATACTGGTACATACAAATATCGAAAAATCAAGAAAGGGACAGGTTGTGGTAGAGACGGGAGATCCTGAGATCAAAATTGTCACTTGTGCTTTTTTCATGTAGTTTTTTTTTAATTATTATTATTATTTGTTATTTCTCAACTCTACCATTTGTGGTGAATAAAGATTTTCAAAAAAAACTAAAAACGGAAGGAAATAACGAGAACTGAAACGGGATAAAATGAGACGAAAAAAAACCAAGCAAAGAAAGTCCGTAAACAGTCCGGAGATCCGCAAAGTCAGTCGGGTGGGTGCCAGGTGTCTATGGAAGGTAGGATTTGAGAAATAGGAAGGTTTTGGAATTGGATTGGAAGAACAAAGGACGGTCAGAGTGGTGACGATGTAACGGATAAGGTGAGATGATCGCAGAGGCCTAGAGGAGTGATGAATCAGGATCAGGAATCTTTCAACAAGTACGCTGTAATGCGCCAACTCCATTGCTTTGATTTGTATGATTTGTCGTACAGCCTGCTGTAGCTGTACAACAAGTCCACAATCAAATAAGTACAGTCTTTTTCACGCAGATGTCAGCAGAATTACAGCTATAGACAACGCAGGCGCTAAGAATGACCAGTAATAATAAGACATCATGGAATGCGGACTGTGGAGTTTGCACTAGTCAGCAACTTGGCCACTATAAGATCGTGGTATACCGTATTGCACATGTAAATTTGTGGAGCTCATCGTATACGCTGTGACTTACTCATCTCTTCTCCAAGTATTTTCCTCCTTAGTTTTCCTGCCGTTCTCTCTCACGGGCGGAACTCGCGGATCACCGACCAGTTCGTGTTTTGGAAGTCTTTGCATGGCGATTGTTAACTTTGATAGAGTGCGGTAGATTAAGCTGGCTGTTAAGCGCACTCACTGTAAATGTTTATTCGGGAGTAGACTAGCGCGTGTATTGGCGATGGCTGTACAGTGTGGTTGGTACTGGGGCGCAATCGGCTGGGAGGAGGCTGAGAAGCAGTTAGCGTCGTCTAGCGACGGTTCGTTCCTGCTACGTGACAGCTCAGACGAACGTTACCTCTTCAGCCTCAGCTTCCGAGCACTCAACGCTACGCATCACACTCGCGTTGAGCATTACAAAGGTCAGTTGCAACGTGTTGTTGCTAGGCAACCATCGACAGAAACTATACGGACGTCTAGATATGCGGCCGTCCAAACAGGCCGCATTACGGGTCTTGCCCTTCCGTCTGTCCGTCCGTCCGTACCGTACGGGCTCCTAACTCGAAAACAAAATGGCGTAGAAAAACCAAAATTGGTGTCAACGTTCCCCAGGACAGGAGTGACCAACGTGCTAATTTTCAGCTTAAGATCAAAGTTCAGGGTTCGGGTTAGGGTTTTTAGCTAGTGTCAGATTAAGAAAAGTCAGTTAAATCATTGTTTCCTCCTAGCGTTTTTATCAAAAGACTAGTGGAAAAATTTGAAGCTGTTTGCATATGGCATTGATCACATATTGATCGTTAGTTAAGGCTTTCTTTGTTCTCTCTCTCTCTCTCTATCTCTCTCTCTCTCTCTCTAGTTAAGTTATTCTGTTTATATTGTTCCTTACTGCTACATTATAACGGATGAAGATGAATGTATAAAGATAAACTGTTTTTTCTCGACGAATCATGAACTGACATATTGCTGTGTGAACTGGTTGGTGACGCAGGATCGTTCAGTTTCAGTGCGCAGACCCTGCACGAGAGTTCGTCGTCATCGCAGACTGCAGTCGCTGCAACTAGCATCGTCGACTTCATCCAGCAAGCGATGATCGAGTCACATCGTTGTAGCGCTGAGAGGCCGGTCTTCAGCCTGCAGCCGCGGCCGCCCGGACTCAACGCAATACCGGTCCGTCTACTCTACCCGGTCTCACGATTCACCCACGATCCACTACAATAACGTACAGCACGCCCGCTGTAATAAATATAAGGTAAATAATGAGATATTTAGAGCCAACTAAGTGCTTTTTCTGCCACGTGGCGCCGGCCGCATTAACGCTTCATTGTGTTGTTATTTGTACCTGTTCTTTGGCGAATTACAACGATGACGATGACTGACGACTATCGTGACTGATCACTTTCCTGTCTAACCGAATTAATAACTATTGATTAATTAACAAACAAGTACTATTAGTCGAGTATAACCTATTTTTGATTACCCAGCTCGAGCTCGTTCTGTCCGTGAGTCTGTTTGTGCCGGTTATTTCGAGTCTTGCAGCGATTGTTATTCACTGCGTTGCGTTTTTCTCTTTCCAGGCAGCTCGTGTTGTAGAGTTTGTTAACACGTTGAATATTGCATTTAACTCTTGTACGCCGCGTGTGTTTGTACCGTTGATTTGTTGATGTTGATTATGATTCCGCGGCACTAAGTGCATCTAGGTCAACCAATAGTCGCCCGGACGGTATTTGAGTAGATAGGCGAATTTCTTAAATCATAGCGTTTTTAGGGTTTTGTGTTTCCTGCTTTTCGGCAAGGACGTCGCTGTTGAACGCTAGCTTTCACAAAACTGAAGGCGTCGCCCGAGCGTACAGAGCAGTGAGGCCCTGGGACGGGGTGATTGAGTGTCATATTGTATCATTTATATTACCTTTTGTCGGCGGTTTTTTACGCGCGACAGCTCTACCGGCAGGTACTGCTGAGAGCGCGTATTAGCTATGGGAATTCTGTCTGTCTGTCTGTCCGTCCGTCTGTCACGACCCGGTACGAATTCAATGCCAGGTGAGATAGAGACTCCGGGTCTTCACCATATGATAGCCTAGAGTATCTAGTTTCTTAAGAGGTAACTTGGTGCCACTGGGTGAGGAGATTCCCCTCGAACG
>Ga0056124_1000901_pt1 | contig 10381 bp, 8 predicted proteins | sample WorMetHEROISLAND_2_FD_70069 | JGI IMG/M metagenome (GOLD analysis project Ga0056124, IMG submission 70069) | Marine gutless worms symbiont microbial communities from Max Planck institute for Marine Microbiology, Germany - Olavius sp. 4 HERON ISLAND | ecosystem: Host-associated > Annelida >... | reverse complement strand
CCATATATAAGGACAGCCATAAGAGAAATGCGCTTTTTCAAACGCGCTTTTCGTTTGGCCTTAAAAGGCTTTTCCCGCTTGGGTGTCAACCACTTTTCAAACATTATCAATCACTATCGTCATGTGTTTGTCTTGTTCAGCCGATCCAGACCATCGGCAAGATCCTGAATGAGATCATCAACGTCTTCCAACCCGACATGCAGCCGTATTTTCAAACGCTCAGGCCAAGGATCTCGTATTCTGGTGTTTTGCAGATCAAAGGGCATGATCAGACTTTCGTATCCCCCCCAGGAAAAGCCAATGGAGAAATGCTGCATATCATTCACCATCGCTTCAGGATTATGAATGCCTGGCTTTATGACAAATGAAAACAGTCCACTGGATCCAGAAAAGTCTCGCTTCCAGAGATCATGCCTTGGAAAGGAAGGTAAAGCTGGATGCAGAACCTGATCTACCATCGCATGTCCTTCAAGCCATTGAGCAATCTTAAGTGCAGAGCTTTCGTGCCTCTGCAATCGGACAGCTAAAGTCCGAATCCCCCGCAAAGCCAGGAAAATATCATCCGGTCCGGCACAAAGGCCAAGCAGACGGTGCATCCGCTTTACCCTGGGCCAATTTTCCTCATTCGCGCTGACAGCACCAAGCATTATATCGGAATGGCCACCGACATATTTGGTCAAAGGATGAGCCGTGATATCAACACCCAGGTTCATAGACTGGCAAAAGACAGGTGTGGCCCAGCAGTTATCAGCTATCACAACGGCACCTCTCGAATGTGCAACCTCAGAAATGGCCGGTATGTCCTGCAAGTCCATTGTCAACGATCCGGGTGATTCAACCAAGACGGCGCGCGTATTGGGCCGCATCATCTTGGCGATCCCGGATCCAATCCCAGGATCATAAAAATCACACTCTACACTATAATCCTTTAGCATATTGGTACAAAAGCTACGTGTCGGCCCGTAGGCTGCATCTGTCACCAACAGATGATCACCGGCTTTAACAACGCTTAGTAAAGCAAGGGTTACTGCGCTCAACCCAGAAGGTGTCAATACCGTCCCTGTCGCTTGCTGCTCCAGTTCTGTCAGGGCGTTTTCGAGAGCCCAGATCGTAGGAGTCCCGCGCCGCCCATAAAACAGATGGTCATCAGGCGCAGCCTCAGCCCGTTCTTTCTGCTCCAACGTCGGAAAAAGTACTGTAGACGCACGATAGATAACCGGGTTGACGATTCCTTTGGTCCATTCAAGTTTCCGCCCTACCTGGACCAGCAGGCTGTCAATTTTACTATGTTTCGAACTGTCCGTATCAGACACCGGTAATCACCGAGGTATCCGCTTGCGTTCCCCACTCTGCAAAGGACCCGTCATAAACTGCAATTTGATCGCATCCAGCCCGGTGAAGGGCAAAAGAAGCGGTACAAGCCGTAATCCCTGAGCCACAAGTTGCGATAATTGACTTGTTGATGTCTATGCCCAGTCGGGCAACCAGGCTCCTGATCTCTTCAACGGATTTCCAGCAGCCTTTTTCATCAAACAAATCCTTGTAGGGCATATTCACCGATCCTGGTATATGACCTGCCCGAACACCCGAACGTGGTTCCGGGTCCATCCCTGCAAATCGATCTGAAGATCGCGTATCGATCACCTGTTCGGCTTTGGTCGTTAAATTCTTTTTCATTTGCTCAAGATCCCGGACGAGACTATGATCCTTTCGGACCGTTAAGTGATGTTGATCTATGACTGGACTTCCGGACTCCAGGGGGCGGCCCTCAGCTTTCCATTTCCGCAACCCTCCATCGAGAATACTCACCCGATGAACACCGAACACATGCAGCATCCACCAGGCTCGTGCAGAAGTCTTGAGGTCGGAATCATCGTAAACGACGACCTGCACCCCATCAGTAAGACCAATCGCCATCATTCGGCTTGCAAATTTTTCCAAAGACGGAAGCATAAGCGGAATTGGATTATCCTGATCAGCGATCTCTTGAATGTCGAAAAAAACGGAACCAGGGATATGCCCCTGCTCGAATTCCTGTCGAGCGTTGCGCCCAGTCTGAGGCATGTGCATCGAAGCGTCGATAACACAAATCTTCTCAACCCTTTCCTGCGCGTCAGCAAGCCATTGGGTAGAGACGAGCGTATCCATCATTCACTCCTTAGACGTTTATTGCCTTAAGCCTCGCTCAATACTGTATTTACCAAAACAGGACAAGCCCCTATTGACCGGCCCTTACGCAGATTTCGCGCAAGATGATCCGTTTGTTCGCAAGTCCCGTATCTGGTCAAATACAGTTTAGAAGCCAAAAGATTAACAAGAGTTAAAACTTCAAGATAAAGCTTCAAAATTCAGTGAACGAAGTTATTTCTACTTGAATCGAATAAATAATGGCAGCTAAGTTGTTTTTCCAAACGGTAACAAGGAGCGCTCCAGCCGTGGCGCAAGATTAAGGGCGTTATTGATTATACAGCACTTGGGCATATCGCCTGACTAGAACCGCCAACCAATTTTCAAAAGACCAAATGGCACCGACGATGACCTTAGACAATCACCTCATCAGCCGACTGGAAGCTGCCAGAGTACAGAAGCCGCAAACCCCTCTATTTTTACTAGATGACGACGTTGTCCCTTACGGACAGTTTTTTGACAATGCGCGACGAATGGCAGCCGGGCTTTCCCATCTAGGCCTTCAACCAGGAGATCGTCTGGCTGTTCAGGCCCCTAAGACTATTGCGATGCTTGAACTTTATATAGCGACCGTTATGACGGGCAGCGTTTTCCTGCCGCTCAATGTTGCCTACACGCCTGGTGAAATTTCTTATTTTTTGCAAGATGCGACACCGCGCCTGTTCGTCTGTGCCACCGACAAACTTCAAGCGCTGGAGCCCGTCGCCAGGAGCGCTCAAGTCGCTCATATCCTGACGATCTCTCACGATGGCGGCGGAACTCTGGCAGGAATACGCGATTGCGAAAAGCCAGACTTCACTCCTTTTCCACGCAAAAAGGACGACCTGGCTGCCATTTTATATACGTCAGGAACAACAGGACGGTCAAAAGGCGCCATGCTGACCCACGGGGCTTTATCCAGCAATTCAGAAACTTTAGCTGATCTGTGGCGCTTTACGGATCAGGATATCTTAATCCATGCCTTGCCAATCTTTCATACACACGGCTTGTTCGTTGCAACGAATATCGTGCTGCTGGCTGGCGCTTCGATGCACTTTCTGGAAAAATTTGATGCCCAGAAGGTCTGTAATCTGATGCCGCACGCGACAAGCTTGATGGGCGTGCCGACCTTTTACACACGCTTACTGGAATGCCCAGAGCTAGATGAAGCCGCAAGGGGAATGCGGCTATTTATTTCAGGATCAGCGCCATTGCTGGCTGAGACACACCGTAAGTGGCGGATGAGGACCGGTCATGCGATCCTTGAGCGTTATGGGATGACCGAGACCAATATGAACAGCTCTAACCCCTATGAAGGGGAGCGACGACCGGGGACAGTCGGCTTGCCATTACCAGACGTAGCGCTACGCATTACGGATCCGCAAACCGGAGTCCCGGTGCAACAAGGAGAGATCGGCGTCATTGAAGTTCGGGGCCCGAATCTCTTCGCTGGTTATTGGCAAATGCCGGACAAAACCAGGCGGGAGATGCGCGAGGACGGTTTTTTTATTACAGGAGACATGGCGCAGCAAGACGAAGACGGCTATATCCACCTTGTCGGCCGCTGCAAAGACCTGATCATATGTGGAGGCTTTAACGTCTATCCAAAGGAGGTAGAACTGACAATCGATGCTGTAGACGCTGTCCTTGAATCAGCCGTTATAGGAATACCGCACTCCGATCTGGGAGAGGCTGTTGTAGCAATAGTCGTCCCAAAACAAGGTCGAACGATTGACTCAGAAAAACTGACCGCGCATTTACAGGGAGTTCTTGCGCGATTCAAACAACCACGTCATATCTTCTGCATGCAAGCTCTTCCTCGAAACGCCATGGGCAAGGTTCAGAAAAATCTGCTCCGTGAGAAATATGCGGATGTTTTCGCATCATGACGATCAGACTATCTCCCGGCCAGAAAATGGCTTATTTCTTCATGCGTATTTTTTCCCTGATTCCGGGTTGTCGCTTTCGCTCTTATCGTCTTTATCGACTGGACCGATCCTGCCTAATTGAGAATATGCCTGCAAGTTACACTGTCTGTGAAACCGACAGGGAGACCATCCGAAAACTTTGCGAGGATAGTGATTGGCATATCAACAGTGACGCCATCGATTGGCGCCTAAAGGAGGGAGCAACTTGTCTTTTGGCCAGGATCAATGGGGAAGCTATGGGACTTGTCTGGATCAAGAATGGACATTGGCGAGAAGATGAAATGCCGCTGGATTTTCATCTCCCTCCAGAAGCTTCCTGGGATATGGCCCTTTATATCCCTAAAAAACACCGTAACAGCCGAGCTATTCAGGCACTGATCGCGCAAATGGCGGTGTGGATGGACGCGAATAATTGTACGGTCAGTTTCAGCCATATCCTGTCATACAACCTCCCCTCCATAGCGCTTCACAATCGCCTTGGCGCCAGACAAGTCGGCCTGTGTCTGTCTTTAAAGATTTCTGGCATGTGCCTGACAATGACGCACCTGTGTAGCAGCTGGCCTGTTTTCCGTTTTAGTTCCAAGCGCATTGCCATCGATTTGTACAAAAGATCTGGTTGAAAGGATGATACCATGCCAAGCCGCTTTACCGACCACCTCACATCCGAAATTGACAGTCTCAGAAAAGCCGGCCTTTACAAAAACGAGCGGGTCATTACCACTCCTCAAGAAGCTACAGTCTCGGTAGAAGGGCGGGATGGAGAGCGTTTTATCAATCTTTGCGCCAATAATTACCTTGGCCTGTCAAACGATCACCTGCTTGTTGAGGAAGCGAAGCAAGCACTTGATCACTATGGCTACGGCATGTCATCGGTACGCTTTATCTGCGGGACCCAGACACCTCACAAGGCGTTGGAGAAGAAGCTTGCAGCATTTCTCAAAATGGAGGACGTTATTCTTTATCCAAGCTGTTTTGATGCGAATACCGGCCTGTTCGAAACGCTTCTTGGTAAAGAGGATGCCGTCATTTCCGACGCTCTTAATCATGCCAGTATTATTGATGGTATACGTCTTTGCAAAGCACAGCGATTTCGTTATGCGAATAATGACATGGCAGCGTTGGAAAAATGCCTTCAGGATGCACAAGGCGCCCGTTTTCGTCTTATCGCAACAGATGGTGTCTTTTCCATGGACGGGGTGTTAGCCAACCTGCCAGCCATTTGCGACCTGGCGGACAAATATGATGCGATGGTGATGGTAGACGACAGTCATGCCGTTGGTTTCATGGGTTCGACCGGTGCAGGCACACCCGAACATTTTGCAGTGGGTGATCGTGTTGACATTTTAACCGGGACGCTTGGCAAAGCGCTGGGTGGTGCATCCGGAGGGTACACCGCGGCTTCTGCCAAGATCATCACATGGCTTCGCCAGCGCTCACGCCCTTATCTGTTTTCAAATACGCTGGCTCCTGCAATTGCTGCAACCAGCATTAAGGTGATCGATATTCTGAGTAAAAGCGGTGCGCTGCGTGACAAACTCCACAAAAATGCCGCTTATTTTCGTAAAAAGATGACCGACCTGGGTTTCAGCCTTGCCGGAGCAGATCATCCGATTATTCCGGTAATGTTGGGGGACGCTGCTCTCGCCGGTAAAATGGCGGATATGCTTTTGGAAGAGGGGCTGTTTGTCATTGGCTTTTCATTCCCTGTCGTTCCGCAGGGTCAGGCACGTATTCGCACCCAAATATCTGCAGCGCATTCCCTATCCGATCTTGACCAGGCGATTGCCGCTTTCTCAAAGGCAGGATGCGCACTAGACGTGATTTAAGTCGATTACGGTCAAATCTCTCCCTCATGGCCTTCTATTCCCATTTCGCTCAAGCCGACCATCAGCGCTTGCGATGCCCGGTTTAGTTGATTCGGATCTGTCGAGCGAATGACAAAATTCGCACCAGAAACACCCTGACGCCAGAAGGGATAGCTTCCCACCTGGACACCTTCATAGGCCTTTTCAATGGACTCAAGAAGACCGGCAACCCTGCTTTCAGCGACATGGGCGCCAATGGTGCATGACAGTAGCGGAAGCCCACCTTCAAGCACACCATCCAGGGCATGGGTCATGGATTGCAAAATCTTCGGCACACCGGCCAGAATGAATATATTTTTCCAACGAATCCCCGGTGCTCCGGTGCGATGATTGTGAATCAATTCCGCTCCCTTTGGAACCCGCGCCATCCGTAAATGCTGATCGTTCAATTGGTCGCCGTAATAATTTTCCAGGATCGCTCTAGCCTTTGGGTGAATTACAATGGGGACGTTGAGTGCTTCAGCCAGTGCCTCGACAGTGATATCGTCGTGCGTCGCGCCGATTCCCCCGGTTGTAAACAGGTAATCAAATTTCGGATGAATATCGCGCACCGCCTCGACGATTGCACTTTGCTCGTCGGGAACAACTCGTGCGTGCTTAAGACGAATACCTTGCACATTCAGCCATTTTGCGAGATAGTTTAAATTGGCTTCAGGGGTTCTACCAGACAGAATTTCATTGCCGATAATTAAAAGGGCCGCTGTGTAAATGCGCTCTGTCATATCCGTCTCAAAGTTCGTTTCATGTTTTTCCCCCAACCCCTTGTTGAAGCCCGGTTGATCCGACGTTATAAGCGCTTTCTAGCAGATGTCACTCTTCCTGACGGCACCACGGCCATCGCGCATTGTGCCAATCCCGGAGCCATGATCGGCCTTGCCCGCGAATGTGCCCGGGTCTGGGTTGCTCCCTCCCCCAACCCAAAGTCCAAGCTGGCCTGGCGCTGGCATCTGGAAGACGTCAAAGGATGCCCGGTTGCCATCAACACCACCCTAGCCAACGGGATCGTAGCCGAAGCACTTCATGAAGGACGGATCCACATTTTACGCGATTATAAACGGATTATGCCCGAATATACCACAGAAAACGCACGTCTTGATTTCTGTTTAATGGACGGTGATGCCCATTGCTTTGTCGAAGTAAAGAGCGTTACTCTGAAGATAGACGATTGCGCAGCTTTTCCCGATTCGGTAACCAAGCGGGGCCTGCGCCATTTGCATGAGCTTGCAAGGCTGCGGGCATTGGGCCATCGTGCAGTTCTTTTATGGTTGGTGATGCGCAGCGACTGTAATGCTTGCAGGGCCGCGCATGAATATGACCCGGCTTACGCCAGCGAAATAAAAGCCATACAAGAATCAGGTGTCGAACTCCTTGCCTATGATACCAACATCACACTTGATGCGATCACCTTAGGATCTCAACTTCCTATTCAGGATAGCTTTTAACAACCTGTTCATTCTTATTGACTAGTTTTTTTTCTTGCAAAACTATACAGTCAGGTTATAGGACCGAACTGTCTTAGTCGAGGCAGGGTTATTCCCCGGTAGCTCAGTGGTAGAGCAAGCGGCTGTTAACCGCTTGGTCGCTGGTTCGAATCCGGCCCGGGGAGCCAGCCCTAAAACTTGATTTGAACCCAGCCTAGTCTACTCAACGAATAGCGCATTGTGACCGCTCATTGTGACCGCTCATTGTGACCGCTGCAGAGGTTAAACGAACCTTTACGCAAACAGGTTACACTGGCTACATGAAGCAGTATTTTTTCTTGTTTGCCCTATCCGTGCTCTTGTCTCCAGAGGCAGCGCAAGCCGGGCTGTTTGGAAGCTATGAAATCCCCAAACGCAACATAGGACGGTTCAAAAAATGGACCGATATGCTAAGCAGAGCCGCAATTCAAAAAAATCAGCCCATCGCCCGTTTCGGAGCATGCAACAACAACGGACAATATTGCATTCGGCCAAAATATCACGATGTTATCAACCGGGTACGACATCTTGATCGGTATAATCAGATTCGGGAAGTCAACAGGATTTTGAATGGTTTTCGTTATATCACCGATCGAGAACAATGGGGTTTGAGTGATTTTTGGGAAACAAACTGGGAATTTCATAAAAGTTCTGGCGATTGCGAGGATTATGCCATCGCAAAGTATAAGGTTCTAAAAGCCCTGGGCTTCAGACCGGAGACCATGCGCATCGTAATCGTCCAGGATCAGAATATCAATACGGCGCATGCTATTCTGTCCATCCGATGGAACGGACAAAATCTGATTCTCGACAACCAGATCAAACAGGTTCTGCCCGACACGGCCATCTACCATTATCAGCCCTATTACTCGATTAATGAAAGGACTTGGTGGCGTCACTCCTGACCAAAGTCGTCTTTCATTTTTATCCAAGACCGGCGATCGCTCGCCTTAGCCTGGCAACTTCCTTCTCTAGATCAACCAGACGATCCTTATTTTCCGTCACGACTTCCTGCGGTGCCCGGCTTATGAAATCGGAATTTTCAAGCCGCCTGGAAACAAGGTCCCGATCTTTACAGGCTTTATCCAGGGTTTTCGTCAGACGCCCCAGCTCAGCACCCAGATCAATCACACCAGCAAGGGGCAATACATAATTGACCTGACCGCGCACGATCTGGATTCGCTCGCGCACATCGCTGGGAGTCATATGAATGTCAGATAGTCGCGCAAGGGTAAGCAAGGCAGACTTAAACCGATACATACGATCCTCGACCTTTGGATCTGCCCCCTGAACATGGAGTACAAGTTTCATCCCTGCCGGAACATTCAACTCCGCCCTGGCTGACCGGATTGCTGTAATCAGATCAATCAGCCAATCGATTTCCTGGCCAATCGTCGCATCCTCACCATCGGCAACTTCAGGCCAGCTTTGTGCGATCAGATCCTTATCCCGATCACCCAGATTATGCCACAGCTCTTCGGTCACATGCGGCATCATCGGGTGGAGCATGATCAGCAGTTGATCCAGAACCCAGGCAGCACACTGGCGCACTTCCCCGGCAAGATCCTGCTGCTTGTCTGCAAGCAACGGTTTGACGAGCTCAATATACCAGTCACAAAAGAAATTCCATGTAAAGCTGTACAATAAGCTCGCCGCATCGCTGAAACGATATTGTTTAAAAGCCTCCTTTAGATCCCTGTTAAGTGCGTTGGTCTTTTGGACGATCCATCGATTGAAGACATGACTACATTGTGGTGGCTCTTTTGTCTGACAGGCAACCACACCGTTCATTTGAAAGAATCGCACAGCATTCCATAATTTGGATCCAAAATTGCGATAGCCTTCTACCCTTTGTTTCGACAGCTTGATATCGCGTCCCTGGGTTTCCATGGCCATTAGGGTAAAGCGTAACGCATCAGCCCCATATTGATCAATCAACTCCATGGGATCGATAGTATTGCCGCGCGATTTGGACATTTTCTGTCCCTTTGCATCCCGCACCAGGCCATGACAATAGACATCGGTAAACGGGGCCCTCCCCATAAACGCGATTCCCTGCATCATCATCCGTGCAACCCAGAAAAAGATAATATCAAACCCGGTCACCAGGGTTGACGAGGGGTAGTATCGCTTAAGATCCTCACTATCGTCCGGCCAACCTAGAGTGGCAAAGGGCCAAAGCGCGGATGAAAACCAGGTATCCAACACATCCGGGTCCTGCCATATGTCACAACCTGCCTGTTCCCGGGCTTCGGTTTCGGTCTCAGCAACAAAGACACGACCCTCTGCGTCGTACCAGGCCGGGATGCGATGACCCCACCACAGCTGTCGCGAAATACACCAGGGCTGAATGTCTTCAAGCCAGTTGTTATAAGTCTTGTCCCAATTAGCCGGAACGAAGCGGGTCTCCCCCGATGCGACCGCTTCCAGTGCGTCTTGTGCCAGGATTTCCGATCGCACGTACCACTGATCCGTAAGCCAGGGTTCGATCACCACGTCTGACCGATCCCCATAGGGCATCATGATCATGCGACTTTCCTGCTTTTCGATTAGCCCAAGCGCATCCAGATCGCTTACAATTCGCTCGCGGGCATCTTCCCTGGTCAGGCCACGATAGTCCTCAGGAGCTTCATCGTTGATCCTCGCCTCTTCATCAAAGATATTGATCAGATCCAGTCCATGACGCTGACCGACTGCAAAGTCGTTAAAATCATGCGCCGGCGTGATCTTGACGGCACCGGACCCTAGATCCGGATCAGCCAGAGGATCTGTTAAAATCGGGATCTGTCGTCCGGTCAAAGGATGAGCAATCATCCGGCCATGCATTGCCTTGTAGCGTGGATCTTCCGGATGTACGACGACCGCCATATCGCCTAGCATGGTCTCCGGCCTGGTTGTTGCGACAACGATCGTCTCTTTCGGCTTGTCTGCAAGCGGGTATCGGATCCAGGTGAAGCTTCCC
>Ga0056124_1000900_pt1 | contig 10388 bp, 5 predicted proteins | sample WorMetHEROISLAND_2_FD_70069 | JGI IMG/M metagenome (GOLD analysis project Ga0056124, IMG submission 70069) | Marine gutless worms symbiont microbial communities from Max Planck institute for Marine Microbiology, Germany - Olavius sp. 4 HERON ISLAND | ecosystem: Host-associated > Annelida >... | reverse complement strand
GGCACACATTGTGCATGTTTAGGTCAGTTCATTGTGTCTGTGTACGTGTTAGGTGATGACAGCTATCAATGTGAATGCACGTCAGCGAGGCCGTGTCATCGACTACAAGGACGTGCTATATGGCTACCGTCGAGTTAACCCTCTGCATGGAGCCGACTACATGCTGGATCTCCTGCTGGTCTACCGCAAGTTCAAAGGTCGACGTAAGATGACCGTCCCAGTCCGCCGACACGCTTACCTTCAACAGGCGTTTCTCGAGCCCGAGTTTCACAGTATCACTCCTGCGATTGATCCACTTAGCTACTTTCCAAATAGTCTTCGACATTTTCCGCCGGAAAGTGTGACAGTCAACTTAATCCTGCCTCTGGCCGGCCGCTACGAAACATTCCGTCATTTCATGGACAGTTTTGAGTCGGTGTGTGTCGGTGATGATGTAGCATTGCTCATTGTGCTGTTCACTGAAGAAGGTTCCACGTCTGAAGTTGATCTCATAACTTCACGAGTGTCCACCAGTCAGCTGCGCTGTCCGCACGCGTCCGTCTCAGTCATACGTGCGTCCGGTCAGTTTTCTCGTGGCACCGGACTCCAGCAAGCCGCCCAACTCCTCCCCCGACACAGTCTCATGTTCTTCGTTGACGTTGACATTCAGTTCACTCCAGAAGTCCTGCGTAGAGTCCGTCTTGCCACGTCCCTCGGACGCTCCGCGTACTATCCGGTCGTCTTCAGTCAGTACGACCCCAGCATGGCAACTGGCAGTGAGTTCTCAGCCGGCGCCGGCTGCTGGCGACAATTCGGCTACGGAATTGTTGCCGTGTATAACGCCGACTTTGCAGACACTGGAGGGTTTGACCTCGACATTCGAGGTTGGGGTCGTGAGGACGTTGACCTCGTTGAACGACTGCTAGCTAGAAACATCTCGGTATTCCGTGCGGTTGACCCCGGCCTAGTTCACGTGTTTCATGCTAAGCATTGTGACCCGGGACTTGACCCAGCCCGCTATCAGATGTGTCTCGGCAGCAAAGCTTCGTCGTTGGCATCACTGCAGACTCTGTCCAACTATGTTAGACGAACTCCAGAGATCTATCATCGTGCCGACACAGACAGTGATAATAGTGACCCAGACTTGCCTGTTACAGTGCCACACTGAAATTGTGACTGAATCCATACCAGAGCTGTCTGTCTCGTGCTTAGGGTTGGAGTGTTTTTTTTTAATGTCGACATGAAATGTCAGCTATAGGCACAGCTACAACATGTACTCATGTATCCATGAATACTCAAAATCTGGAATATACTTCTCTACTTGAACCTAAAACTTACGTTTTAGAACATTGTCACTTAGCACTGTGTGCACACAACATCGTAAATGTTGTCTGGTAAATTTGCGGACTCTGTTGTTACAGATATTTGTGGATCGATTCAGTTTAACAAATTTACTGCTTTTTTCTCATGATTTTATCATATAATGTTAGTCTATTTTATGCCACTGGAATATATCACTTCAAACTTTAGGTAGCATTTCACTAAATCTTATTTTCAACCAAGATCTTGACCATTACTGTGATAAGCCAGTGAGAAAAGTTTCATGGTATCAACAGTTTGTGAGGGACGTGAGCTTACAGACTGAATGAGTGCAGTTGCTGCATATGCATTTCCAAAGTTAGATAGCTCTGTAGTGAATGAAGATAATAAAGGGTGATCATATTTACAGTTTTGGTAATGAATGTTGCATCATGTGTGGCACTGTTGGTATGTGTATTCTTATTTTTATTACTGATTTATTTGATGACTTTGGATGATACTAGTTGTGACAGACTGCTGTATTAGTAGTTTATTATTATCATTTGACACACTTGTAAATATATTCTGTATTTCGAGCTCCGTGTGCAAGTTGTTACACATACATGGCTGTGGGGAATCTGTGATGTATTCAGGCTGGCTTTTGTGTTTCCCATTGTGCCTTTCTGTTTACTGTTTAACACTTTGCATTCTGATTGCTTTCTGTTTTCAGTTGTTTAACTCTTTTTCATATTACTCCATAATTGCTGGTGTATAATTGCAAGTCAATCTGGGGTTATTTTTAAAAACAGTTTTTTTGGAATCTTCTCTGGACCATGATTCCCCAAGCTGCATGTAGGCTGATGTTTGTGTGTTTTGATAGATTATGACAATATGTTGTGTAAAATGTGATATCTTCAAATAGCTTCAACAAATGTCAGCTGAATGGCTTTAAAATTATTCCTGATTACGATCTGATCGTTTTCATCCAATTCAGTTTTCAATTACCATGATTTTTGTTGTCAAGTTGTGTAACTGTGCAAGCCAGTTATGGGTGCAAAAGCTGAAGACTTGATTCTGTGGACCACAGTGTTGGACCAAATTAGAGTTATTTGAAGTACCACAGGGATCTGGTTTCATATGATGTTGTACTAGATTTGTTGTATATAGTTCACATAACATCTCATTTCAACTTGGACATCTGTTAGTCCTATTAAATTGAATGCAGCATGTGGCTTCATTCATGTGCCATTTAATGACGTTCATTGTTTGGTGTGTGAAGTCTTGTGCCTTCATCCATGTGTGTACCAATGTAGGTATTATGCATATATTTATAGTTGTTGTACATAACTTCATGAAACTACTTCGGCGCAATATCTTTTACCTAGTCGCATCACTAGCATTGTGTTGCATGCTGGTTATCGTATGGTGTATTATGATAGATGGTGCTATTGTACACTGTCATTTCGTTATTGTTCCACCCTATTTGTCAGTCATTTGTACTACAGCTGCTGCTTAAAAGTTAGTTCATGCGTGTTTGCAATATTTTTGTTACCTTTCACTGTACTGGTAAAGAGTTTTGTACAGTGATTTTTTTGCTGATAAATTTATAATTTTGATAAATATTTTGTAAGATTGTATGATATCTATAACATGGTAGGCAAATGCTTGTTTTTATAAAATGTAACCATGTGTAATTGTACAAACGTTGTGGCCGTCAGACACCCAGTTTGTTGATAAGAAAATTGTTGTTTCCTGCCATGTGCCAGTGTGGTGCTATAAAAATTGTGCCTTTTTGTGTTCAGACAATCTTTCTTAGTAGTATTTATTCAGCTTGAACTGGAGAGTATTTATATTCAGTCACAGGTATTAAATGTGTGAATGATGCTATGTGTATACTGTTGTACCATTCTTATATTTCATTGGACAGCAATGACACAACACCCACTTGTGTTTGAATGCCGAGGTGTTACTCAGTATGTTCCAACCTGGTGTCGTCTTCACTATCATCACTGGTTTGATGTTGCTATATGACCCTGTGCTGTGTCATAGTGCCATTAGTGCAAATTTGACAGTTTTATTCTAACCGTGTTTTATAGCCTAAGTATGTGTTTCTGGTGTTTTGAATGATTGAGTGGGTTACAATGCGCTGTGCTGTGGTCAGGAGGAACAAATATGTTGACACTCATTCAAGCAATCTGGCATCTGAAGTTGTTGTTGTTGTTGTGGTAGCCCAGTAGCTCTTCTCTTCTCATTGGTATGACAGTTTGACAAGAGTGAGGGAGCAGGTAATGGAGTCGTGTTTGCTGCTAGTGTGCCAGCTCGGACTGGTGTCGAGTATAGGTGTTGACATGTTCGCAGCCGGTGCATCGAGATGACGTTCGTTTCGATGGCAGGTGAACCACTGGGCTGTTGGTACCACCACGAAAAGGCGACTCCACCTAAAGTTGTTTGAGGTAATGTAGCAATGTCTGGTATGGTGATGCACTAGACATGCTACTGTTGTCCGCTATGGTGCTAATGTAGGTTGTTTGCTGGTGCTGATCGGCCGTCGGTTTTGTAACTGTGTAGCTCTGTAATGTGGACATGTACAAGTCATGTCTATGCACTATCACAATGCTTTGTCATAAATCTGTTATCGTATTCTTGAACCTCCCATTGTTTGTGCGCCGGTAAATGGTGAAATTTTGCATTAATTAAAAACTGTAATGTAATAGGATTTTGCAATTTTTTGTCTAGTGAGTAGTGGATCAAATGTTACCTTCTATTTCAGTCAGTGTTTAAGTCAAAAGTTACAAAATGTAGTAGCTACAGATGTAGAATATAAGATGTGTGTGTGTGTGTGTGTGTGGTGTGTGTGTGTGTTGCATGTGTCCAGCCTGTAGCTGTAGTGTATTACATGATTGACTTTTTAATGGTGTCTCAACATATCATTACTGTAGTTAATCAGTTGTGTATTGTGTGAATCAGTGATTGTAAACTGGTACCTATGATCGTGTAATAATAATAGCAAAAGAAATGTGGTCTTGGTCTTGCAATGCTTAGCTTGTATGAAGTCACTGATCTTGTCATCAAACTATGTGGTATTATTGTTTTTAGTCTGTCTATCAGTGGTCTTTGAATCTTGCTCTGACAAATTCTAAACTTATTTGCTAAAGTACTGAAGACTTACTTGCTATCTAGAAATGCAATGTCTTACTTAGTCATTTTTATTGTGTAGTTATTTTCTTGCTGTTGACAACTAGCATCGTCAGTCTTGTGCTTGGTCTTCTAATCTCGTCACTGTTTGACTGTATACATTGACCACAGCAGTATTCAGACACTCAGCTGTATACATAAGCAACAACAGAAGCATGAAAAATATAATTTATTTCACAAGAAACTTAACTAAGTAAACAGCAGCAGCATGTCATTTCAAGTGGAAACATGATAAATGAGCTTGCTTTTAAACAGACAAACAAACATAATAATCTGACAATAAATAACAGGCAGCGATGACGATGATGACGAAGGCACAGTTAGAGTAGCCTCATGAGTCTTGTCATCAGATGTGATCTGATGGGAATGTAACCAGCTGTGTCTTGTGTCTGTCAGCTGTCTGACGGTTGTGAGAATGGTGTCACCATTGACTCTAACTTGAGACTCAGTGCTACGCCGGTGAAAGACATTTCTTAGCCGCTTGATGAACGTGTCGGTCCAGCTTATCTACATCACGCACAGCAACCAGTGACAGTAGGACTGCATTCAGTGACAACACTTGACTACAGCAGCAACGCAGCACAGTGCTCTGACGTTTTAAGTATAGTGTATAATTGTAAACACAATTGTAAACACACAAGAATATGATAATGCAGTATATCAGTATAAAAACATCTTACGTGAGCCGAAAAAACACTGTATTTTGTGGTCATGGTCTTGAGTTCCATGGTTCTGGTCATTAAATTTATTTTCATCCTGTCGACATCACTGTTTATTAAAAGATCACATACAAAAGCACCAATCAACCAATAACTTCACATATGCACACTGTACAACAGTTTCATCTATGAATTTCTGTGTGTATTATCTATATTATTAATAATACTACTACTGCTACTACTAGAGCATGCATATTAGCAAAGCTACCATCAAGATTTAGTGTATTCAGACCGTATCACTAAGCTATAGGTACATATTCACTCTACAGTATATTGCCTGTAGACCCACTGAAACTATGGCACTGTGGCCCTGTACAAATCCATATATTTCATTAGTGCGGTTACTATTAGTAAGTAACAAAGTAGTAATGCTCACAGATTTTGTGTTTTCCACGAAGAGGAAATTTGACAACGAGTTGACGTGGATGTTGACAGATGAAGACAAATGGAGAATCCGACTCTCCATCAGGATACTGCAACAGAAGCAGCATCAACAATGACTGCAGCTCAGTAATTTCAGTTATCACGGAAAATGTATAAATAAAAACTACTTTACACTAAGTAAGATGCACTGAAAACAATTATTATAAATTACACAAACGGTGTACCCAAATCCAACCGGAGTTGCATTTGGCCAGATTTACATTTTACATTTTGGCTGAAGATGGGAGTCGATAATCTTTCAAGTCTTACATACTCAATGGTTTTTACAACCCAAGTAAAACAACACAACATTTACTTGTAACTGATTTGTTAAACACTGTCATGTTATCATTACTAAATGTGTACTGACAAGAAAGTATAACGGAACACTGTAAATAATGTAACATCAATCATTATGTAAGTCAGTCAGCTGCAATAACTGAGAGTACAAATGATGCTAAGCCAAGACTAGTTCCATTACTTCTAGCTGTAAAGAGTTATTTACACTCCAATTTTGCTGCAATCAACCATTTCTGGTAATATGGCCCAAAATTGTGCTAGGTCCGAGGTTGGATCTGGCCAGGTTTGCCAAAATGGGCAGGTGCCAGAATGATCGGAGCAGGGGCCAAAATCCAGCATATCCCTAACAGAAAGCTGTACTATTATCATTGCACCTCTCTCTGCCAACCAAGTGCCAGCGAGTCTGTGGAACAAAGGTGCCAAATAAAGTTGTATTTGTATAACAAAAAAAACAATTTAATAATATCTATTCATTTCCATCAAAATAATACAATGGTTCTTCAAACTACATTCTCTTCAGCCAAACCAATACAAAACTTACATAAATATAAATATTATGGCGCCAAAAAAACTTCTAACTTCAAACACTTGCCTGGTCATGATATTCTACTTGTGCCAGACAGTCAGAAACATGGACGCAGCCCAGTAGACAACCAGACGGATATGACGACGGAAAAACGATAGACGAATCTAGACACATACAGATAGTCAGATACGCAACATTTTACTGCATTCACACTACAGAGTTATTTGTGGTAGGCCAATTAAAAGTCAATAAAATGTGTTAAAATTGGACACATAAAATTTACAGACTGAAACTGAATGATTAAACCAGTTACGCTAAATCATTAGGCACGTCATGTCCACAAAAACGACTTCCTATTTTTTGTTTCACTGACCAGCTCTTCAGACGTTATTCCACACTAGGCCAGGACGCCAGAAGTAACTGATGAGAACTGTTGTGTAATACTTTACAGGCTAGACGCCTTTGCTGCCATCCAAGTTCCAACCAACAGAATCTTAGCACCAAAGGTTTATCTACTCAACTCCATAAACAAAAAATTGAAGTAATGCAAAAAGCTTAACTGTTTACCGAAAACAATGACAGGAAATCCAATTAACAGTAATAATAGTAATAGCCACAACAATGTTCGTGGTGCTGTCATCCTAGCAGTGCAATGCCACTGCGAGAGTTCACCCGGTTCATTAGACAAGTTAAGCACAAGCGCCGAGCAGCCACCGAACTTTGGACCGAGCCAATCGGCCTCAGATCTGACGATCCACCATATGAAACAAACTATACAAAAGAACTAAAAACCGATTATCTCGAGAACAAATAAATCAATCATAGCAGGTTCAAATGTACACATCCACAAAATATAACCTAAATCAATGCACAAAAGGCTTGATGTAGTCAGTCAAAAAACAAACCGGAGTAGAATTTCCTATAGAAATCTTCGACGGCAGCAATTTCACTTGACTGGGGTGGCTTGGCAGTTGATGCGATCCACAAGATGCCACGGTGAGATGAGTACCAAGACCTACCCTCGTGACTACACATGAATGCCACCAACGATCAACAATGAAGTCTCAACTATCAATGATTCATTTAACATAACACTAAACAGAACAGGTCCAAATTCACAAATATGGCGATCAACATGAACAGTTCACAGCAAAAAAAGCAAACATAAAAATGACCAAAAACCCACAACACATGACAAGCACATTCAAACAGTGCTAAACTCTTTAAACGACATCAACATCAAGCATATACAAATATAAAGATAATCATATAAGCAGCAATAACTAGTAAGCGATGAAATAAAAATCTACAAAAGACAGTCCATTAGTAAAATTCCTCATTTTCACTAAGTTGTTTCTCACAGTCTGCTGAAAGAAAAAATTAAGTGCTTCAAGCATTGCTGGTAACAGGAAAAGCAACTATGCCATGACTGAAAACCAGGCGCAACGAGCAAGTTTTAGAAAACAACTCGCTAAGGTGAAATTCTCGGACAACAAAGATAAGAAATAAAACATAATTTCAGAAAGAAAACTCACCATTTAATGCCAGCAACGAGCAGCGAGGCCCACGGCTGATGCATGCTGAGTGCATAACCTTCATCAGACATCAACTGAAGCTCAGAGTCTTGCAGACGCAAGTTTCTTAATGATGACGACAGACCATCAGCGCTTCTGTCATCGTGAGAGTTCTGCACCGCAGACGACCAACTCCTGCTCTGAACAAACTAGAAACACACTTTGTCTGTCACGGACCTGATTCTGTGTTTATTAGAAGCAGTGCAGCACAAACAGGATCTCTGATCATATCAATAATTGCGTACAGTCTTCTGATCTGCACAAACTGGGAACATACCTTGTCTGTCATGGGCCTGCCAAGTAGACTCAGAGCAATGTTAAACAAGTATTAATATACCTTAGTGTGTAACTGGAATAGCAGGCGAACAACAAGTGACTTAACATTGATCGAAAGTCATTTTTTTGTAATTTCAATTTTTTAACATTTAATCACGTATTTAATCGTTAATTTCTGCAGCCATGCTACAAACCTGTGGCGCTGCTGGAAGCCTGATGTTTGGATTGACAAGGTCGATGGTAAAGTCATCCGGGTTGAACTCAGTAGCCACGTCTTCAGCATCGTCCCAGGTCGCCGCAGCCGTCACGTCCTGGTCTTCCTCGACGATGCGTCGTCCGGCGAAGTCCAGAGTGACCTGACGGCTGCGGTCGAGCCGAGACGCGTGACGTTTAGCTCGTAGCTCGGCGTCTTTACCGCGCAGAGCCGCACGCTGTTTGGACGTCAGCCACTGGTTACTGTCGGTCGCAAAGTAATCCGACTCATCGTCAATCACATGAGTTCTCTTTGCACTGCACACGTCATCGTCAGCGTCACCATGTGCAGCTTCTCATCCGCTTTTAATCAAGTCATAATTGACCAGGTTTTGGCTGGTTGTTAAAAAATTGCAAAACATAACCAGAAGCGATCAGAGATCTCAAAACTCCACCGAGAATAGCGCTGCCACCTGGCGAACACGACAGAGTTTCACTTTGTGCTCTATCTCCTAATGGCAAAGAATCATGGATGATAAAAATCCCGGATTCCCACCAAAATCTAAGGAAACCCCTCAGCACAATTTCGTCAAAATCCTTCACAACTTCTTATGTTATCTGGGATACAAATAGACAGATAAGAAATAACCTCCTTGTGGGAGGTATAAAAAACATTTTTATAGCACTGTAACATGGCAAAACTCATTAAAATGCCCCCAAACAATGAAAAAAACGAAAACAGTTCTCCAAGACAATTTTCTGACTTATGGCTAATTCCCTGAGAGCTGCCAAAATCCCTGACAGTTCCGGGTTTTCCAGACAACTGGCCACCCTGTATACAGTGTGAGTCAAAAATTTTACCCCCCCCCCTGACGTTTTCTGAAATGTATCTTTCCAAAGTCGGACAATTTTAAGCAATATTTTACAGGCACAACTTTGTCAAAGTTAGGGACAACTGAACGAAACTTTGTAGTTTGGCATAGATTTCAAATGCAGCATATGTGTGTAAAATATCACTTAGAATTTTCAGTCTTTGAAAAATAAATTTCAGAACATGTCAGGAGGGTGGAGTAATCATCATCATTATTATTCTTAAACCTATCATACCTGGTCTTGTCGTACTCCAGCAATCTGTCTCTGTGCTCCAATGCTTTGCGGAGTCCAGTGTCCAAACTGTCATTGTCAACAGACTGAGACTGAGACACCGCAGTCTCCGACGGAGTTTGCTTCATCAGATAGTCATGAAGTCGACCGCTCTTCTTTGAGCCTCGATCCAATACTTCCTGTTCCACTTTGCTGCATACCTTACAACATCAATATCAGTCATGTGGCTAGGTCATCACCAGGTTAGTATGTAACTAAGTAAGATAACTTGGAAAGTGCAATTTAACTGGCAGTTACTATGTGCCATCTTCTCAATACCCAAAGAAACTGACCAGGTTTACAATGAACTGTGTGTAGTAAAAAAAGCCTGTGTCTTCTTGGCCCCCTGTTTGGAGCAAGGTAGAAGTAATGCAACTTAGATGCGAGAATACACCAAGCAACAAATGAATAATGATGCACATGCCACAGCAATTTGCAACATACTATTACTATTTTTTTACCCTCAGTCATCCGTTCCCGAGGGAGCCCAAAAATTGACTAAGTAATAGAAAGGTAGGCATCGTCAGTCCGTACAGTCAGCTGCTGGCAAACTGTCATGCAACAAAACAGCATCATATCATTATATAAATGCAAAGCCAAAAAATGCCATGACATGATAAAATAGCCAGAAATCAATTATATAAACAAGAAAGCCCAGCTAACACAAAGGGAACGCGCGACAGCAGTGCATGTATGAAGGCCCACTGCTAACAAATGTAAAATCCGTAAAAACCTCTATTTTAGTGCTCAAGGTCATTCAAG
>Ga0056124_1000899_pt1 | contig 10392 bp, 6 predicted proteins | sample WorMetHEROISLAND_2_FD_70069 | JGI IMG/M metagenome (GOLD analysis project Ga0056124, IMG submission 70069) | Marine gutless worms symbiont microbial communities from Max Planck institute for Marine Microbiology, Germany - Olavius sp. 4 HERON ISLAND | ecosystem: Host-associated > Annelida >... | reverse complement strand
ATCTACGTCTCACGGTGGACGAGGACGACTGCTCGTCTCACCAGCACACAGCAAACATCATCTGAGACAAAACCATCCACGTCTCATGGTGGACGAGGACGACTGCTCGTCTCACACGCCTTCGCTTACATCACTGCGTCCAAGGAAGGACTGACCGAGTCCGAGCTCGAAGACGTTCTGTCGCTCGATGAACAGGTTGGCGACTTCTTTGAATAAACTCTTAGGTCGAAACAATAACTAACATATCGAAAGTGATTTGGTAAGAAGCGGAATCGCTGATTGGGGCTGCTCCCCAGTGAATTATAAACAAACAAGTGCAATTTTTGGCTGGGGGTTTCAATCCCCCAAATCTTTCCTTTTCGTTGGAGTTCAGGGACCCCATTTAACGCAGTGTGTCATTGGACCCCGCAAGTGTACCTACTAAATGGCATGTAAATCCGTCGAACGGTTTAAGCAGGGTGCACAAGTGTGACAGACGACAGACAGACGACAGACGACAAACCATGTTAGGGAAAATGGGTAGCTATAGGCGAAATCGCTTACGATAGAGCGATTTTGCCTAATAAGTTGTAAGAATTTATCAAATTACAACTTTCATATAATGATTCGTCGACGTTTTAGTACATGAAGGTTGTAGTTTAATAAATCATTGATACGGCTAATAAGTTGTCGATTTGTTCTTGTTATTTTGTAGTAGTGAGACTGTAGCGTGGAGTTTATGCTGTCAAAATATTTTCGTGCTTCTGTGCTGTACCTTCTGCAGTAATTCATTATTCCTGGCATAGTAAGGTAACCAAGTACTCACGCAGTGCTCTAACTGTTGTCTTATAACTGATACTAGCTAAGCATTTGTCAAGGAGCGTATGTAGGGGGCCCTTCCTCCTTCCCATTTTTGAGAGTAAAAATTGGATGAAAAGGAAAAAAAATAATCACAAGTGGAAAGGAGTTTGTCGAGCTTAACGTAGGATATTTGTGCTATAGGTACATCTTCACGTTTCTGCCATTTGTGTAATTTGTCTGTCAGGTGCTAAACGACGTGTACCAGTATCACTTGCCGCCAGTGCGTCGCATTCCGCCGCTGGTCTGGACGCGAGTTCGCAGTGACTTGAAGTGGTACTTCACGGAGCGCTCCGCTGACGGCGTCAGTGTGCTGTGCTGGTATCATCACCAGTTCGCTCGCGTCTCCCGTGAACGCTACTTGCGCAACGTCAACATTCTACTGGCCACCCACGTCTGATCTTGACCCTGAGTCCCGCACCTTGACTCTGCTGTATCATTGACGCTGACCTTGACCCTTAACTCAGCCCTGCTGTGATGATGATGATAAATTTGATTCTGACCTTGACACTAACCTTGGCACGCTTGGTAACGTCAACATTCTACTGGCCACCCACGCTCAGCTGACCGAATACTTCCTCGGTGTCTGGGACGGCGGAATGTTCGAGTACACAACACAACGTACTGCACTTCGTGTCAGTGACGGTGCCTATGGAATGAGTGAATCAAAGTCTTAGAGCGGCAATGAGCTCTGCATTTCAGTCTCGGTCACCAGTCACTTGGTTCTGTCGCGTATTACTTCCTCGGTGTCTGGGGCGGCGGCGTGCTCAAGCCGTTCGAATACACCAACGAACAGAGGCAACGCTTTCGTCTCGACTCCACGCGCGGCGAATGTGATCGCAAGGTAAACGGCACATCGGTCTAAGAAGAAATAAAGTCGAGATCGATTGTTTATCCAAAATTACGTTTTGTTTTTTCCCATATTTATGCTATGACGTCATCGTCTTTATCATCGTGATTGAAACTTGCTAGCGAATTCTTTTTTTCACTAAAGTGTTCCACGATGAAAAAGACGAGATGACTCGTGGTGGATAAAGAGCGAGTCAGCAAAAGGCGGATAGACTTGTTTTGTTTTAGTAATAATCTGTTAACCTTGTGTACGGTAAACGGCGTGTCAACATGGGCCTGTACGCTGCAGATCACAAATACGAGCTTCATTAGGTTTTAATACGTGTCTGTTAAGGTTCCGGAACAGCCGTTATACTTCAGCGACACAGTCGAGCGACCATCGACATCACTACAGGACGTCAAGAAATGTCAGTCAACGTCGCAGCATCACAGCGTCAGAGAGAACAACGAACTCGTCGTCCCAGACACAGACACCGCCGCCAGCAGACACGCCTCACGTGACGACAATGTGTTCTGATTGATTGATTGATTGACCGGTGTCACGTGATGGCAATGTTACGCCAAGGTCAACGACCAAGTCAAAACGTCGCTACAACTTGCGACGTTTGAATGAACTTCCGTACCACATGGTGAGATGTACACGAGTGTGTAAGACAGACGGACGGACGGACGGACAGACAACGCTACATAGCACTACCGTACCACATGGTGAGATGCCGACGCACTGAACAGCTGCTTGACGAGGTCACGTGCTGTCTGTCTGTTTGTCTTCGCATGACGATGTTGTTTCGTTGCTCGTTATAACACGTGTATAGATTTTTGTGTATATATGCTCTCTGCACAACCGCATTCTACAGTATATTCCGGAAGAATTCGCTGGCGGCATAAATTGCATAATGGATAAATCACAGTTGAGTTGTTCTAGAAGCACGGAGCGAATAATTTTATCGCGAGCAACGGGAGTGACGAGAAAAGGCAATAGGTGTTTTCTCAAAAAAATGACATTTTTAAGTCTCAGAAGACTTTTGAAAGGTTTTTAGGCCTATAGCTCTTCATGAAACCACCGCAGTGCTACGGAGCGTCACCTGCCATTGGGGATCACACCGTGTTACCTGCCACGCGACACAGGTGTACGCGCCATGCCATGCTTTTACTGTTTACGACTTACTTATTCCGGAGGGACGGATGCAAAGCTGGGTTTACGTGTCCGCTGACAGTCACCCATCCAATTATACGGGAGGGTCCGCTGTAGCGGAGGCCCGATAGCTAACCATAACCATATCCATAACCGAAAACTTACATCCCAAATATTACACCACCTACTTAAACACACTATTGTGCACACTGGGGATGGTTTGTTTCATTATTTCACTTAGTTTTAAGTGAAATATTTTATCTCCTGCCCGCTATAGCTCGTAGCATTTAGCTATAGAGGGCTTTAGCTACAGCGGGCCGTCCCCAAATTACAATGTCTGGGCCCCACATGCAGCAACTTCGTCGAATGAGACTGGTGAGTTAACCACCATAGCAAACCGCCACCGCTGTCGAAGCTGTAATGTTTCTATGATCTAAAGACTCCTTGATATTGCTCGGTTGTGGATTTCGTGTTCTTGTCGTAGTACGTGAACAGGTCACGTGATGTGTGACGCAGGCATTGTTCAACTTCAGCTGGTTACATGCCAAGCTGTCGTGCATGCCGCTCTCCACCGTACTCGATGACTTCAGCGACTGTCTCGCCGCCTACCCTGACCTTGACCCTGCAGTGGCGCTGATGATGGACGCTATACGACTGTCAGCGTCGGTGCTAAGTCACTTCCCGGACATGCTAGGTGCACAGATCACCGCCAGACTGCTGCCCTACTACAGGACGCACGAGCCCATTCGTGCCTTCGGTCAGTTCTTCTTTACTTCCACCCAACGCAAAGCAACGCACGCAACGCAATGCTCTTACGTATTTGTAAGTGACGCAGGTGACGCAAGAAAAGCACGCAAGAAATTACGCAACAAGCTCAAATAATGCAGCTGACGCAAATGACGTAAAACGCAGTAGTTCAAGCGACAGGTCGGTTTGTCGAAACCTGTCTACCCGTCATGTGTAGAGTAAATTGCACATTTAACATGATGCGTAATGTAATTTTTGGGGTAAATTAATCAAGTAATAAACACCTAAATGGAAATGGTTATTTGTTGTTCATTAGTCGAAGTGGGGAAAAGAAGTACCGGTATGACACTTTCCCTTTCCTTCTCCCTTTCCCCTTTCCTCCAACTTTTCCTTCCTGTTTTCTTCCTTTCCCTTTCCCTTCCCTCCACTCTCTTTCCCTTCCCTTCCCTTCCCTGCCCTGCCCTCCCATTAGAAGTAGGTCACTTAAATCCAGATAGAGGTTCTGGGGGAGCGCTGTAAGCTACCCCAGCGGAATCCGGGGCGGAGCCCTGGCTGCAAACGCATTTTAGCATATTTTGAGGCTAGGAAAGGCATCTGGATGCAACAATTTTAATGATCTTCCTGACAATCAACTGACGAAACGCATACAGGTAGGGCAGTCGGTTAGAAACAAGTGGCGGTATGATTTCAAGCCGACCAAAAAAGTGCCGGTATACCGTACCGGCGCACACCGCCTCATTTCGAGCCCACGTGTTAAACCACTGAGAAACACCAGACTGCATGCTTAGTGGGTGGTAGCAATGAAAACAGGTTTAGTAAATTTAAAGCCAAAACAACGGCTACAACATTACTACATGCGAAAATAAGACAGAGCCTGTTCGTTATATTAATCTCTAACAACTTTTGTACATAATGTGCAGTGTAGGGCCTAAAGGTCAGATAAATGTAAAAGTAAAGGTATAGTTGATATACCTCTGCTGGCATGTGTTAGACTCGAGAACAGTAGCGCTTTACAATGTCGGAAGACGCGGCAGCTGATTGGCACGAGCTAATGGTCGCGTGTAATGTGTGGTTTGGTGTTCAGTGGATCAGTGCAGTTCACTCGACGCCGGCCTGCAGGTGAATGCATTGGTACCTGCTCATCACTACCTACACACGCCCGGTGGTCTTGCACACACTCCGTGGTAGGCCTATCGTCTACACACGCCTGGAGGTCCTCTGCAGTATTCTCTGGAAGGTCATCGGTTCGCGCCGTTCGGAGTCGCGGTTACGTCAGACGGCCAGTACCTCGTCACCGCATCAGAGTATCTGTAGTCTGACCGATGTCTCTCCTCTATCCAGACCATCTGAAAGTCGGAAACAACATCAAACTCAACAGTAAGATGTTTACCAAATTCAAACGCTGAATTGTCCACAGTGTTACAGCATCAGACGGCCAGTATCTGGTGACTGCGTCAAATATCTTCATCATCTGGGACGTGGCGACCGCAGACGTCTTTCGACAGGTGGGTCCGGCGACTAGAGGCGGACTGGTGCGACATCTTGTGTTGACGCCGGATGATCAGAGAGCAGTCGCCATCACGAGTAATAATGAGGTACGAACGAACGCCTTTTAGCAGATGTACTTAAAACAGTGGATCAGCTGTGTCGATTTCTAAATATTTTCAGGAAGTAAGCTTATAGTAGTGCTGCTCTCATTGTGGCCGTTGTGTCTCTGGCTGTTGTCTTATGGGCTTTTATTTTTTGAGTCTTGATTATGTGTGTAAGGTGACATCGTGCTGTATCGATTGACAAGTGCTGTCGCGTGTTAGTATAGGCTGTATAGCACATTGCCTTTGGTGATTTCACTCACATTTCCTTTTCTTTTTGATGTAAACAAAACTAAGACTGCACACGCGTGTGTGGTGGGTGGTATATTCAGGTGATAGTGTGCGTGATTCTGACGGGTGATGTGCAAGTTGTCGCCCAGCCGTCCGGACTTAGCGACTCTGACGAAGACTCACTGTTGGCCGTCATCGCCGGCAGTAGAGCGTTCGTTGTGTGGTCGACACACAACTGGTTCATCTAGTCAGCGAGAGTAAGTGGGCAGTTTCGTAGCGGCACGTCAGCACACATTTCGTGTTATGGCAAGCTTAATATTGCCTGACTTATTACATCACGAACGCTACTGAACGCAGTGCATTCACACTGTATACAACTGGTTTATCTACAAGTTCGATGGTCAGCTGCTGTCGACAGCTCGGCTGTCCAGTCTGGACGCCAACATTCTGTCGATAGACTTGCACGAGGCTGACACCGACGCACACAGCCTGTGTATCACGTGGAAGGAGAAAGACATCGGTGTAGAGAATGATGAAAGTATTGCTCTTGGTACTGCAATCCTTTGTTGAAATCTCTATTGGTCCCGGCGTTGGTATTGGCAATACTTCGTACAGGGTTTATTGGTATTTCTATTGCCAATACTTCGAGGAGTATTGTTAGCAACCCTGGATATATCCGTACGACAGAGACGACGGTGCACGCTAGCTTATTATAGTGGTCAGTGGTCAGTCGGATGTCGACGATGACGTTGTACTGTTGGAATGACGTCAGTTGCGCGGTCTTTGACGGCTGCGAAGATGACCACGGAGACGGAAGTCTGAGGTACAGATTCCACTGTACGACAAAGACGACGGACGCAGACTGTGTATAACGTGGAAGACGGCGGAACACGGCGGCATTGTTGTCGCTGATTCTACCACGTCGACGAAGAGTCAGTCGAGGCACGCCATCAGACATGAGCTGCGTCTGCAGTCGCACGTGGTCGCACTGTCTCGTCACCGACAGCTGGCATAGACGACGCTAGTGATGATGAGGGGGAGGTGGGTGGGGGTCGTCGCAGTAACAGACATAGATGCCATAGATGATGACTGCCACGACGATGATAGTGGTGATGATGACGGTGGTCGTGCGCTCGTCGTACGACAGCTGGTATACTCGTGCGATGAGAACAATGACGTCATCTGTTACGCAGGCAGCGATGACGTCAGATCAGACTGGACACGCCGTCACGGCTGGACGCTGAAGAACCAATCAGACGAGCTGTACGCTCTGGTACTGAGCGGTGACGAGACGTTGCTGATTGGTCAGATCATGAACGGCTTCAAGCGATGGCATTTGTCCACGAAGCGACTCGTAACGCTTCGACTACCGAGTGGCGTTCGCAATTTTCCCAGGTAGGCTACGATTCTTCCTGTTCTAGGCTGCTATCGCCGACTTACAATAATATTGGTTCTGCGTGATGCTATTTACAACATTGGCACAAAATTGCTAAATTGTCGCTTTAACAATTTCTTCCTAATGAATTTTTCTTCTATGTTTGTCCCGATAAATGCTCTCCGTATAAGATGACCCAGCTGATTTTTTTTCTGCTATACATTTGCCACTAAAAATGCTAACGCTCCGTTTTTCTTGTATCGTTTTGACTTATAGCTTGAAAACGATCGAAGTTGACCGGACGGACACCTGTCACCGGCATGTCCCTGCAGTGTAGACTGATATACTGCAGCGATGTCAGGCGAACGTGGCTGAAGCTGCGTGGTGAATGTTGGTGACAGTAAGAACTGTACGCGGACGCTCGTCGTTCTGACGGCAAACAACGAGTTTGCGGTGGCGGCTGTGCGCAAGGCGCTGTACGTATGGGACGCACAGACTGGCTCACTCGTCACACCAGGAGACGCGGCAGAAAAACTGCTATGGCCATCCCACGTCAAGTAAACATTGGCGACCCAGGGATGTCAATGACCAAATCTTCGTGCGCAACTGAAACAGTTCTCTGGACAAGTTATATTTAAAATGCCAAGATAAAATATGACCTTTTAGCCACAAACATCTACCAATAGTGCATATTTGGTGCAAAAACTTCTATGGCCATGGCCATTGTGGCGATTGCTGTGGCGCCGCTATTGCACTTGTGGGACTGGAGACTGGCTCACTAGTCAAAACGCTCGACGGGCACTTTGCGCGCGTCACTGCGCTGCTGAGCGTCACTACTACTACTACTACTAGTAGTAGTAGTAGTAGTAGTACTAGTAGTAGTAGTGGTGGTGGTGGGCCTAGTAGCAGTGACTGAACTGGACTGCTGAGCGTCACCAGTCACGACGTCAACAACGTCATCTCAGTGTCCATCGACAAAACCATCAAGGTCTCTTCGTGTTCGTCTAATACAGTCTTTCTCAACCGGGGTCCGTGGCCCCCTAAGGGGGCCAGGAGGCCTTCGCTGGGGGCCACGAGCAATTGGTTGAATTCCCAAGATCGCTTCTCTATAGCAATCACCTGACCTTATCTTTGTGAATCTGGATTTTCTGATCTGGTGACCGTCAAAACTAAATCCAGAAATCGTCTCGATGTTCGCAGTAACATTCGTCTTGCCGTGTCCAAGACCGAACCAAATATAAAGGGCCTCGTCAGAAGAAGCCAAGAGCAAGTTTCGCACTGATGGTGAGTCTATTCGCAATTCTTGACATTTACTACAAGTTTATGTTAAATTTGTTTATGTTTATTTACTGCGAGGTTATGTTGCCTTTCTGCTATTACATATAGAATGTGAAATAAAATCTAACTTCGTTTTTTTACCAAAGGACAGAGGGGCCACGGGATTGTGAGGGGCTCGGGAGGGGGCCACGGTCCAAAAAAGTTGAGAACTGCTGGTACTCTGATATGTCTACGTCATGTGTACAAAATCAAAATGTTCTATCTGGTGACAGTTTGGGTCCGCCATAGCCAAGGGTCGCCATAGCCAAAGATGCATTTTTATCCCCATTCATAACCCTGTCACTAACCCTAACCTAATCCTATGTCACGTCATATAATGCCTACGACTGGTCGGGAAGATGCAGCGATTGCAGCCTCCTCATTCTCCCGTCTGAATCTGCCAAGGGCAGTGGCGGAAACTTGGTGCAGAGTTTGGAGGGGACGAAATTTTTTTTGCCGTCCCCCCAAATTGAGAAATTTGGGGGACGGTGGGGACTCACTGTATCTTGGAACTAAATGTTGGCTAAATGGTGACCTATTAGCAAACTGCATGGTATAGTTGTACAGTTGCATGTGTGTTATCATTGCTGACCTTCTCATAATTTCGTCAAAATCCGTTCCGAACTTTTTGACTTATGTTGAACACAGACAGACAGACAATAGACAACCGGGAAGCGACCAAAAACACACAGGCAAAAACGTTTAATAATCGGATATACACTGTAGGCCTGATTATATTCTTGTTGCAAGTCGGTCGTGGTCACTGGTGTGACTAGTGTCTCATCTGGCTTCTAATTCTCTGTTTCTCAATTTTCTTTCACTGTGTCAATTTACAATAACACTTTCTAAATATTGGGGGATAATTCTCCACCTAATTATTTGAGGGGAGCGATCCCCCGTGTCCCCCTTAAGTTTCCGCCTATGGCCAAGGGGACTCTGGCTATGGCGGATCTTGGCTATGGCGGCCCTTGGCCATGGCGGGCCGTCACCCTGGTGACATAATTTTGCATGGGCCCAAAAATCTCTTTCCAGTATAGAGACTGGACAGAAAACACAACTTGACAACACAGTACAGACTGTCACACGGAGCTGACGACGTGAAAGAAATGAGTTGGTTGTTGTAGTTGTGACTGTTGAATGTGTCAGATGTGGAACATTTACAACGTGCGACAGTCGATGTATTCGATCGAGCGCCTGGAACGCGAAGTCAACTCAGTTCACCCCGCAGCTAACGTCGTCGTCTGCACCACTCGCAATGATATTGGTGAAACTACTTTTTTTCAATTACGTCGTGAATTCTCGTGTGCATAAAACAGCTGGCCAGTTAGGCGGTGCCTAGCCTACGTGTGTTGTGCCGAGCGGGAGCTGAAACTCTACTCACTCACTCGACCGTGCCAGGGAAAGATGTGGAAAATTCGTCAACATTAGCCGAAGCTGGGAAATTTTGCGGTTCATTTGTTTTGTGGACCTCGCAGATGATGCAGTAGGCAGGATGATGTGCGCAGGAGTTCTACACCGACTCCGGGTGTAGTCTCTCCTAACTCTCCTCTACACCCGCTCTACACTCGACGACTCCAACGCATGCTAAAATGTGCGCAGGAGTGTGGAGCATTGACGACGGCAAACTGCTGGAGAGACTGACCGACGCAGAACCGACCAGTGTAGTAGTGTCACGCGGTGTAGTAGTATCACGGTGTAGTAGTGTCACACGTTGACGTGACTCGTGACGCACGATATGTCATCGCCGTCGAGTCACGTCACAGCCACAAGGTGGTCAACAGTTCCGATCACGTCATCATCTACGACGTCAGCAGCCGGCGACGTCTCTTTGATGACCCGACACAGGCGAACGTCGTCCAGCTGTCAGCCACTGCTGACTGCGACAAGGTATACGCACCTCCGAAACAGACTTAACATAATCGTAGCGACTTAAGGCCAGCTTTCATTGAGCTGTCCAGCCGCGAACCCGCACGAACTTGTCTTGGTTCCAGGTTCGCGACTAGAAATTGGCTTTTACGACACTAACAAGACGTGGAATTGTTAGGCAATACGTCAGTGACGTGGTCCGCAGATTAACCCCATGGTCTCGACACCGATCTTAATGCCAAAAATTGCGGTCTTGAGATTGTGGCCATGGTGTTGGTCTCGGTCTCGCATTTCTGGTCTCGTCGGACGGTCGGAAGTCTGCCAATCTGTAGCTGATCTTGGTGTGGTACATCCCAATCCCGTTATAAACTTGAAGCTCAATGTAGGTATTGTTCTAGTCGGGAATATTAGGACTTGGTCTCGAAGGCCTCGATTTTCGGTTTCCG
>Ga0056124_1000898_pt1 | contig 10396 bp, 3 predicted proteins | sample WorMetHEROISLAND_2_FD_70069 | JGI IMG/M metagenome (GOLD analysis project Ga0056124, IMG submission 70069) | Marine gutless worms symbiont microbial communities from Max Planck institute for Marine Microbiology, Germany - Olavius sp. 4 HERON ISLAND | ecosystem: Host-associated > Annelida >... | reverse complement strand
CTGTGCACATCAATAATGAAATATTTTACTTCACTGTAAATTTGTTGCTGCACTACCTTGTTTTTTGGTCAAACATTACAGAGCAGCCTAGCACACAATGCTGCTCAAATAACTGACGTTTTACAAACTCAACACGTTTTGCAATGCTAAACTGTGCAAAGTTTCACCAAACTTATAGCCCCTAAAATCCAATGTTGTGCAATGAATTTATAGGTTTTGGTCGCATCAGTAGAAAATAAGGCTGACAGTGCAAAAACCAAAATTGCGATTTCTTATGATGTGTGGTTAGCTATACATAAAATCATTTGGTATTTTTGTACATTACTTTGACTGGCAAAAACTATATTACTGTGGCATACTAATATTACGTACTTGCAACACCATTATGTTAACCATTTTTTCAACATTTAACTTAAGTAACATATGCACATATTGCTTCTGTCATATATTCACTTAAATGATTCAAAGCTACGTCTACTTCACAAAATAGCAAGGCCTCTGTAAAAATGTACACTCAATTTGTTTACTTTGTAATGAGATGTTTCAGGCATTTCCAACAGTTCCAGCTGTTTTGGTATCTTGACGGTGGTTTGACTTGCCAACTTCTTCTCAGTGTCCAAAGAAACATCACGCAGATACTGTGATGGCCTCATCTAGATTCACACAGTAAAATAATTTCACTGATAGTCTAAATAAGATATAATCAAATTACATCAAATACGTACTGAAACCTGTCAAACTCCAGTTACTTTGACTGTGCTTTTGTAAAGGGTGTGAAGCATATGACCATATCTACACTGCTAAGCTGGCTCACTTCATACGCAATATGACACAATATGATATGCAAAAAAATATTTGCATTCAAAAACTGATAAACAGTTTAATCTAGCACATAAAAAAGAAAAACTAAAACTTTAAAAAATAACATACAACAAAAATCAGACTAAAACATCAAGGCTTTATTTGAGCGAAGTAGTGCGCATGTCATAATTATTATTTATTATTACAATAATAAGTGTTTTGTGTTAAAACTAGTTGTTCAGGCAAGCGATTGCTCATTCTCTGATAGAAAGAGCAAAGCAAAGTAAAGTTAGGTTATATTATAATGCGTTCTAAAGCTTAGCTTAAAGTCTGGCTTAATCTAGCGCACGTATTCACCAAAACCACATAGGCGCCGAAAACTCCCTTTTTGTACCCCAGTTTCTTGGAGCTGAGAAACTGCGGAGGCAATGTGAGTAAATAACTTGCCCAAGGTTGCTACCCAATGGAATAGTGGCACGACCCAGGAATCAAACCGGGGTCCCCAAGTTTGAATTCCAAGTGCGCTAGCCACTAAGCCATACCATCAGATCCACAAAGACTAGCACCTAAAGGAATGACATTCAGATCACCCAAATAATAACACAATCATCAGCTTCACTTATTCTGTTGACACACTAATTACCTGGTATTAAGAATCAGATGCAGTTGTGTACCTTAAACTGATGCTGCTCCCCTTTCAGTCGCTTTGGATTTCTTGGAGCAACAACTCTGCTCCTGTATTTCTGGCCTGCAGGTTCAATATCCATTGTATCTCCGTAGACACATGTAACTACCTCGGTATGTCGACCGAGTGTAGTGACTGTCACATCGTATCTGCAACTAAAACACAAATTAAAAAATCACATTCTTTTAACCACCAAGGCAAAACGAATATTGCTTTTGGCTTGCCTTAGACAGCAGAAGAAGAAATCAGCTATAAATTGTTGTTCATACTTGTTCTATCACACATCAGAGATGCAGCACTTAAATAAAAATAATAATAATAAAGGTAATCTTGGCATGTTTACTTGTATTTGAGCAGTTTAGAAGTACCTTTACTTGTACCTGTAAATGTAGTTGCATCTACCATTGCTGCCATTAATTGGAATGACGTGTGAGTTGTGACAGATTACATTGTCATTCATTCAACACTGCTGAATTGAAGACTAACTTACTGTTCATTCTTAAACTGCAATACTGAGTTCTGCCAACTTAATTTTCGGTGTTATGACATTTTTAAAGAATTAATTTTTGTTGACATTTTGCCGTGTACTTGTGTTATACTTGACAGTATGGGCACATTCCTATGCAAAGTGCTTATTGCCAGCAGACCATTCCTATGCTCACCGCCAACTGTGTTAGCGCCGTTCCTTTGCTCAGTGCTGACTGGCAGCACTGCAAAAAAATTGTAAGTGAAATCGGAGCCCGCTTAACTGGGCATAATTGGCTAATGTAGTTGATAACGCCGTTTTCCGTTTGTCAATATCTCGACCCGTTCCAGAGATAATTGCGATCGAAGTCTAAAGTTGTCCGAAATCGCGCCGATTAGTGCTCCCGCTGATACTAGCAGTATGTTAATGATCAAAAATTTGAATTTGCATCATGTAAGTACTGACAGCAAAATCGTCCCATGCACGTCCTGCAAGTGCTGATTCAGCAAACTCACCACTGTCAGCAGATGTACTCAGTATTACAGTTAGCACTTTGCATAGTAATGCACCCTATGTCTTGTGTACTTGTACCTGTACTAAGGGATGCTGGCACGGGGGAGCAGCTAGGGTGGGCAAGCACCCACCCTGGAAAAAATCAGGGTGGGCATATGGCGTACCCTGAAAAATTTAGACGTTGTCTGAAAACTCCCTGGCAATAGTTTGTCAATAAAAGTATAGTGGTGAGCAATTTATGGAGAGCAACCAAATTCGAACTGGCATTTCATCATCTATTGTGACCATATCAGCTGCAGCTGCAGACTGTGCTGCAGTCAGCTGCAGTAAACCAAAGTACAACTGCATGAACTGCATGAACAATAATCTCTATATCTTGCCATAGACAATGAAGAACTTAGAGCCTTTCTGTTGTTAATAGCGCTCTATACAATTTGTTAGTATGAAAGCTGCATTTATTAACAGTTAGATAGTTCTCGGGGGCAAAATATTGCAGTTGCCGTGCTATCGCAAACGAAAAAAAATTTTCGGCGAATTTTATCACACAAATGTTTGCCATCCTGGCCTGAAACCCTGCCGGCGCCCCTGCTTGTACTTGTCCTTTGGTACTATAGCAATTACATCGCTGCTGCCCCAGGCCATCACTCCTTTCCATTCGACGTAACTTCATTATTACGTAACATTAATAACATGATAACAACTGACTTACCTTTCTACTTTCCAATATATTTCGAGATCTTACTCTGCACAGCATACTACAGTCTAAATTAATGTGCGTAAAATGCGTAAAATGGTCGGCAAAATTCACAATAAAGGGTAAATGCGTAAAGTAAGCTTACACAGTAACTCACAACCTAAAACACGTTTGAAGTAATTATTCACCTATGCGCAAGTCGTTACTTGTATACACACTACTGTGATGTTACAGTCACATAAAATATAACACTCGCCGGCTAACCATTCGTTTTGTTTACACACGTAACTAATGGCAGCCGCTGGATGGACAAGTGCCCGCTCACGTAAATAAGTAAAATGGCACAGTGTGTCAAAATGTCACTCGCTAGTTTACTTTTACTAATTATTTTTGTCCAGCTCCAGAATCTCTACTGGGTCTCACCAACCGCACCAAGAAAAGATGCACTGTGCAGTTTTCTGAACTTTTAGGATCTGGAAAACATGAATGTTGGTATCAGGGATTAAAGCGATTAATCCTATGCACCCAGTTACTGACCATAGAATAGATCAAGATAGCAACATGCATTTATAAAGCCGATCAAACTCAATGTTGTATTTGTTTACAAACAATATTGCGGAAGTAAACTGGGCAAGTTTTGAAAACGACGTTTTCGTTATTGTCTGTCCAGTGCAATGCATGGCATTGGACAGAATATAAAATCACGTAAACGTCCGTTCAACCGACGGTCCATCTGTGCATCTATCCGTCCGTCCGGCGTCTGTGGACAAGATAGTGACGTTATTTATGGACCAGTCTTCACTAAATTTGGAACATAGCTTCCCTGCATCATACAGAAGAACATATTTTAAGCAGTGTTCGATCCGAAGTAGTATACGCGCATGCGCGACCATTAATCGACTGTCCCTTCCAGCTGTCCCAGTTTTGCACAAACGATTAACATAGTTTTTGTGAAGCGAAATCAAGTTGTTTCTGCGTGGATTATTTCAATAAAATGGCTTAACGCTTAATTAGTATTCGTAACGTATTTGATACACATGTGTGTAGAAAAAGTTAACAAAACGTCGGTGATTTAAGAAACAAAAGCATTTCAGAGAGGCGAACAAAATTGAGGGAAAAAATTATAATTGTGTTCGCGAGTCCCGTACTTTTGTACGCAAAGTTAATTTTTTTTTAATCTTATTTTTTTAGGTTTGCTTAGTTACTTCTTGTGCTATACATGTGCATAGATACATCTTAAGTTTTTTTTAATGCAAATCTGGTGAAATTTTCTGCATTTTGAAATTTTTTGTGCTTAATATAAACGTATCTGCAGATCATTGACACCATCATTGTAAAGATTTGCGTGCAGCTAGTTTGATGTGCATGGTTATATTACGCTGGCCTTGAGGTATGCCCAGATGTATGTTGAAAAATTGGTAACTTTTTACAAGTAGGCCTACGTTGGGAATTGGCATCTTACATTATTATTATAATTTGCACATTGTTGATATATAATTTGAAATTAGACCATTTCATTTTATCCAATCTGGTCTACTCTGCTGAGTTGCTCAGTGATTTCAGCTATAGGAACTTCACTGTAAGCTATAGAGATGCATTGGACAGACTCCATGTTCACTTGATCATTATTTTGTTGAATGTTATAACTCCGTTGTTTCGCGAACATTCACATTATCATTAACAGCAGCTGACCAAACATGAATGCCATAACTGTGCCGTTATGTGTTGGTATGTCGTTGATGTCTCTCTGCATGTACGTGGAGGTGTTAGCAACAAGCACAGCTCCAAACATCGTATTTATTCTTGCCGATGACTTTGGATTTCACGATGTCGGCTTTCATGGCACAACAGTAATAAAAACACCAACACTTGACCGTTTGGCCTATAATGGCGTGAGGCTTGACAACTACTATGTACAGCCTATTTGCTCGCCAACCAGGAGTCAGTTACTGTCTGGTCGCTACCAAATACACACCGGACTACAGCACAGCTATATACATCCGTGTCAACCAAACGGCTTACCAGAAGAAATGCCAACTCTTGCAAATATGTTGCATGATGCTGGGTATTCTACTCATATGGTTGGCAAATGGCATATTGGATATTACAAGGAAGAGTTAGTACCAACACACCGTGGATTTGATTCTTTCTTCGGTTTTCTGAATGGTGGTGAACAATATTATTCTCACATACTCTGCAGGAATGTTGCCTTTACTGATGATTATTCAAACATGTGGAACTTGAACAAAGATGACTACTTACATGAGAAATTTGCAGACCTTGAGTTTTGTGGCTTTGATCTAAGGTCAAACGAAACTGCTGTACGTTATTCTGGACAATACTCTACGCATCTTTTTACACAAAAAGCCATTGATGTGATAGAAAGTCATTCCAAGAATCAAGCCACAAAACCATTGTTTCTGTACTTAGCTTACCAGGCAGTACATTCTCCAATGGAAGTTCCAGAAGCTTATATGAAGCCATATGCATCCATCAAGAACAAAAATCGCAGAATATATGCCGGTATGACGGCATGCATGGACGAAGGTGTTCTCTATGTCACCACTGCCCTGGAGAAATACGGTTTGTGGAACAACACAATTGTGATTTTTTCAACTGACAATGGTGGAGAGGTGGCAGCTGGAGGCAATAACTGGCCACTGCGAGGCTGGAAGAGATCGTTGTGGGAGGGTGGAGTTAGAGGAGTTGGCTTTGTACATAGTCCATTGATCAAGCATCGTGGAACTGTTAACAATGGTCTAATGCATGTGAGTGATTGGTTTCCAACAATACTTGCACTAGCTGGTCGTGATACTGCACGATTAAATGTCGACGGATTTGATATTTGGAAGTCAATCAGTTATGGAGGACCAAGTCTGCGCAAAGAAATTCTGCATAATATTGATCCCCTGATGCCTAAACATGGCTCCTTATTGAATATCAGCAAGTTTGATAATCGTGTGCAAGCTGCAATACGAGTTGGTAATTGGAAGCTGATCACTGGTAATCCAATGCAAGGCAGTTGGATTGCACCACCTGAAGATACTGGTAATCACTCTATACCTGATCCTGATCCAAAGTCGAAGAATATCTGGCTATTTGACATAAGCAACGATCCAAATGAGAAAACTGATTTGTTTGACAGTCATCGAGATATTGCAGTTGATATGCTCAACAAACTGGCCGAGTATCAGGCAACGGCTGTTCCTGCCAGATTTCCAGGAAGTGATTTACGCTGCAATCCTAAATATCACAATGGATTCTGGGGTCCATGGCTCAATAATGATGGCTGACATAACTGCAATAAATTATCGTTATGCATAATTGTCTTCTGGTTTATTTGGCATCTTTTGTTTAATATTTACACTTGTACTTCTAGATATTAATTTTGTTTCTGCCATGTGAGATCTGCTACTCTGGATATGCTTTTGTTTTTGCGTATGTTGCACATTTTTGCATTTTGAAAAAATGTGTTACTGTTGTAGCAACAATTTGCTGTATTTAATGAAACAAATGCAATTGTCCAATAGTTCACTGGAATAAGAATATTAGCAGTCTTGTGACATTGTGATTTTTAACATTTTTCCATGTATTCTGGTTTTCTTAACTTTGGGTGCTATGGTATGCTTTGGTTTTGTTTGACATTCACATTAGTAATATGCTGTTACAGCATTAAAACATCTTATTCAGTTACGTATATTGTGCTTTTTACAATATTAGTGGCACAGGCATGTATTAGGGGTAATTAATGTAGAGTGGTCTTTTGTGTTTGTTTTGTGCGACAGAACATTTATTTGTAATACTACAGTGTGTATAGTTTAGTAATGTGCGAGCAAGTCGTAATTGTTGCCAGTAGCAGTGCGTGTCAAGGGGCACTGACTGGAGTTGAACTGATGTTGGAGAGTTGACAGTGCTGTGTCGTCCACGACGTCGCTTGAGGCCGATGCTCTGATGTGATGTGTCTGTCTTGACAGAGTCACAGAACGACGATGACGACCTGCACCAATGTGGCCGATGCAGGGCGATGTTCCGTCGTCTTGCCGACTACTTCGCACACAAGCACAGCAGGTCGTGCCGCCGGTACTTGGACTGTGAGACGCAGACGTCGCCACCGAGGCCGCCTCCAGTTCCCAGTGACGAGGTTGAGATAGGTACTGATGACTGTCAGCCGACTGGCGGTGCGGACACTGACCTCACAGACACTCGCAGACAGTCACTGGAGGCGGGTCTAGTTGACGACGATCCGCTCATTGATGACGCTTGCTCGCCGTCTGTCTGTAATGAGCGGGAGGAGGTTAGAGCAGCGCTACAGCCAACAGCTACTGACGTTGACGTCATTTCCGTCTCTGACGTCACTAATGACGTCACCGGTGACGTCAGTCTTAGCAGTTCAGCTGACAGTGATGCAGGAGGTGGTGTGGTGGCTACTGACCGCCAGTCGGTAGTTGATGAGGCCCAGTCTCAGGAGTACCTGCACAGTGCTGCAGTGGCTGAGGGGTTGAAGGCCGAGGCAGCGTCACACTATCGCTGCCCGCAGTGTGACTTCACCTCGAAGTTCCGCGAAGACTTTGACCAGCATCTGCGACGTGAGCACGGCGTCAGCGCGTACGTCTGCGTCGACTGTTCACGCGCGTACACCGACGCGTACAAACTACGTCGACACCAACTCAAGTACTGCACAAAGACTCCTGCCAGGAAGAAACAGAACGCACTGCTATCTGTGTCTGGTCAGCAGCAGCAGCCGGTACCGCCGCCAAAGTTCCTGGCGCTCGACAAATGCAGGAAGACTTTGGAAGGAGAAGCCAGCAGCAGCAACGAGGCGCCCTTCCGCTGTCGGATATGCTCGGAACCATTCGTGGACTACGACGGAGTGCGGGGTCACGTGTCGACCGTCCACTCGGCCGTGGCTCGGCCAGGCATCTGTCGATTCTGCGGCGCCTGGTTCGCCACTCTGTACAAGCTGCGACGTCACGTGACATCGTCGGTGCACGATGACGTACCGACTGACGTCATGGCGTCGTTCAAGCGTCAGATTGACCGCATGTCCATTCGCTGTACACCGGAAGCACTGCGGCTGCTGCGTCGAGCGCGCGCTGAGCGCCGTCAGCAGCAGCTGGCGGCGCTGGGCAGCGGTAAGGAATGCGTCATCTGTCGGCAGACGTTCTCGGCCAGGTCGGCGCTCGTCAGACACAGGAAGGTCGTTCACGGTCGTCGCTGTTCCGTAGACGCGGCGCCGACCATTTCCTGTCAGTTGTGCGGTGCTTCGTTCGACCGCCGTCGCGCGTACCTGCGACACAGGCGCGACGAGCATGGCAAGTTGCCGGCAGTCCAGCGCGCAGCGCCGCCGCCGGCCACCAGGCAGTGCCCGGTGTGTGCCAGATCGTTCACGCGGCCTGACGCCGTCGCCCGACATCGCGCCACGGTCCACTCGAGCCGTCAACAGCTGCCTGATGACGTTCTCGCTCAGTTCATCTCGTTCGACGTCGACGCGGGCGGCACTGAGCGTGAGGGTTTCAGCGTCGTCGCGTCACTGACGTGCTTTGTCTGTGCACAGTCGGCGTCGACCGCCGCTGAGCTGGTGCGTCATCTGGAACTGTTCCACCGAGTCTGGGTGCCTCGGCGTGATGGCCCGGTACCGCCCGGACTGTTCGACGACGTGCCAGCAATCCCTGCGTCGCTGCAGCACGTCGACGACGCGTTGGCTGCTGCCCAGACACAACACTTGAGTGCACTGACGCAATGCGACGATGGGTCGCTAGAGCGGATCGTCCCAGACGCATCGTCACGGTCGCACAAGTCTGGCGGAACTGTCTCGACGTCATCACGGTCGTCGCTGTGGAGTTGCGCGTACTGTCGGCAAACATTCAGGTCGCTCGACGCTCTCTATCGTCACAACGTCGACGGTCATCGTCTCGAGGCGGTCTTTCGCTGCGTCGTGACGTCATGTCGCGTCACGTTCCGTGTCCTCGCCGACTACGAGGCTCACGTGACCGGATGTGGTCACAGCCAGGCGGCGTTCATCTGTACCGTGTGCAACGAGCACTGCGCCGATCTAGCGGCGCTGCTGTCTCACCGTGGCTCGGCACATCGTCGTCTGCGGGCGTCGGCGTCGTCGAGGCAGTCGTGCCGGTCGATGCTGTGTGACGAGTGCGGTCGGACCTTCAGCCGGCGTGCGGCGTTGGTGCATCACCGTGCCGCGGTGCACCGGCGAGGCGCGTCGCTGCGCTACGCCTGTTCACAGTGCGACCGGCGCTTCGTGAAGCGCGAGCACCTGCAGCGTCACGTCGCCTCGCGCCACGCTGCCGCCCGTCCCTACGTCTGTCGTGCTGCCGGCTGCGCGCGGGCGTTCAAACGTAAGGACAAGTTGCAGGAGCACTACCGCTGTCACAGCGCCGACCGGCTGTACGCCTGCTCGCTGTGTGGTCGGACGTACCGCCGGCGTGACGGCCTGCGCCAGCACGAGCGCACGCATCAGCCACCGCCAGCGTCGACGGACCACCCACAGCGACCTCGTCGCAGCTGCCGGCGCTGTCCGGCCACGTTCACCGGCGCCGGGAAGCTGGCCGAGCACCTGCGGACGGTGCACGGCCGCGGCGCCGGCAAGGACGTCTACGCGCACCGCTGCGACGTCTGCGGCAAGATGTTCCCGCGCCCGGAGCGCGTGCGACGCCACGCCGAGCGCCAGCACGCCGTGCCGGCCGACTGGTCACATCGCTGCAGCGCGTGTGGTCGAGGCTTCGCCGGTCTGCGCAGCTACGAGCTACACGTGGCACGACACCACGCCGACGACAGCAACAACAGGACGACCGGCAGACGAGGTCGACGACAACCAAAGCTCAAAACAACGACAACAACGACGACTACGACGACCGAGACCAGTCCACGAGTTGTGGTAGTAACCGGTCGTCATCACGCGAGCGCCGTCAGAAGATCGTGTGACGTCACTCGTGTTGCAGCGGCTGCAACAGACGCGCCTTCGACGTCACATTGCTTCAATAGGTTCTTTGTTCCATCGACACCGTCAGGACATCATCATCATCATCAGCAGCAGCAGCAGACGCCGCAGTCAGAACGTGGCTTGTCGTCGTTGCGTGTCAACGCGGCTCGTCATCAGTCGTCGTCGCTGGGTCTGTACTGCGTCGAGCGTCGCTTAGCGGCGCACGCAGCGACTGATCGACTTCACGATCACGACAACATCGGCGCTCACCGTCGCCTGTCCTTCGAGCCGCTGCCGTAC
>Ga0056124_1000897_pt1 | contig 10400 bp, 13 predicted proteins | sample WorMetHEROISLAND_2_FD_70069 | JGI IMG/M metagenome (GOLD analysis project Ga0056124, IMG submission 70069) | Marine gutless worms symbiont microbial communities from Max Planck institute for Marine Microbiology, Germany - Olavius sp. 4 HERON ISLAND | ecosystem: Host-associated > Annelida >... | reverse complement strand
GAAATAGGATTCATCGACTTCAACCTCGCCGGAGAAGGGCGATGAGGCGTCACAAAGCTGGGCGATTCGGGTTCGTAGTTTGAATAACAACTGAATTGATCGTCGGACGGCTTACATCACCCGGCTCGGCGATTTTCGAGGCCGGTAAATCGTGCGCAAAATAGGGTACAATCCGTCTGAAATTAGCTTCCGTAAAGGTGTGAACGCCTGGAATACCTGTTTTTTCCTCGCATAACATATGCCTTAGCATGCCGTTTCAGTGCTAGTTTCAGTGCTATGAAGTTATCTAGCCCCTTTGCGATTTCCTGTTTCCTTTATTTTCAATCGGTTGCGGAATCCGAAAATGATGGTCCATTCCTAAGCCCCGTCGGGCGTCCTCCTTATTACGATACTCTCTTGTGGGATACAGTTTGGCTGGTCGCCCGGAATTTTCGGCGCTGACTACACCCGCCCGGGTGGCGGAATTGGTAGACGCAAGGGACTTAAAATCCCTCGACTTCGGTCATGCGGGTTCGAGTCCCGCCCTGGGCACCACTTCCCGTGGCGCACTCATGGCGCACTTAGCTACAACGTCGCCATGAAACCTCGGGAAACCGCATAGATTGGGTCTGACGCTGAAGTATCCCTACGAAATCCACCCTTAGCGTCAGTCGGTTCTCCGGCGCCAGGGTGCATCCAGCGCTCGAGTCCGCAACCTTCCCCGGCCGGGTGTAGGGGACTCCTCAATACGAGACTTACCGGGTGCGCTGATAGGGTTGAGCAATTCTTCATGGTTTGTGCTTTCGTCCATATGGTACAGGATTGACAGGATGCTCAGAATGAACAGGATGGTAGTGGTGGTCTTTAACGGGTAGAAGGTAGCTTGGGTCGCTACGTGGCCCGGTAAACCTGGGCTCTCAACCACGCTATCAGTTAAAGAATTACCACTACCGCGGCGAGAAGTGGCCAGACGCTAGGCGCGCGAGCGCGGGAATAGTTCTCCCTCTTTCGAGCTTGCGCAACAACGTAGATGGCCGCTTTTCGCCGCGCCCGAAGGGAGCCCCCCAATGCGCCAAGGCGGCGTTACAGCGCTTGGCAAGAGAGTGTATCCCCTGCGCGCTGTGCCTTGCCTTGACATATTTGGGGGCTTTGAAAGTGAAAAATAAGGCGAAGCGGGGTACTTAGAGATCCTTAATCAGAGAACCGGGATCTGCAAGCGCGAGTTCTAAGGAGGCCAAACTTATGCTGACCGAAATCGATGTCGAACGTCTACCGTCTTTCGACACTTGGCTTTGAACGGGGTGAGGAAAAAGACCGGGGAGTAAGGGAGAGGAAAGAGGTGTGGAATAAAGGTAAGGCATAGATTGTGTGTCGTCTGTTGAGCCGACCTGGTGTGGCGGAGGTTTCCGAGCTGCTCGGTCTCTCAGCGGAAGACGTGGAACATCTGACCGCGGCAGGAGGCGACGACGATGTGGGGCGTGGCAGGCATTGATTAGGCGGATCGAGGTGAATCTTGAAGAGAGAGCAACAAGAGGACAGAATGAGAAGCTGTCTGGTTAAAATGCCTGTTGGCGTCATGTTGCGTTACGCTGCGCTCAACGCCGTACCTGTTCGGGCGCAATCCTAGATGATTCGGCTTTGGTTGTGGGAGTTGGCGTGTCGGGTTGGGGCGCGGTTGGGTCTGTAGCCGTACTTCGGAATCGGACGGTACGCCTGATCCGACCTACACTCGACGCAAGGTTTGCGCGAGTCGACAGCGCGGGAGGTCATGTGGGTGGATTAGGTTGCGTTAAGACGCTGGCACTGACTTGAGCAGACGATCAGTCAAGCCTGTGAGCGTCGCAACGCAACCCGATCCCGGTCCCCCAAATAGCGCTGAATAACCCAGAATTGCTCTGGGTTCTGGTATGAGCAGCTCAGGTGACGAATCGGCCTACCGCGATTCCGGCCCGGTCCGACTGGTAGTGGCCATCTCGTCCCGGGCGCTGTTCGATCTCGGGGCATCCCACCGGGTATTCGAGACCGAGGGCGTGGAGGCCTATTGCCGGTATCAGATCGAGTACGAGGAAAACGTGCTGGAGCCTGGGGTTGCCTTTCCTATGGCGAAGAAGTTTCTGGCGCTCAACGAGCGCCTCGGTGAGCGTGGTCAGGTGGAGCTGATCTTGCTTTCGCGCAACAGCTCGGACACCGGTCTACGGGTTTTTAACTCCATCCGCCATTACGGACTCGATATCACCCGCGCCGCCTTTACCGGGGGGGGCAGCCCCTACAGCTATGTCTCCGCCTTCGGGACCCATCTCTTTCTCTCCGCCGACCCGAACGACGTGCGTATGGCCCTGGATGCTGGGTGCGCGGCGGCCACTATCCTGCCGCTCGCACGCTTCTCGGGGGATGATGAAACGCAGCAGCTACGCATTGCCTTCGACGGGGATGCGGTGCTTTTTTCGGACGAGGCGGAACAGGTCTACCGTCGGCATGGGCTGGAGGTCTTCAACGCCACCGAACGTGCCGCTGCCCGCAAGCCACTCCGGGAGGGGCCCTTCAAGGATTTTCTGGCTGCCCTACATGAGATCCAAAGCCTGTTCCCGGCGGACGATTCCCCCTTGCGCACGGCGCTGATTACCGCCCGCGGGGCACCCTCCCACGAGCGGATCATCCAGACGCTGCGGGTGTGGGGGATTCGGATCGACGAGTCCCTGTTTCTCGGCGGTCTCGATAAAGGACCCTTTCTCAAGGCGTTCAATGCCGATTTCTTCTTCGATGATCAACGCGCGCATTGCGATGCTGCCGGCACCCTGGTAGCGACGGGCCATGTGCCGCATGGCGTCGCCAATGAGTCCTGATCCGGTGGTAAGGAGTGCTACATTCCCCCTTGGGAAGGAGTTGCAAAAGCCCCCTCCCGCTGAGGGTGTCGTAAAAGGTGATGCCCGCCCCGTGTTCAGGTATGGACTACCGTTTCCGAACGCTGCAGCTAATTGAAAAGCAAGGATACGGAATACCGAGATGCCCCGTTTCTGAGCCACAAATCGTAGGGGTCCGGCGCGCCGTGCCTCTTTTGCGACACCCTCCCGCTGGGAGAGGGGTTGGGGTGAGGAGGGGATCTAGTACAGATGCTCTCAATTACCGGTAACATTGGGCGAGTAGGAACTTTGCGGAAATTTAGCCGCAACTGAATACAAATAGACGCAAATAGAACAAGAACGGACGATCATGGTAGGGTGAGCGCGTATCAATCAGACCGAAGACATCGCCTTGTAACCACCGGGCAGGTAGGCGCGGGCAAGCCCGCGCCTACCGCGTCAATCATGGCAAGTCGACCACGATCGATTTGCGTTCATTTGCGGCAAAAAGAGTGTTCTATGCTATCGGTGTTTCAGTGCTGCTGTATTAGTATATTATTTCGGCTTATGTTGCAGGCTTAATCACCTAAACTTGATGTTTGCCTCATCCGAGGAATTTGCAATATTAATCGAGATTAAGTACTAGGGTTTTAATTCCAATCCGGTTATACGCCTTTTCGGGCAGCACCGGATGACGCTGGACAGCGCGGTTTTGGGGACGGGACCTGTTGCCTTACCCCGCGCGGGGGATGGACACAGGAATGTAGGTGAGACAGGATAAAAGTCCGGTGGATCTGCTCAGCCTGTCGGGATAGACTAAGCTGTCAGCTTCCAATTAGGCAGTGGAATTTTTCAGGCCAGGCTACCCGCATTCGATCCGGCAACGGGGCCGGACCGGAAATCGGGGCGTTGTCAGCCGTCCTAATGAGGCATGCAGGCCCGCGCAAGGCCGATTGGGGCACGAGGACGAGCGATGACAAGCACCAGAGAGACAAAAGTCAGAAGGCAATGGTAGCCGGGACTTTCTATCCGGCGGATGCGCAGGAGCTGCTATTCGGGACCTGTTGCCGGCAAGCGCCTATACGCGGCTCGCCACATGCGCCGGGGAGCTGTCATGCATCGTCCTGCTCGGGCTTTCCCACCGCGTCCCTTTCACCGGCCTGGCCTACAGTGCCTCCACGACCTTTCTCGCCCCGCTGGGGGCCGTTCCCGTGGACCAGGAGGCCTTTGCAAAGGTCCGCGACCCCTGCCCCAGGTCCGCTGCTACGAGGCGCCGTTCGAGGGCGAGCATTGCCTCGAGGTCCAATTGCCCTTTCTGCAGCTGTCCCTGGAGGCGTTCCACATCGTCCCCTTCCTGGTCGTCGGCGCCGCTGCCGAAGAGGTAGCTCAGGTCATCGCGCGCCTGTGGGGCAGCGAGGAGACGTTGATCCTGGTCAGCTCGGACCTCAGTCACTACCTGGACTATGAGCAGGCCAAGGCCGTGGACGCCGCGACCACCCAAGCCATCGAGGTCCTGCGTCCGGAGGCCATTGCCCCCACCCAGGCCTGCGGCCATGCCCCCTTGGGTGGTCTGTTGCGCGAGGCGAAGCGCCGCGGTCTCGAGGCCCGGACCCTGGACCTGCGAAATTTCGGCAACACGGCGGGACCCTGTGACCAAGTGGTCGGTTACGGGTGCCTATACCTTCGGCTTATCCCGATCCGCTCGATCCGTCGCAGCAACGCACCCTCTTGGCCCTGGCCAGGGAGTCGATCGCGCACGGGTTGGACCTGGGTTGTCCGCTGCCGGTCGTCCCCTCCGACTATCCCGCCGACCTCAGGGCGCGATGGACGACCTTCGTGACCCTGCACGCCAGGGGAGACCTACGCAGCTGCATCGGCCATCTGGAGGCCGTCCAACCCCTGGTACTGGACGTGGCGGAAAACGCCTTCGCCGCCGCGTTCCGGGACCCCAGGTTTCAGCCCCTGACGCGCGCCCGGAGCTGGCCCGGCTTGCCCTCGAGATCTCGGTATTGACGCCGCCACAGCCCCTTTCCTTTTGCCTCCGAGGAAGAGCTGCTGCAGATGATCGAGCCCGGTCGGGACGGCCTGATCCTCGAGGAAGGGGCCGCCCGCGGGACCTTTCTGCCCACGGTCTGGGAGAGCCTGCCCGAGCCCTGTACCTTCCTGCGCCACTTGAAGCGGAAGGCCGGCCTCCTCCGACCGGACCACTGGTCGGACCGGATTCGGGTCCGGCGCTATCGAACCGAATCCTGTTCCGAATAGGGATCGGGAATTGAACACCATCCCGCTCCCCGGTCTCTTCTTGTTCCTGCTGTTTCTGATCCTGCTTTCGGGCTTCTTCTCCGGCTCCGAAACGGCGCTCATGACCCTCAACCGCTATCGCCTCAGGCACCAGGCGGAGCAGGGCCACAAAGGTGCCATGCTGGCGCGGGCGCTTCTGGAACGCCCGGATCGCCTGATCGGCCTGATCCTGCTCGGCAACAACTTCGTCAATATTCTCGCCTCCTCGCTGGCGACCATCATCGCCCTGCGCATCGGCGGTGAAGGAGCGATCGCCGCAGCCACCGGGTTCCTGACCCTGGTCATCCTCATCTTCGCCGAGGTCTCGCCCAAGACCCTCGCCGCCCTCTACCCCGAGCGCCTCGCCTACCCCGCCGCCTTCCTCTACACGCCGCTCCTGAAGCTCCTCTATCCCCTGGTGCGGTCCGTCAACTGGATAACCAACGGCCTGCTGGGCGCGCTCGGGGTGCGGCCCCAGGACGGGGGAGACAATGTGCTGTCGCGGGAAGAGCTGCGCACCCTGGTCAGCGAGGCCGGGGCCATGATCCCGGAGCGCAGCCGCACCATGCTGGTGGCGATCCTGGATCTGGAGAACGCCACGGTGGAAGACATCATGATCCCGCGCAACGAGGTCGATGGAATCGACCTCCGGGACACCGAAGAAGAGATCATCAACCGGCTCAAAAACGCCGCCTACACGCGACTGCCCCTGTTCGACGGCGACATCGACAGCGTCATCGGCATCATCCATGTACGCGACGCCCTGCACGTCCTGCTCGACAAGGGACTCGGCAAGACGCACCTGCGCGCGATCGGGCGTCAACCCTACTTCGTGCCCAAGGGCACGCAACTCTATCACCAGCTGCTGAATTTCCAGCGGGAGAAAGAGCCGATCGGGCTGGTCGTAGATGAGTACGGCGACTTTCAGGGACTGATTACCTTGACCGACCTGCTCGAAGAGATCGTCGGGGAGTTCGCCTCGGACCCGGCGCATACCATCGGAGAGATCCACCGCGGCGAGGACGGTAACCTGTTGATCGACTGTAGCATCAGTGTTCGAGAGCTGAACCGCACCCTGCGCTGGAAGCTGCCCACCGACGGCCCTAAGACCCTGAATGGCCTGATCATCGAGCATATGGAAGCTATCCCCGAACCGGGAACCAGCCTCAAGCTCGGCGGCCGTGCCCTCGAAGTCATACATACGGCCGAGAGCGCGGTCAAGACGGTAAAGTGTGTTACTAAGAAAATCGAAACTAGTGCCAAGTTCGCTCCCTCGCCCCCCTGGAGGGCGGGTTGGGGTTAGGGGGGACCAAATGACTCTAGTACAGCAGTTCCGAAGCCCCGATAACATTAGGAACTATTTTGGGGACCTTATATATAGCTAGCCAGAGCTTTTAGGCTTTTGGCGAGGGCTTGGGTAGGAGTGGATTGAAGGGAGAGTTGCCATACTTTCGGATTTCATCCGGTCTGCAAAGGGGAAATCCACCGGTCGCGGCTAGCTATGTAGGGTCTAGATAACTTTAAAGAGAGGATTTTCTCTCAGCAGAGTAAGTATTCTATCATATGTGAGTTTTCCTCTTGATGATTGAATTTAAATTCACATTCTTTCTTTCAGGTGTAGATGAGAAGCTTTTCGTGGGACCCCATTGAATTTTGAAGCCTTCGTTTGGCATATGACCAGAATGGTTCAATGCCATTGATAATGGCAATTATCATGGGCAAATTCATGCTGACCATGGATTCACACGGAAATGCTTTTTGTACCCCCTATCCACCAGCCCATCGTGGCCCCTCCAGCCGTCCGAGTGGATGATGCTGTCAAGGAACCTGGCCCCGGATTGCGGCCTGTAGCGGCTTCTTGGCGGCGTTCGGGATTTCCGTGTAGCCTTTCCCGTGGCGTTCCAGAATCCCGAAGACAATCGTCTTACCCCCAGCCCCGCGCCCTTTCTTCCCACAAACACGGCGCACGCTGAAAGAGGATTCATCGACTTCAACCTCGCCGGAGAAGGGCGATGAGGCGCCACAAAGCTGAGCGGTTCTGGTCCGTAGTCTGAATAACAACTGCTTGATCATCGGACGGCTTACATTACTCGGCTCGGCGATTTTCGAGGCCGGTAAATCGTGCGCAAAATTAGGGTACAATCCGTCTGAATTTAACTTCCAAAAGGTGTGAACGCCTGAAATACTTGTTTTCTTCTTGCATAACATAACCTTGGCACGCAGTCGCAGTGCTAAAGTTTTCTGGACCCCTATGTATATTAGGTCCCCTATTTTTTGCCGCAATGAGCAGGTCTCCATGGAACCATGAATTCACACGAATCGACACGAATGTTGATTCGTGTCTGTCTTCGTATTGATTCGTGGTTCTTGTTTCCGGTTTTTGTATGCATTTGTGCTAGATAACTTTAGCTCTGCATCTGCGTGCTAGGGTAAGTGCTTGTTATGATTAATCTTATCGACACTGTCTCCAACCCGCTGCTGACCGATTTTTACCAGCTAACCATGGCCTATGGATTCTGGAAATCCGGTATGGCGGACAAAGAGAGCGTATTTCATCTCTTCTTCCGTCGAGCGCCTTTCAACGGGAATCACGCTATCTCCTGCGGCCTAGAAAACGTCATCCATTACATCGATGGATTACGGTTCAAGCCGGAAGATCTGGAATATCTGGCATCGGTCCAGGGAAATGACGGCAACCCCGTTTTTGAAAAAGGGTTTTTGATCTATCTTAGGCAAGTTGGGATTCACGTGCAGCATGGATGCCGTCCCGGAAGGCACCATCGTCTTTCCCCTGGAACCCATGATTCGCATACAGGGTCCCATCGTACAAAGCCAGCTTCTGGAAACCCCATTGCTGAATTTGATGAATTTCCCATCGCTGATCGCAACCAAAGCAGCCAGAATCCGTCGGGCGGCCCAGGGAGATCCCGTGCTCGAATTCGGCCTTCGCAGGGCCCAGGGGGTCGATGGCGCCATGACGGCAAGTCGTGCGGCCTATATCGGGGGATGTGATGCCACCTCCAATGTATTGGCGGGAAGGCGATTCGGCATTCCGGTCAGGGGCACCATCGCCCATAGCTGGGTGATGGCATTTGGCGATGAAACGGAGGCCTTTCGTACCTATTCCAATGCGATGCCCAATAACTGCGTACTCCTGGTCGACACCTACTCCACCATCGATGGTGTTAAAAAAGCGATTCGAGTCGGAAAGGAGATGGAGACAAAAGGCTACAAGCTATCAGGCATCCGATTGGACTCCGGTGATCTGGCGGACCTGAGCATAAAGGCCCGTGACTTGTTGGATGAAAACGGCTTTTCAGACGCGCGCATCCTGGCCAGCAATGACCTGGACGAAACGGCCATCTTAAGACTTAAAAGCTCGACACGCGAGAATCGACACCTGGGGGGTCGGTACCAAGCTGGTAACGGCCTTCGATCAACCGGCCATGGACGGCGTCTATAAGCTCTCCGCCATCCGAACCCCCGGCCGAGACTGGACGTACAAAATCAAGGTCTCAGACCAATCGGCAAAGGCAACCACACCCGGAATCCAACAGGTTAGGCGATACTACAGGGATAACCTGTGTGACGGAGATGTCATTTACGATCTGAAGACCGACACGAGCGAAGGATGCACCCTGATCGACCCCTTGAATACCAGCCGCCGGAAGAAAATCGGGCCCAACGCCCGCTACAAGGACCTGTTGATCCCCATCTACCGAAAGGGCAAGCTGGTATACGAGCTCCCCACCCTCGGAGAGATCAAATGGAAAGTACAGGAAAAGACCAGCTCCTTCCAGCCCGCGGTAATGCGCTTGACGAACCCGCACACCTATCCGGTAGGTAATGAAAGCTCGCTGAATGAGCTGAAAACGAAACTGGTTCTGCAGGCAAGACTCAAAACACAGGAGGATGATGGTTTAAATTAAGTGTAAACAGGGCCAATCGCAGTGGGTTGGGCACGCCATAAGCTGTTCCCTCTTCCTCCGGGAGAGGGCTGGGGAGAGGGGATCAATGAAAGCGCTGATTCTGGTAGACATTCAGAACGACTTTACGCCAACCGGTGCCTTGCCCGTCCCGGAAGGCGATCAGGTAGTGCCCGTAGTTAATAAAATCATGGACAAATTCGAGCTGGTAGTCGCCACCCAGGAGGCATCCACCGGATCACAAGAGCTTTGCCGTTCATCACAATTAAGAATCCCGGCGAGATCATCCTGCTCAACGGCATCACCCAAATCCTGTGGCCGGTCCATTGCGTACAGGGGACGACTGGCGCCGAGCTCGTCACCGGATTGAACACCAAAGGCATCGCAAAGGTCTTTGAGAAAGGGATGGATCGCGAAGTAGACAGCTACAGCGGTTTTTTCGATAACAACCAAATAAGGTGACACCGGGCTAGGAGACTACCTGAAGGAACAGAGGGTAGACGAGCTATACATTACCGGCCTGGCCCTGGATGTCTGCGTGAAATATACTGCCCTGGATGCCGATTCACTGGGATTCAAAACCAAAGTGGTGCTGGATGCCACACGGGCGGTAAATGTCAATCTAGACGACGGCGACAAAGCGATTGCGGATCTGCCGCGCCTGGAGACGAGCGGTGAAGTCCCGGCTGGTGAACTGACTGCCCTGGTCGGTATTTGAAGATGTCCGGCTGCGCGTGAACCAACGCCTGATCGAGCGCCGTGTCCAGGGTATTGGACAAAACCCAGCTGAGCACGTAACGGCTGTACCAGTCGATGATGGCGACTAGGTACATAAGCCCCTGGCGCACGGGACAATACGTGATGTCGGTGCTCTACATTTGGTTGGCTGCGGTGAGTTTGATGATCCAGGATGGTTAGGGGTAGATCGTATGCCCAGGGAGTTTGCGGCTGGTGCCAGGTTTGGGTGCCAGACCATCGATGCCCATCAGCCGTTGAACCCGCTCGCGGTTGACCGAATGGCCTTGAGTTTGGAGCCAAGCGTCCATCCGTCGACTGCCATAAATAGGGGGTACGCAGCTATTACTCGTCGATCGGACGCATCGAAAGACAGGTTCTCCGAGTGCTTCGTGGTTGCCTCAGCGTACCAACTGGACCGCGGCAACCCCAGCAAGTGCACACTGACGACGTAGGCTCAAGTGGGGATGGCCAGGCTCGATGCATCGTCGCTTCTCCTCAACGGAAAGACGCCGACTTTTTCAGCCAGTCCAGCTCCATCTTGAGCCGACCGATTTCCTGATACAGCGGGGCCGTAAGCGCTTCCGCATCCACCGCCTCCTGTTTGCGTCCAAAAACCGTTGGTATCCCTTCCAGCAAC
>Ga0056124_1000896_pt1 | contig 10403 bp, 8 predicted proteins | sample WorMetHEROISLAND_2_FD_70069 | JGI IMG/M metagenome (GOLD analysis project Ga0056124, IMG submission 70069) | Marine gutless worms symbiont microbial communities from Max Planck institute for Marine Microbiology, Germany - Olavius sp. 4 HERON ISLAND | ecosystem: Host-associated > Annelida >... | reverse complement strand
CCCCCAAATCAGTCTACCTTAATTTTTTTATGTGGTTGTTTTGTCTCCTTGCAATGACTAGTTAACATTTATACCCACCCAAATCAAATTCCTGGCTACGCCTCTGAATATTGTATTTACATTTTACGCGACATTTGTCCAACTCTTGGTGGCGCGTAAAACATTTCTATAATGGTGCACGTCTGTTCGACTGCTGAACTTTGTGTCGGCTTTCATAATCATACGTTAATGCCTCCCATCGTACCGGTACATTGCAGTTCAAACCCCATTAGGCTAAACAATCGAAAAAAATTTAATGCAAAGTTTACAGTAAGTAAAATTACATGTCTGTTTTTCTGTTGATACGGCGAACAGAGGTGTTTGTGTGTGTTAATGCCATGAAATGTGCGTTTTGACCTCAAAATGCACCAAAATGCGTTTAGCGGCCGATCTCCACCGGAATTCACTGAGGAAGCTTGCAGTGCGCCCTCTAGATGAATTAAAGGAAGAAACGAAAGGGGAGGAAGGGGACAAGAGGACTAAAAGGGGAAGGGAAGACTGAAAGATGATGAGGGAAAGGGGAGTGAGGGACAGTGGCGTAACTAGAGAATCGGAGGCCCCTAGGCAAATATTCAAGTGGGGCCCTCCCTTCTTCGTTATCATTTTTATCATCCACACAATGAATTCCACATGACATAAAAGTAAATTTAAATTTAAACTGAAGGTTATCGGTGTTTGCTGCTGCAATGCTGCAACGAAACATATGGTGTGAATAGTTATGCCTACATTTTACTGTAATTATTATTTTTTGCTTGGAACTCGGGGGCCCCTTACACTCGGGGGCCCCCTGGACTTTGCCTACCCTGCCTATACCCCATTGTTACGCCACTGGTGAGGGAGATGGAAGGATGAACTCCTGTTGCGACATGCCTATTACTGGCACAGTGCACTGTATACAGATGTAAGTGTGCACATGCCAAATACTGCTCGCAGGGCCACTGTACTTCTGTGACTTAGCGCGTGTTCATCAATTGCTCATCTATACGGTACCAAGACTGCCCATGTTGGCACTGACGCCGCGGTCTACTCCGTGTAAGCTTACCGTAAAAACTTCTAACACAAGCCGCTGGCTTCAATTTAAACAAGTGCCCCCGAACTCCTGGCTTGTAATAGAGACTCGGCTTGTATTGTCGAAACATTGTCAACTTGCCATATCAAATGTATTTCTGTATATGCAGAGTGTGTTATTTCGAATTCACTATAAAACACGTCTACTTTTCGTTTTCTCGAAAATCGCTGATTTAGAAGACGTAAGATCGCAACAGCTTCATATCATATCAGTGTCATATCACCCCATCATTCTTTTTTTTCCAATCTCAAAACTTTTCTTTTTCTCAAATCCTACCCTCTATCTGGCACCTCTTTGGGCTGATTTTATGGATATCCGAACTGCTTTACTTTTAGTTTCCTTGTTTTAGTTTTTTTTCCAGTTTTAGTTATCGTTATTTCCTTTTTTAGTTTTTCTATTTCAGGCCTCTTATGTCTCCCATAACCGTCTGTTTCTTGATTTAATTTTTTTTAATACTTTTTTCACTTTTAGTCAGAACATTTTAAGTTTTGTTTAGTTTATGTTCTAGATTTAACTGGCAGCTTGCGTGTCAGTTTTTCAGTGCAAATCACCCATCGTATCGTATATGTAGCCTATACTTGTAAAGTTGGTGAACGCCCGGCTTGTATTAGAAGATTTACGGTAAACACTTGCTGTACTGTACAGTGAAAAGAGATTGTGGGACATTGCAATGCGACACAAGGCATGCCACGGCAGGCTGATCAAGCTCTTCACTTCGCTGCCGCTCGCGTTTATTTATCTGTGCTCCTAGCAGTAACTGAACAGTCGACGGGATTTTCACCGTTTGCCAGCACAGACGTAAATCGCGCGAAGACGGGCGACTTAGCATTTCAACAGAGTAGAGTCGATTATGCCAACGTAAAAATACATCCAGAATTTTGCTACGTCACTGCCGTATCAGAGAGCTTATGTTCAGCGAAGAAATACAAATTCTGACAGTCAGAAGAAATTTTCCGCTAATTTTAATCCGGTTGGACTATACACCGTGGGCCATAAGAAGGTGCCAACTAACTTTTGTCCATAGCTTTGCCAAGCATTGACAGATTTTTTTAAATTTTGTCATTAGCGCAGTCCGTGGGAAATTTGAAATAAAGTGATTATTGAATATCCGGCACACCTTAAGTCGTCTGCACAGCCTGGCATAGGGCAGAGAACGGTTTTCACGCTTGGTTCTGCCCTAAAATTTTTGTTTTTTTTTTTATTCACAGCAAATACCGAAGAGTGCTGCTCCATGCAATGTAGCTATTGTACTTTTTCCACAATCTGACCACCGACTGCGTATTATCTTAGCCAGTAGTGATAATTATCGTCGGCTGGATGACAGAATCAAGCGACTGGTACTGCAGCTGAGGTCGCTCATCATCACAGCTAGAGTTGGGCGTACGACATTCGAATAATCAGATATTCGGTTTGCCTTGCGTCGGACGAACTCGCTAAATGCTCACAAATCTGTTTTTGCCCAGCATTTAATTACTGCACGCATTAGATGCAAACTTTCCGAAATACCTCAAGACAAACTTTTAACTATATTTTACTTACTAATGAATGTTGAGTTTTGCATTGTGTGATGGCCTGCTTTAGTACGATAAGCCTACGATGATGATGATGATGATGATGACGGCGCCCGCGAACGACGTCTAAACTCGGAAACTGCGAATAGCTTTTAGAAAACGTTTGAGAATCGGTCGATATTTGGTGAAGTTGTGAAGCCATCGAATTCGACGGCTTAACTAATACGAAACAGCTGGTATGTGACATTCCGTTTCGACATCGATTCGAACGCAACGGAGTACTTTCAGCCCGACAGCGCAGCTCTAATCCTCAGCAAGTCAGCGCGGCGAGCGACGTGTGTTCGGTGGCGAGTTTGCTAGCGTCGGTCATTTGCCGGTCGTCATACGATTACTGCCGACAATCACAGACGAGCTGCTGCTGCTGCTGTAGTTAGCGGATGATGCGAGCCGATCAGGCTGCAACGAGATGATGCTTAGATCGACGTATCATCACGACATGCTCATACGGAATTATTTAGCGCATCGTACGTGAAGAGAACGCTTAGAGAACGTTTGTCGCTTCACGTGTAGTCGCTGGATAGCGATGATATCCGAGTTACAGTGGCGTCAATAATACAGAAAGTTCTGCCGTTGGTTTAGCGCCTTCGTCGCCATCCGATTCAGACTGCTGCATGCGTGAGTTTTCCGACTGAACTACAGTCGTCGATTTGTTTACAGTCTCCGAGCATTTTTGTTCGACAGCGGCTGGCTTTCGACGACTCTATACAGGCTAATGTCTCGTCTGGGATGCTGGACAGACGTGGAGTCGCTTGCTGCATCGTGATCTCAAGCATCTCTAACTACTTTGAACTTGCGACTGCAGTCGACCGTCGTCGGCAGAAGTCATCGGCCTGTGATTAATCATATAGCAACAAAACGTATCATCTAGCAGGCCGCTGATCAAGTGATGACGGGAATGACGAAGATTCAGCAACTGACATCAGATCTTCTCTACGTCAAGCGTCGTCATCGCCGCCAGCGTGCAGTCAGCCTGCAGACCACCGTCATTATCATCGTCATCGTCAGCATCATCATTACGCTCATCAGTTGTATCATCTTCTTTGTTCTTCTTCCATCTGCCTGCGTCTACGAAACGCGTTCCACTTTTCGTGGTCTGTGTGCGTTAATTACATAATAATTTGTCATAGTCGCTAATGTATATTCGTGCTGTTTCATATTGCAGCAACTATCTATCTTATCTATTTACATGCATATTCCTGTTTTAATAATCCAAATAATAACACTAACTTCAGATTTAGTATCGCGTTATGCGGTTCATAGATCTCTAAACATGCAGCATTACTATAGCATATCTATTCTATAATCTGGTACAGATACTTTTTATTTGAACTTAAATGCAGCACATATTAGGATTTTTTTGGTGATAAAACCATTGTATCCAGTAGCTGAATTATGTAGCTTCTATTGATATCCATTGGTTGTTGACGCAATATCGCTTTGTCAAGTTTCCATAAACTCGTATCAGTTTTGCTGGCATTTAGAACAATAAATAAGCTAACATATGACAGGAAAAAGATGTGAGCGTCTTTCTAACTACTTGTGTCTATATTTTACTGTTTCGTCTATCATATTTGATGCATAAATGTACGGATAGTCGCGTGACGCATGTGCAACATCATAATTCAGCAGCTGGTCGCGAATTCGACTTTATACAGACGTCTTAATTAATTATCCGTAATTCAATCCATTTATCCGATTTATCAGAGTCTTGTAGTCGGCTTATTAATATTCCGCACTCGTGCTTTTTGTTTAAAGATTTCGTTTAATGTTCTAATCACGAATAAAGCCGGAGACGGTGTAGACTACTGGGGAAGAAATGGCGTGTTCTGTGACCACATGAACAGTCGGTTAAAGGCGCTGACTCTTAGTCATATATACAAACTTTCTAACGGCAATCCTATGTACAGTACAACACTTCTTGTTTGTGCTCCAGGCACCGCTCTTTTGTTCGGATGTGAGATCGTAGCACAATTTGACCAAGTGACAAATTGCGCCTTGAGATTCTCTTGATTACTTTGTCAGTCGCGCTCGACGTTGGCGACCGAGCTATTCCAGTTGCCGCTGCTCGTGTATGGAACAGTCTGCCTCAACACGTCACCTCCGCACCCTCCGTGGATGTCTTCCGATCACATCCGAAGACCCACCTGTTCTCCTATCCGACCCTCTAGTTTGTACAGAGCTCGAGCAATGACTCTCCGCTGCTCTGGACACTAATCGTTTATGTTGCTCACCTGCTTACTTACGAGAAGGCGACTGGATGCGTGCGGCTGACGGAATGCATTCGGACGTGGAATTGATTGCAGAGACTTGCTGGTTGTGCTGTGCTGTCGTCTTTGACAGAGAGCCAAGACGCGTCCGTCGTTAAGTGGCTATTAGCACTCAGTAGCGGTCGACAAATGTACGAGGCTAGCTGGCTACACACTACAATAGCAAGCGAGGTGAAGTGACCTGCACGAGTGACTAGAGTGCCGTGGACATTGTCAGCTTTCACTGACAATTATTATCACATATTACATGAGTGCGAGCCAACTCACTTTCTTCCTAGAAGATTACGCTGCAGGCTTTTAGCAGACGCTTTAGCCCCTCCCAGCCTACATTAACCCTTTGTAGTGCTGCATGTCTGAACCACGGTACCGTGGAAAGTCTCGGCCGTGCTTATATAGGGCCTACATAACGCCCGACTAGGGCAGGCTACATTGTGTTAATCATTCAGCGGCGACCGGTAAAGCTCGACCGCCTCTTCCGAAGGTTGAAATTGAAACAAGTCCACACGAGCACATAGAAATGCGTAAAATTTTAGTTGCGCTGAGATCTGTTTTCTGTCTAAATGCAAAGACCGAAATCGAATGGAAAACTTCGGACTTGCTGATAATTTTAGCTTCACTTAGCGTAAGCAAAATCGTTGACTTTTTCTACGGATAGTTTACGACGCCAAAAACCGGCCGCATCATTTGAAACTAAACTGCAGCGAAGATGGAACTAAAGTCAAGGGCCCGGACCGCACGCACTTCAGCTGCGAATGCCTTCAGAGTCTGAGTCGTTGGTCCTTTGGCCACTCTCCACCCTCCGTGAAATGTCATCACTGTCCGTTGCCGAGACACGCCGCACATATTGTCACTTTACGCTCTACCTCCTAACGGCAAAGACTGGGATCCAAAATCCACAAAAGACTCCCCATTGCTGCCAAAGTCTAATCATTTTCTCCACGCATGATCAACTTTTCCACAAAATTACATCAAAATTTGTTAATTATTGTTTAAAGTTATATGACCCTTCATACAACCTCCTTCGGCGGTGGTAATGGACGTGTTCTTGACGAAATATAGGCCTATGCAACAGGCAGAAAGGCTTTTACGTTTTGTTTTTTATTTGGTTGCAGACGATTTCCACGACTGCCAACGCTGTGTAACTTGAGTGCAGTTATATGACCGTGAGCGTTGCGTGATCGCGTGGCCGCGTATATACCTAGGCCTACACACGCGTTAGGATGTCTCTAAACAAGGCAAGCAGTGAGGCAAGGTGCGATGACCTCGCCTATAATTCACCGACATTGTTGACCGATCGACGGACATCGCCGCGCCGTGCCGCGCAATCCGCCCGCGGATCAACTCTGTACGCCTCTCCCCGACACCACAACCTATACACACGCCTCGTCGTCTAATCTAGTTTTCATCTTTCTTCAACGCCAATCATTCCTTCGTCGCACTCTGTTTAACGGCACCATCCATGGACAGCTGTATTCGTCAACTTACAGTATCCGGCGACTGGCGTTTTAACGCATTCGCTACAGGTTGCTTGTCTATCTGACGATAACCACTATTAAAATGAATTTCTGTGACGTTTTTCTTGTCTGTATATACTTTCTTTTTGTCTCAATATGGTCAAACTTCGACAAGTTGAAAACCCCTGACCAGTGCCGAGTGTACAGTGCAAGAACGTCCAGGTGCAGAACTGTGTTGATGATGAGAACGGAAATCAGTGATTCAGTGCATCTGGCTCCTCAAGGAAGGGTCGCGACTCCCTTTCACCGATATTGTGGCTGATACAACATTTCTGCGGTTCGGCTGAAAGTTGCGGCGTTGATGGGGTTCAGTCATGTTTGACGCCAGCGCATGCAGCGTTTTGACAGAGAATGTGTCATTGTAGATAACAGTGCATCAAACGTTCTGGCTTATATACCGCGATCTCCTTCACTTTTACTGTTCTGTGCCGGGTTTGCTCTGTCATTTGCTAGCATAACGAGCTCACTACCAAGTCCATGTTTATCGCATTAGAGGTTATTTTCAACGTTATGCGCTCTATAAATCCACGTTTTACTTACTTACTTTACTTACATTTTAAGCGCATGTTCGTGTCCGGTTACTGAGATGCAGTGTTACCCGTTCATTCATTCATTGAACACGCCATATGCCAGCATGATGTCTCGCTAATGACTTTTGCGTCGTTGCTAATGCTACATTGTGCCAGCCTCTGTATGCTCTGTTCCAGGGACGGTCGCATGTACCGAATTGACACCGGCGGCCCAATGACACATCAGTACAGATAGAGCGTTAATTCGTCAGACAGACCGGGTCGCTGGGCGGCTGTACATTCGTTCACCATTCATCCTAGCACATTAGTGCGGACGTAAAACTGAGAAAAAAACTACGAACGCAAAATTATAAAAAAAAACGTTTCCGTGTTCCGTAATTGTACAAACGTGGCCGACATGTGAAATACTAAGTTCAAGGTACGCGTATACGAACTGGCAGCACGCGACGTGTGTATATCTAGGTCAGTATAGGGATTATGTATGTCCTACAGGTAATTAAGTAAGTAAGTAAGTAACTGGTTAGTATCTCAGCGTTGCTTGCAGAGCGACATCGTCGGTCATCGTCAGTCGTGAGTGACCAGGATCATGTCACCAGCGTCAGCAGCAGTCACCATGACGACCGTGATGATGATGATGATGATGATGTGTATGACAGCGATTACAGCGTCGATGCAGGTAGTTAACCCTTCAGCGCCAGCGATATACTTACACGCTGTGACCGAGCCAAAGCATAAGCTTAACCTTCAACCAGTCTTCTTATCATAACTTTGTAATACTGTCATTGATGTTCTCTGCAATGAACTGCAGAAATATACACTGTGTCACGTCACCTTAATTTTGTAGCCGCATTACCTTGCAAAATTTGAATGTTTGACTGCATATACAACTGTGCAGTAGAATTATTCTAGTAAAAGGTGTAGGCCTACTGGTAGCGCTGCAAGAGACTTTATGCAAGGTGGCAGACTTTGCTCCACCTTAATTTCTTATACAGTTTATCTCAGAACGAAAGAATGAAAGAATTATCAACGTCGACCCACGTTTTTCAAAGTTAGCGGGAAAAAACTGCGTCTGTTTTGATTTGACTCACGTTGTTCTTTATTGCCGTTGAATGACGAGATTCTGAGCGTTTCTGCGTTTGACTCTTGCTTACGAATGGTGCTGACGCGTGAAAGTATAGGAACCCGCTCGTTACTTCTCAACGCAGCATTAAATACAACAACGAGACCATGCACTGCAGTGTTCGGTGTAAATACTGGATAGTGTGTAGTGTATACACGTTACACGATGCGATTACCTATTACGTGAATCAGAATGTGTAACGTGCGCTCAAAGGCTGATGACTGAGTAGCCATCTTCATGTACCTAGGCCTACCATTTTCCGTTCGTGTGCAGCCCGTTGAAGCACTGCTGCCAGTGCTGCTTGGGCCAAAACGGCACTGAAACTGCAAAACGGCAAAACAAACATGTTTCATAAGATTTCTAAAAGATCTCACCGTTTTTTGGTATGATTGTAAGGGCATGTGCGTGGTTCTTCACAGTTAGTTCGGTCAGTCATGCCGCATTGCGTTTGTGCAATGCGATGCGACTCCGTGTTGAATAGTTTTTCAACTGCATGGCGGAAACATTGGTTTTTAAATGGATTTGTGACATCTCGGTGTGATTTGAAGGCGATTCTGGCTGATAGTGCCATTGCTGTGTATTCGCAGTTTCCTCATTTTTACACTGTTGTAGAAGCAGTCCACTGGGTGTCGTTAACGGTAACGGCACGGATAGAATATGAATAAAATAAAATAAAACTGAGTTAAACATGTTTTGTTTTTATTGCAGTCCTACGTGCGAACTCCGGCGATAAAATACAACTTATCGGCAAGTTTGTAGCGCCACATTTCGCTCAATGATAAGCAATTAACGACGGCGACCGTCTCTTGATGTTTTATTTTTTATTTTATCGCAAAATGTGCCAGCGCCTTAAAGCCAAATCTCCATTTGCTTCGATTTGTTGTGGATTTGTTGTACAATCTGCACGACAAGTCCTCAACAAATTGAAGTCAAGAGCAAAACCACAACAAGTTGTACGGCACAAGTCCAACGTTATGCGCTCTATAAATCCACGTTTTACTTACTTACTTACTTACTTACAAGTCCATATCAAATCGAAGCCCTACAACTAATCCACAGCATCCCAACATGTCAAGATGTTGTGCAGCTTGTTGTACGACTTGTCGTCCAACAAATTCACAGCAATCGAAGTAGTGGAGTTTGTGCCTGGGAGTTGTGGTGGAAAAGGCATGCGGCTGAAGTGAAAGAAGCACGAAATACGTTCGACATTAGACGAATGCAACATTGCTATCGTACGTGCATCTTCAAGGCACGTAAAGGGTTAATGTTTATTGTGCATTTGCACCGATAAAGTGACATCTTGATTGTAGTTTATATGCGTCTACACTACTGATATCAGCATCACTAACGTTTCTATATTGGCTTGAGCGACTGACAGCCGGTACACTGCAGACTGAGACGTGTAGTTACTCATTACAACTGATACTGAACCTGCACTCTTAAAACTCACACTATAATTCTGATGTTTCACTTTTCATTCCAGTTTATGAAAATGATGTTGGAAAACATTTCTAAACGTCAAAAATGTGTATAAAAATGTGTTTCGGTAATAAATAGATGAAAACGTTAATAAGCGTTTATTACCAGTGTGCAACATACTAAAACGGTGCGGCACAGAACAGAGGTGGAGCGATATCGACAGAACGCACAATTGAGTATTTACAGCTTGCAGCCGCAGGAGAAAGATGAAGAAACAGAAGAAGATTGCCAGAGTGACGTTCGTCTCAACGCAGAGGCTAGAAACAACAGCATTGTGTGCGGCACCTTATCACGCTGTCTGCTGGTCTGCCTGTCTGTCTGTCTGTCTGTGTGTGTGTATGTGCGTCTGTAGTGTTGGGTCTCGAGCCCACGTTTGACTCGGCCTCGGCCAATGTTACGATGATCGCCGGCCAGACCGCACTTCTACCGTGCTTCATTACTTATCTCGGCAAGTACAAGGTAAGCTTCAACTGAAATGAACTGGACCGCCAGTTCGTTAGCTCTGCACAGTCTGTGCAAGTTGCAACGCAACTGAATTCGCGTTTTAGTTCAGTTCCGTTCTGTCGCTTAGTAGGCCTACATTCCTTAGACGCAACTGAACTGAACCGAGACTCCAGTTCTGTTTAGTTCATTGTGTCGTGTCGCTCTGTCTTTATATACGATGCTCTTTTACTCTGATCAGAGACTATGAATATATTATTATTATTATTATTATTATTATTAACGAAAAAAATTAACGTGGCGTTTAGTCCCGAGGAACTGCAAGGACACGGAACACACGTTAATAGACGACGTGTTCAGTACAGTACAGTAC
>Ga0056124_1000895_pt1 | contig 10403 bp, 3 predicted proteins | sample WorMetHEROISLAND_2_FD_70069 | JGI IMG/M metagenome (GOLD analysis project Ga0056124, IMG submission 70069) | Marine gutless worms symbiont microbial communities from Max Planck institute for Marine Microbiology, Germany - Olavius sp. 4 HERON ISLAND | ecosystem: Host-associated > Annelida >... | reverse complement strand
CAGAGAGACTTTCTATTTATAGACGTAAATGTGTGCTTATGTCTTGTCTGGGGACGAAGACAGACCACGTGAAACTTGACAGTCCCTAATATGTATTTTTAACAAAAATTCTGCGCGACAGTCCCCCCCCTATTTACGCCATACTGCATGGAGCGGTATCTTGCAAAGGTTCTTTGCTTAAGCTCTTGTTAGTGAGTGGTTTTGAGTCCAGAGTCCATAATCTTACCGACAGTCAGAGATGGCAACAACGGTGAAGTTTGTGTGTAAGACACGAGTAGCTCGTTTAATGCAGCACCATACACGCAGCATATCTTATCTGCAGCTGATCTAATTATTGCCAGCAACAGTGGGTGCATGCTAATTAACTGAAGGTCAGCAGCTATCGACCATACACAAAATATCTGCAAGCACGGTCAACTCAGTGCCTGTTGCTACAAACTCGGTATCCTGTATCATCTGTACGGTACCGTGATGACAGCTAGGCGCCCTATATAGTAAGCGACTTAGGCCTAATAACACATTTTTCGTCAATCAATCAATCAATCAATCACAACAGCCTTCTCCTTCAAAGTTAATAGTAGGCCTAGGCCTACATTGTTCTTGTTAAATGATGTCCGTGTATATATGATTTCTACCAGGTAACAGGGATCAGTGGCGTCAATCCAGGTAAAAATCAGGGAGTGTCCCCTTTCTTCCCTTCCTTTCCCCTTTTCTTCCCCTACCCCACCTTCCCTCACCTGTTCTCCCTCCCCTCCGCTCCCTCCCCTTTCCTTAGAAGTAGGTCCCCTTAAATCCAGCTACGGGGTCTGGGGCAGCGCCGTAAGCTCCCCAGCGGGGTCTGGGGCGGAGCCCCAGCTGAAACCGGATTTCGTGTATTTTAGTCTTCAAATCTGACAGCTGGTGTCAACAATATTAATGACTTTCCCGAGATTCAACTTTCCATATTTTGTGCACTTTAAGCAGTAAAAGCAAATCTGTTCACTTACAGAGAATAATTCTGGGGTAAACACCACAAGGCCAAAAATTGGGGTGTCCGGACACCGTGGACACCAATGGATTGATGCCTATGACAGGGATGTTATGATAAAGTCGATGTGTTTGTAAAGAAACTTCAAAGGCCAGCGAGCAATATATGGTAGTGCTGCCACTATCGACTAAGCTTATTTCACTATAGTCGATTGTTTGGTGGACTAGTCGACTATAGTCGACCTAGTTATCGTGACGGACAACACCACATGAAGACTGAAGTCTCAATAGCCTTGTCCTTTAAGCGGTAGCTGAGCTTCTGGTATTGTATCGCACATTATGCACGAGCTATTGCATTATCGCGATGCCTCCAAGAGTTCACGAGTCCCGACGACGTCGCTTTCAAGAAAATATGAACGACAGCAGCGACACAGGACGTACGATGACCATTAGTATCGACGTCGCCATGTCCCACGCTCGATTATGAGGTTCGCGGAAAACTGACGAATTCAGCATTTTCCACCCGAGAGCAATGTTAGACTGCATGAGGTCCTCAAACAACGGATCATATATATCGTCGTTAACATTTTTGCGTAATTTTCTTATTTTCAGAATGTTGATAACATGTCAGAGGGAATTTTCAGCAGCATAAATTTGACGTTATAGTTGAGCTTGCGGGGGTTTTGCCTTCACACTCCCACCGCCGCCACCGGGGCTCCGGGTGAACCTTTTCCCCATCCTCCACATTTTGGAAAGAGTGGGGGAGGTCGACGCGCCCCACTGCGCCGCTGCTCCGGAGGCAATTAGTATCACAATTAGCGGTAATTCGCAGTGCAGCGGTGTCCTGCCAACCAGAAGACTCATTCACTATGCAGAAGACTGACGTCTAGCGCAAGAGCAATAGATCGAACACCCGAAGAGTAGCTAGAATAATTGTACCAAATGAACCTTTGTTCATGTAGAATTGTTTTGTAGTTGTATGCAATAATACTTTCTTTTGCAATGAGTAACATCGTCGTTTTTATTTCGCAGGAACGCAGGTGTCGATGTAGTAGGCCTACATTTTGTTATTTGCACGTTTTCCCTGCATACAGAATCTGCTTAAATTTTGTCTTACTTAAAGTATTTTTAGTATATTGATGTTAAAGCTGTCCAACGATTAGTTTTTTTTATTCGTGTTAATCGCACGATTTCCAGTCCCGCGTTAATCGCAGTAACGCCTATTTGTGTTGCAGATAGCCTACATCAAACGACAGAAGGTCGTCTTGCTGCTGAACATTATCGCACGTGCATCGACCACAGTTGCTGCAAGCGTTGCTAGTGCTATTTTGCTATACTGCTATAGCGACTTGTGCTAAGCGAGTCCAGAACAAACTGTTGTGAATAGTGCAATATAGGTCACGATTTCGGGAGTTTTGTTATGCAAGATGTATCTGTCTGCACGTAGACACACGCGGGTCAGCAGCTGTATCAGACTGCAGTCAACTCCGTTGACAGCACAGACCTCGGCACATCATCCTACGGCTTGCTGCTGCAACTGCGCGAGGCAAGCAGCGAAGCTGACGGGTGTCTGTCCTTCATTCGCAAAAGTATTGACATCATAGCAAACACACGTGAGTACATGATATGCAGAGTAGCACAAACATTGCATTTTCATTCTTTATACCGTGTACTGTACAGCGCACACGTGCGGAAAGCTAATGTAACATCGACAGTAAGAATTACTTAATAGACTAGAAGTCTACAACTAGGCCCAGTCAAAACCTGGTCGACATGACCACACTTCGCTGCAAGTATTGAGACTAATAAATCAGTCGTTTCAGAGACTGTCCGATTGCTTGATCTAATCTACGTAAAGCACACTTGTTGCATTTTTATGGGCCATGTCATTCGTATGCACGCGGTATTGGTTTTCTACGAATTTTTACCTCCCGCGGAAGCGACGGCAGTATCGTTTTTAGCATCGTCACTAAGGTTTTCTCTCTGTTTCTCTGTTTACACGATAACTCATGAATCGATGCACTTAGCTTGATGAAGTTTTGCGTGAACATGTATCTCGACAACCACTAGAACCCTATTGAATTTCAAGGACTTAGGTCAAAGGTCAAGGTCACATAGGTTTTTGCGTGTGTTTGTGTGCATGATACTACTTGAACCAGTTGGCCGGGATTCACGAAATGTTGCACAGACATAGCCTGCGGGCAGTACTTAGCCTTGATCAAAGCTTGATGATATTTTTATTTTATTTTATTTTTATTTATTTGTTATTTTTTTCTGAGTTTAATCATCTTTGTTAGATTTTAGGTTTAGCAAAAAGTCATTTTTTTCAAAGTTCACAGCGTAGGCCTACAAAGCGCTGTAAATCAGTCGCTGAACTGCCAGCTGTGGTCAGCAACCAACCAAAACCGAAAAGTTAGATAGACCACCTATTTACTGCGATACGTCAAGATGTGTGAACTATATCTTTCACCCAGCTCTACATATAGCTGTTTAGTAATTATGCAGTATTCAGTTAGGCTATACAACATGACCGCCAGCTGCGGTTCTATGCAACGTGTGAGTAAATGTCTCTCGAATCCAAACCCTTCTCCTGTTCTTTCTTTACACAACTTTGATGGGAAGCTGATGAGAATTAATGATAGTTTACGAAGAGCATTACGCCAGTGTGCTAATGGCGCAGACGTGGTACGGGAGCGCGTGTAAGAAGCTTTACGATCAAATCTCGTGTATGTATTAAGAGTGACTAAGTAAGTAGTTTATCGTTATAGTCACCAGAGCTTTCTCCAGCTGGTGAGTTATCATGTGCACAAGCTTTTTGCCCTATCTCGCAATGATAAAGAATCCGAAAATCCGGTCCTGTGACCTTGACCTTTGACCTTGAAATTTTCTGGGTTTCAGGCGGTTGACAAGATACATGTTCATGCAAACTGCCATAAAGCGGTTTATGAGTTATCGTGGTAACAGAGAAAAAACTCGGAGGAAAACAATACAGTTCGTCGCTATACCACGCGGACAGTAATAATAATATTATTGCGGGAGACATTCATTGCGCGGTGAGCGGGTGACGAGGTTAAACTGCGGGTGTTACCCGCTCAATTCGGGTGACGTGGCAGGCCTGATTTTGTTACTGGGAGAGTCATCAGGAAATTTGCAACAAAAGGATCATTAAAGATCCAACCACACGTTGATGTTCTTGCACTACGTTGGAAAATGTTAATTTTTAAAAATTGCACCGACCGAACCGAAGCACAGCGCGCATGAACTAAAGAAAATGTGATCATGCTAGAATTGCTATGAGACCTGAAAGCTACAAATTTGTCGTGTACTACGCCGAATAGCACAAGGTGGTGTCGTGCTGTTTTTTGCATCGCTATCTTGGTTGAAGTGTTTCGAGAAACGCCCGGCTGAAGCAACCGGTCATGCGAGGCTCGGCTGCCGAAAACAGTTGCTGAAAGATGTTCTCATTAGTACATTGAAAAATTTGGAGAATGATCGACTGTACTGATCTGGAATAAAGTCATTGGAGCAAAACATATTTTACGCGGAAGAAACACGTTTTGTCACTCGCTAATGGTCACAAGTTGAAATTGGACTACGCCAGTGCGATATTCGTCGATCCTGGGGTCCAAATCGGTCAAATTTAAACTGATCCTCTCACCACAGGTGCTGCCTGCCATACGCAAGGTCTCTGGGAGTCAGTATTTCATCACGATTATGGCTCAGCAGAGCACGCTGGTTTTAGGCATTAATATTTCAGAAGGTAGTGTGCGGACTGGGCAGTCGTTAAAGTGGCACTTGACAGCAAAAGTTGGGGGCTCCAGCTATAGGCCTAGATTAGTTGCCTCATCAGTCATCAGTCATCGTCTGAGTGCTAAATACTGACGCAAGGCAATAAAACGACAAAACGATGCAGTAGCAGATCGTAGCAGAGGGGGCGGCTAAGCCATAGCAGGGGGTCTGAGCCATGTGGCCTGGTGAGTTCTTTAATGAATGGTTTTGTTTCGTTTTTTTTGCTCACGGTAACAAAATAGAAAATTAGAAAACATTTAGGGAAGCTATCCACAATAGTTTGATGTCTTGTATTATAACTCACGATGTGGTATTTAGGTATTATAGTGAGAAATAACAGCTTAACGGCAATAACTTTGTATGCTTTTTTATTTTACTAGTTATGACATTAACATTTGTAGTTCTTAGTAATGCGGAAAAAAATCTCAGCGCTAATGTTTATAACGCTTATTTGTGTTTGAAGTTACTGCGTACACACGCAATGAAAGAGGCATAATGATAATGCTGTCGCTTAGTGCGGTATCGTAATTTACGTCGGTAAGCGCTAAGTGCAAGGTGATGTGTTTTCTCTATTGGCCACGAGGCTGAACGGTTGCCGGGCAACCATAACTCTGCGAGACAGCGTCCGTCCGCGGGCGGGCGGACAGAGAGCGACCGTCTGAAGTGGACGCTCTCATAATGTCGATCTGTCTGTTGAGGCACGAGCTAATAACAACGATGAACAGTTACTGTCGTAGCCATGACAACGCATCTCGCCGGACATCGTACCATATGCAGTTGCTGCAGCCAGCGCCACAAACTTGGTCGCTATATCACTGATAGTCATCAGCGGCGTCGTGGGTTAAGAAAGTAGGGCAGGGTAGGAAACTGCAATTTTCCAACAGTAGAGATTGTGGGTGCTCAAAATTTCAATTTTTCCCTTAATCTCCCTCAAGATGGGGGATTTTCAGCCCCACATTCTGTATTCTAAAGAACATTTTCCAACTAAAAGATAATTTCCCGACAGACTAAGCTGTAACTTTTTACTGATTGCAACAGTTTTCCGGTAATAAAGATGCACACTGTGTTCCAAAAAGGATCCCCACGTTATCGATTGTAACTTGAAGAAGGATTAACAGATTTTAATAGCTTTTGGTACGAATATTCCTGACACAACTGGCCATTAAATAACCGTTTAAGTTTTTACCTCACCCAACGCTTGTTTCTGTACTACCTGCGGAAATCAGAACAAGCGAAATAGGCCTTGAAATGAACAAAAAAAACGTCAATAAATTTTATTTCTCCAGATCTGTGGCCCCCAACAGCCCTGACCTCAGTCCGTTCGATTAGTGTTTGCGGTGTCATACAGCAGCGAGTCTATCGGACGTCGTTTAGGAATGTCGATGAACTCAAAAAAAACGACCGGTTAAAGACTGGAGCAGAACATTATCGACACTGCGATCAATGAATAGAGAAAGCATTTACGTGCCTGTGTTCGCACAAAGGGCCAATATTTTGAATATTTGCTGTAAGCAGTTGGACAACTGGACAGTTGGATAAACTGTCAGCGAAAGTGACGGAAATCTGAACAAAATGTGCTTTATGGGTGTTATGTTAATTAAGTAATCATACTTGAATAAAAATGCATTATTTTGCTTGTTCTGTTTTCCCCAGGTAGTACAGAAACAGACGTTGGGTGAGGTGGGAACTTAAATAGTCATTTAATGGCCAGTTGCGTCAGGAATATTGATATCTAAAATTAATAAAATATGATAATCCGTCTTCAAGCTACCATCGATAATGTCAGGGATCCTTATGTGCGACACAGTGTGTGTCTGTGTGTATGTATGCGCATGTGTGGTTTGCATAGTGCTGGTGACATTCGTGCTTGCGCTGCTGCTGACGCTGCCGCTCGGAATGATCTCCGTCGGTAAGGCTAAGCTGAGTTACACGTCGTCGCACTTACTCCGTCTCTCTTAATACGCAATACTTAATACTTCGTGACTCAGAACTGAGTCTCGACACTCTAGCGTCAGCTGAAGACATGCTTTTTGCCAGTCATTGGCGACAATATGTACTAAGCGCAATGACTTTTTCAGTGTGCGCTATATAAATTTACACTTTACTTACTTACTTACTTAATTACTTACTTACTTAAGTTTAACAGCCTCTGTCAAGTTACTCATCGTCATAGGTCTGTGAATATTTATATATACGTCTACATGTAGATGTATGTATGTGTATGAAAAAGCAGGCTGGCAGTGAAAGTTAGACTCGCAGAATGTTGGCTTGTGTCTGATGGCGTTTCCTGGCTGCCACTTTGCCACAGCTAAGTACAGAGTAATTAATTGATGAAACAGAAAATTAATTTTTCTGTACTTGTAGCTGTGGAAAAGTGGCAACCAAATGTCCCATTGCTAGCGTGTCCATCTGTCTGTCCGTGCGCGCAACGACAACATCAATTACGTATAAATAAGTATGGTTTGTGCTATGGATTTGCTGTTTGAACATTATGATGTTTATTCAAGTTTGTAAACTTAACCTACTACTTTCCCACAATCAGACCTTCTGTATATAACTCTAAGTCAATTCGTCAATATACCATGTGTATGTATCAACTGGAGTTCGTTTTCACTGCTATAACTGAAATACTGCTACCTGTTCTGATACATTTGTTCTATAGTGCTTTGAATGCATGCTGCTCAGCATTGGCGTTTGACCAACCTTCAATAAACTCAGCGTTCGCTGTAATCATAACTAAAGCGCCGTTCAACAAAGCACACAAACCTTTGTCGAGGTCACGCATGAAGTCTAAGGGTCGGTTTCATCACAATACTAGTTAGTACCTGTAGTTTGCTTGAACGGTCAGAATTCACTGACTTTCTGTGTTATATGCAGAGTCTGTTTGATTGATACAATGCAGGTTTGAAGTACCTGGACGATTGTCCGATACAGCCCAAGATACCGATCTATTTACTCGTCGGAGGCTGCTTCGGTCTACTCAAGTTACTCTCTCTCCTTCTCAATCAGGTATCTTTAAAGCAGAAGACAATTGTTTTGCCAAACAAATAAAGTATAAACAAAACGCAACAAAAATTAACCATAATATACAAATAGCGACTGACATCGAGGTCAATAGTGAGTTCTTATTTCCCGAAGTTGCGGGAATATTGCCCAAGTGCCGAAGGCACGCGGGCAATATTCCCGCAATGGAGGGAAATAAGACTCACTATTGATCGATGACGACAGTCACTAGTTGTTTTGTTATACCTCTGATCGAAATGGAGACGAAATTAGAACCTATAATCAGTCAATCCGGTAATTAAATTTAAAATCTCAACTACACAGTAAAAGTACTAATGAAAGCCTTATCAACTGACACCGTACGGGTGTATAGCTTTCTTGCGAACTAATTTCACTTTAAATAAAGGACACAATGGTCAATAAGCCCTTACCCAATATTAGCTTACGCCACGTGACGCGATTTGAACCAATCACAGCCGCACATTTCGATCAGAGGTGTAACAATAACGCTTACCCCACATTTCGCAGATAAACGCATGTCGTTCACATCAGTGTACTATTTGATGTTGGCAAAAACAGTGGCGTCGGCCACGACGTGCGCTAAACGATCTCTCGACAAATTACTGGTAAACAAGTTTCATTAGTTAGCAGATAATAATTAAATTTAACTTGTTTTTAAAATTTAATTTTGTCTTTGATACAATAGTCCAATAATACGGGGTAAGTCTATTTACATCTGCGCTATTGTCATTCAACCGCAGAGCAGAACCGCAGAACTTGCCTGTGTATGACGACCTATCAGACTAACTAACCCATGACGTCTTGCACGACGCAGAATTTGATTTTCTGTAGTCGCTAGTCTAGCTATAGACCACAGTGTTCGTATTGTAAGTAATTATTATTGCACTTTAGCACATATCAGATGTATATGTAGTGCACACCGTACAAACTTCGCAATAAAATTACAATATTACATATTCAGAAAGACTGATTGATAGCAGATTCCGTATATAAATTGGACATAGGGGCCTACTTGATTATTACTAAACATCTTATTGCATTACGGAACTACAAGTAAAACCTGGAAGCAAATGAATAGAAAACACACTAAATGAACTGAAATAAACACCCTGGTATGAATGATTTTAGTGTAATTAGAGTGTACAGCTGGGTAATTTAAAAGAATGCCCTTTAGGTCTAGGTGATAATAAGCTTTGACTGTAGGCAGCAGGTTATACAGACATTGTTGCTCATTCCGCATTATGTCAAATAATGTCTTTTCGGCTTCATTGGCCACGTTCCCACAGTTTGTCAATGTGTGGCGGCAGGTGCGAGCTCGTCGCTACGAGCGGTTGAATGATTTCTACGACGATGAAATTTCTGCCGGCGGCGGAACTGTGTCTAACTTCTTCTCGTCGCAGTTCATCGACGTCTTGCTGAGTGTCTTCCTGTTTGTCTGGTTCGTGTGCGGTAACTACTGGGTGCTGTCGGTCTGGCCGCCCAACTACCGCCAGACGCTGACCGAGCCGAACTCGTGGTGCGCCAAGACAGCATACGTCTTCGCTCTGGTCCAACTGTCTGTCCGTCATGTGAAACTTATTGTGCTTGACGACTATTGAGACCGTCCGTCTATGACTCTGTGCCGACTGGTCCAACTGTGTATCTGCTACGGACTGATGACGTTCATCGTACTACTCACTGGGCTACTTGCGCTCTGTCAGCAAGTCTGGACCAGCCAAATCTAGCTCATTTCTAAGTCACTGTGCGATACATAACTCTCGCGCGATGACCATCTATGTCTTTGAACAATTACCTAAGACATTTTTAAAGTACAGCACTCATGTATACAACGCATTAACGGCTGTTCTAACGTTGACGCGCTGTATACGTTGACGTTTTACTGACTTACTTACTTACTAGGCCTGTTACTAGACTGTTCTTGCATTTCCACGACTAGGAAAATCATCTGCAAAACGTTCTTGTGCAAGAGGCGTTCAAAACGTTCGTAGAAAGACGCGATGAATACTTGAACATTAAGTAGAATGAATTGCAATCGATAGACATTATGGAGGAGTCGTAAAACGGAGATTGACAAATTGACGATAGACGGGCACAAGTGAACGACGCTCCTCGAGGCTATACACCTGCTGCTTAGTTATGCTACGAGCGCCGAACGGCTGCAGACGACCAGACTACATAATTAATGTGATGTCTACAGCTTGCATAATAGACTAAGTTAGAAATTACAGATAGGTCTACCTATAGCTTATAAGCTGCAAACGTTTGAAATATGATTATTCAAGGTATGATCGATTACTATCAACAGTAATAAACTGCCGCTGATGTGCTTCAACATTGTTCATCAGCTAAACGATAATATAACAGTCGTAATTAAACACCTATTTCAAATAACGTAAAATGTATTCTAAACGTTATGAAACTTACAAAAGTGTAACTTCTAACACACTGGAATTATGGCGTGGCTGAAAAAGGGGCGTTCGCCAAATTTTGGTGCGCTATACAGAGTGGGCCAAAAAACTGCGCCAAATTTTTCTTGCAATAACTTTGGTAAATATGGACCGATTTTAATAATGTTTTCACTGTTACATTCTCAGATGAACTGAAAAAGGCTAGATTAAAATCTA
>Ga0056124_1000894_pt1 | contig 10404 bp, 8 predicted proteins | sample WorMetHEROISLAND_2_FD_70069 | JGI IMG/M metagenome (GOLD analysis project Ga0056124, IMG submission 70069) | Marine gutless worms symbiont microbial communities from Max Planck institute for Marine Microbiology, Germany - Olavius sp. 4 HERON ISLAND | ecosystem: Host-associated > Annelida >... | reverse complement strand
TTGCTTCTGATGTACACATGAGCATGTTTGATTACTTGGCATTTAAGATCAGGTTTTCGCCGGTTTAAACCAAGTTTTAGCCGGTTTAAACCGGTTTAAACCACTGGCACAGCAGAAACAAGTTTTTGCCGGCAGAAACCCAACCCTGGTCTTGGACGTGGCAGTTGATTGACATGAGCATTATGCGGTCATCCGTTGTCCGCACTAAAGAATAACCAGGCCGGCGGACATACCACCGCGCTAATCAGCCACGCGGGCCGTCGCCTCGTAGCGCCTAAGCTACACACATTTACCATTCCGCTGAGGGTAGGAGGCTGAGTTGACCTAGATACAGAAAGTCAGCAACTTGCTCAAGGTTGCTTGCAAGTGATCTGCGGTGAGATTCTAGCTCCAGCTTGAAAGTTACGAGTCCGATAATCTGTCATTAGACTGCTTACGTGCACCAAGAAGGAGGAACGCATTCGGTTAAAGGAATGATGTATTTTCTACGCAGATACAGCTGATAGCTCACGACGGAGACCCCACCACTGGCCGTGAATTATCCTCCCACAGTTAGCCGACCAAATAAAGCGTCTAAAAATACGCACTAACGATCGGCTTGACCGCGATGACCGCCTAGTGAATGAATGGGTCAGTAAGAGAGGAGGGACAGAGAGAGAGAGAGAGAGAGAGAGAGAGAGAGGTGGAGGCGAGCGGCGGACGATATCGTCTGGACACGGTCGGTCGACGGCGCGCCCTGCGTATTGCGTTGCTCGGCAGAGCGAGAAGACGATCAAGTCGACGGGCGACTGACTCGCTGCAGGCGTGCAGCTGAGCGCCGGCGGCGGCGACTCGCCGTCGGCTGCGGAGGCTGCAAGCAGCGGCGCTTCGCTCATCCCGCGGCGGTCGCTCACGCGTGAAACGTCCCCATCGCGTCGATGTCGCGTTCCGCAGTACAGCCAGTCCTCCGACATAATGATGTCAGTTTTTCTACACTATATATATATTTATCATGAGATCGTACACAAGGTACACACAAACTCGAGCAAGTAATAATGATGATAATAATAATAAAAGAAAAAAAAGAGAAAAAATACAGGCAACTGTGCAACTAACCACACAAACCACTAGGCCTACTCAGTACATAATCAACAATTAGTGAGTCAAATTACGTCAAAATTAGACAAACGAAAGTTCCCCAGACGAACAAATAATAACTCTAACAGAATCCTGGCCTTATATATATTGCTGCAGCAGATAAGCGAGTACGCAGTACGAGCTTATACCACTGCAGACAGTGCAGTATCGTACTTAAACCACGCTCGGATCGCATAGACTACACCGTCGTCTGCTTTGTGACGCACGACTGCAGCCGAAAGTTGCGAAAACACTGTACCAGTGCTAGCTGAGTGTGGTTTATATAGCAGTAGTCTGACCGCCAGAAGCCCGCATGAGTAGGTACCAACCGGCGCCCGTCTCCGTTCCGTTCAGACGAATAGGCTATTCCATGGGCCTATAATTTCACCGCTACTGTTGCTACGAACTCGCTGTGTCACAGAAAAAAAACATCGTCGTTTCGAGTCGGTTTCTGAACGCCGAAATGAGAGGAAAGAAAATGCGAGACTGGAAAATGTGCCGCCGAACTACAAGGACGGACAATTTAGTTTGATTCTCCTGCATTTTCATTTCTGGCATTTATGCAGGCCTCATTTTTTTCTGTAAAACACAACGGATGGAAGCCAATAATTTACATGTGGTAGAAAAGATGTTGATGTTGTGAAATTCGATCGGGAGTGCAACTGAGAAAAAAAACGGAAGACAGAAATCGTGCATTCATAGATGGCTCGGATCACGGTGCACGGTTGATACAGGCTGGTCCACGGTATATACGTATTCGACGGTTGATGACGCTGGTGAGATTTCAGTTCACAAAGTCTACGGTCAATCAGCGCGCTGTATAATGATGTCTGTACGTCGCGCCGAAATGTAGGCTATCTAATTCCGCTCATCACCGCAGTCGTCAGACAGCGCACGTGAGTGACTGTACCAGGCGCAAGACGATTACAGGTATAAATAGCTTGATATAGCGAACGGCGACATCACACACGGATGAAGGTAGTCAAGTTTCAGACGCAGCGCAATGTCCATCTCGTAAGGCTGGCACGCAATCAGAGTCGTATATATTTGGCCGGCCACAACGGTGACGTCGTGGCAGGGGGGGAGGACACGGGGGAGGGATTGCCCCCTAAATTTGGACCTGTCGGGAAATTTTTTTCCTCTCCGAATTTTTTTCTCCAAAAATGCAAACTCTGGGGCTGAAAATCTCCCAGTCTGGGGGTGAATTCAGGGGCAAAGTTGAACTTTAGAGCATCCGTATAATGTCCTGTGTCGGACGATTGCAACTGTCTGTCGGAAAATTGCAACTTCCTGCCTCCCCCAACATTTGTAAGACACGACGCCGCTGAGCCACAAGACACGTGCATACAACACGCCCGTTGCGGTTGATTCAGGCACGTGTGATGAACCGACTGTGATGTGATCTGTCACATGTTGTCTTGTCTGTGTCGTGATTATTGCCCGTGTCTCATAGATCACACAACGCGCACGCGTTCATGCGGCGTCGTTTTGTGTAATACCCCGTTTACACGATGAAGCTGGCTCGACGAGCTCGAGCGCACGACGAGCGCTCTACGAGCACACGACGAGCGCTGGTCGTGCGCTCGTAGAGCCATCTGCATGAATGCTTGCAATATCAAACACATTCATGCAGCTGGCTCGACGAGCTGGCTCGACGAGCGCACGACGAGCGCTCGTCGTGCGGTCGTAGAGCTGAGCCAGCTCGTAGAGCCAGCTTCATCGTGTAAACGGGGTATAAAACGTATTCGTTGAACTGCTGATAATATGCCCAAGCTCCACCACTTCGATCTGTTGTGGATTTGTTCCACAACTATAGTCAGCAACAAGCTGTACAACATCCTAACATGTTGTGTATTTGCTGCGGACAGCCGATTTTCTATGGATTTGTTAAGCAGCATACAGCGTGCTGTATAATAGATCCAGTATTATACGATGGAGGATTTTAACATCTTACGCGATCTAGGGAAAACTCGACGTATTGTACAATCAATCATGCAATGTCGCCGAATTTTCTTCCAGTTTACGCCATGCGCTACAATTAAATTATAAAGTTTCTAGTCTACTTGAAAAGCCATAAAGCACAATACCGCGATTTGATACCTTGTCTTGCCTTATCTTACCTTCGTCCCTCCTCGTGTCTGACGATCGGAGGTGGACACAATGCTTCTGTGTCTTGCCTGCTGAACACAATCTGCCACGGGTATTCCTGTCCATTGTTTTATACCGGTGTTCCATATATCTTTAATGACGCCATGCATAATACGATACGTCTTTTGCATGTGTGTTCTTTCGAAGAGATAATTATGCAGTATTTACGGTTGGATTTGTTAGAGTCGATTGCTGGCCAGTGACGTCATGTCGAAGCAGCAGGTGCGTGTGTTTCTGTGGGCGGTACCGCGCAGTATTTCCACGGCGTTCTTCCGTGCCATGATGAACAAGACCAACTGTAAGGTCAGACAGACTTTCCACTGAGTACTCTACACTCCAATCTGTCCACTAAGCACGGTGATAGGAATTCTGTCATTCGTTCATTCATTTATTCACATACTCGTTTATCGCTCGTTTTGCAGAAAGCAGCAGTAAAACAGCAAAAAACAATTAGGAATTGTTCTCATAATCACGGCGATAAACGTTTGTGTTATGCATATTATTGCGGCCTATATATATGGTTTGTTTCTTTTTCTCTGGTATGTACCAGTCTAGTCAACTTATTCTACCGAGCGTTTGTTTTCGAAACAATGCCTTTTCATCATGTTCAAGAAACAAAGGTAGTAGTGTTAGTAGTTCATCTACATGTCCGAACCTTTCGACTATATTTGTGATATGAGCGGTCATTAATAACCTCAATATCCCTGTTCGCTATAGTTCTTTGTCTCAGGAGCATGATCTGATTTATTAGTTACCTTTTTGCCGGAATTGGAAACGTTACTTGGTCGCGCTTAATGCAATTAGACACCTGCTTGCACGGTTTCTACCTGGCCAATAACAAACACCTCTAGATATTAGTCACGTGTATTTTGCTACAGGTGTTGCTTGAGCCGTATTCTCGAGCCTACTACTTCGGCAGCGAACGAGTCAGCAAGAGATACGGTTCGGAACCGGAGCAGGACACTTGCTCATACAAGGACATTAGGGCGTTGTGTGAACAGTCTTACAGCGGTTATCATCTGCTTTACACTTTTATTATTACTAAACTGTAGTCTTTCTTTGGTTTATATAATGTATTTAACCTATCTATAGTAATGTATATGCATTGACCGTATATATATACAGATCTTTCTGCAACAGCATTCATAATCCAGTAGTAAAGTTGTATAGTACTACTACTACTACTACTACTACTACTACTACTACTTGTAGTAGTAGTAGTAGTTGTTGTTGTTGTTGTATATGAGTTGTTGTTCTGTTGTTACGTTATACTGACTGACTGGATACACCAATAAAAGAATCGTTCGTGATTAGAACCGGACCAGTGGAGTGAACAGATATCAGTAATGCATATTCATGTTTATTCATCAGAATGTTGTGGGCAAATCGAAGAAAAGTCACCTTTTCATATAAAATCATTTTTACCACGACCTTAATAATATAGTCGCTACTGAGTAATTAGTGAAATCTGCAGTGTTTGCTGGAGTGTTTCGTATGTGTCTGGGGGCAGAATACGAGACGGTATTCGTGAAGGACATGGCGTATTACTTAGTCAACCGGCTCGACACGCCCGCTTACATCCCGGACAACTACATCCACGCGTTCCTGCTGCGTGATCCTCACAAGTCCGTCTACTCGCTCTACAAAATGTCTCTCAACAAAGACCTAACCGGTACCGAGCTGATGTCGCTATCATTTCAGCTGAACAATAGTTGTACGGAGATGCGTCATGTTTTGTTTTGTTACGATTATCGACCAAGTCTCTTATACGGGTCATCTTAGTTGATCGGTGCTCGTCTCCGAAATGACCTAAACTGTGTCGAGTGGGACGTTAAACCTTGCTCAACCAACCAACCAGTTGATCGGTGCCTTGACCGTTAGGCTTACACGTACTTTGTCGAGGTTTCGTTCCTTCAAAGCCATAAAGCCTTTCAGCCTTTATCTTAGCATCTTAGCCTTTTGTCTACATAATGGAAGCTTCTTCATCATCGTCGTCATCATTTAATAACTGTGAACCGTCAGCTTAGATCTCAAGTGACGGACTCGGTGTCGGTAGATATTTGACAATACACCCGGTGCCGAGTCGTGATGACTATGTCGACTTTGCTACCAAACGAATTACAAAGCAAACTGCAGCTGTACATAAGAAGGAAAAACGGAATCTCTAGTCACACAAATAGCACATGACTAAAAGACGAGGGCTACATGCGTCCGACTGCACAGATTCATGAACTCAAGCACGTGGCTATCGCGTAAGTTTACTGTGAGAGGTAAACTTGCGGCTGCTGTCGTTTCTAATTGGCTTCTTGGTTTCTTAGCAATAATTCGTTAGAAGGTCACTAGGTCAGTCTACTTCAGACGACGTGTCGTCAAGTATGCAGTATCGCAGTGATGTATCAACGCTAGCTACGCGCAGTTTGGAAGGAGAATAATCGGCAAGGGGTCGTCGGTCGGCGGCTAGCTGATGCTGGGAGACTGGATGGGAGCTGGCGGTCGTTCGTTGGATGCGGAGGCAGGCAGCGGCGGCATTGTTTGTCGATAATAGACTCATCTTACTCCGGCCATCAATCACATTCCACTCTGGGCCTCTTTTCCGGCCCCCGACCGACCGTCAGTGGAACGAAGACGGACGTCTGCGCGCTGATGATGCTACGCGTTGAAGCTGCCGTCCTCGGGACTCTGCCCGAAGCTTGCTGTGTGACATTGCGGGGACTTGAGTGCACCAGAGCTGAAGACGAACATCAACGAACTTGACCGACAGCTGTTCTATTCGTTGCGTGCATAGAGGCGCCAATTTGGAAACGGAAACGTCGCAGTTTTCGTTACTGGGTCACCGTAACACAAATAGACTACACCGTGCCCGAAAAAGTTTATATAATATTAGATTAAAATTAAATATATCTTTACCATTCTGCCCCAAATTATCTTGAGGCTTCATGTTACTAAAACATTGTAAAACGTGTTCCTTATATTAGCATAGCAGTGGTTAGTGATTAGTGCTGACGTAAATTATGCTGTCATCATAAATGCCTTTTTTGTTGTATCCGGGAAAAATATTTGATGCATTTCTGGAAAGGCGTTTTAACAAATTTGTTCAGCAACACTGAAGTATAAGTACGAGAGTACTCTGAGTACTAGTACTCTGGTAGCCCACCTCACCTAATCAGTGCTGCCACTTTGTCTTGTAAAATAGTCGTAATTGTCAAAACGCTTTGTGCGTTATCACTGCACCGCATTAAGTGGACACAAATTGCAGAAAAGATTGTCCAGTAAAGCTACTCCGCGGTATGTTTTTGTTCACGGACTCATCGCGCTAGTTGAAACAGTGGAAGCATGCATGCTGGCCGTGACAGTTTATACGATAGCGCACAGCGACACTTTACTTTGTTCGTGCTATAGAAATAATCTTACGTACTTGCTTACTTACTTACTTGCCAGACTCTGTGGCGACAGCTTCGTGTGTGGTCTCCCATGACGTCACGCACTCGCCTGACGCAGAGAAGTCGGTGCTTAATGACGTAATGATCGACGCACGCGACTCGTGTTCGTGAGCGAGGTCGAGCGCGGGTCAGGCCCGGCCTCAACGGCCAATCTAACTGACCGGAAGTTGGCTGACGTCACGAATGACGTCGACTCGCGTACTGTCCAATCACAGACAGGTCACGCAGTGACGTCACATCTCCTATTTGTGTTACGCTCGACTGGCTGTCAGTCATCGTGACAGTGAAATTGATCCAGCACTGCGTTTATCACCGGATTATACGAGCCCAGGCTTTCTAACTTAGGAGCTAATTTATCTTTAACAGAACTGGCGGTTAACGACAAATTAGTTCCTGACCACTACGACTCGGTACAAATGATTGCTAGACGTTAGACAACCGACTATGTGGATATTTTGATGACATGAGAAACCACGATCGACTTACAGTGGCTTTTTCTCGCGGAAATTCAGACGGAAATTGCTAAAGGATCCGGTAAGTTATGGCAAGTCGCCTAAGGGAACTGTTTTGACTGCATTTGGTCGAATTAATTTAACTTTATTTAAATTTTAACAACCTGACAGCACAACTGCTGCAGATTACAAATTTAATTTACCGTTAAACCAGTGACAATCAATAAACCTATATAGACCTAATAGGCGAAAAACTCAATTAAACTCAAACTTAAGATCAAAATTGCCATGCTCAATAGGTGAGACTATATGGAACAGGTCAAAGAGAAACAAAAGAGAGACAATTTGGTAGTGTGAGTTTTAGTGGTGAGACGTGTATAATCGCGCGACCCGGGGTTCAGCAATATCGTTAACCACGACACCATCTATAGTTATAGTCATGTACAGGGTGCACCAAAAAGTGAAGCCCTTTTGGTATCTGTTTTCTCTCTTGTTTGATGCATTATATTTGCAGTTTTTGTTTACTCATGTGTCATTTTCATTAAAGTACGTCGTTCGTCGTCCGCCGATGTAAACAAATTCTGTTTTACGCGAATACGTTGTAATTTCGTCACGATGGTTCGATAAACTAACGATGAACGCTGTTTGACTCACAATCTGCGGGCTGAGAAACACTGGAGTTCCGAATGAAATACGGAAGTGTTTTCGAATAACCGAGCACATTTAGACTGCGCTTTCATAACACAATTAATAGATTTAATAGCAAAGTTAAAATTGTACGAACGATATAAACATCTGGTGTTTTGCAGTTTACATGGCATTATATTGACGTAGTTGAAAAGGGTGTCACTTCTTGGCGGCCCGGCCGGTATTATAGTCAACGGATGTTGTCAGGGGATTTTTAAAGGAAATATTAGAACTGCACAAGCGAGGGGGCTCGGGGACGGAAGTCCCCAGCGAGGTCCAGGGGCGGAGCCCCGGTAAGAGGTCTGGTCCCCCAGAAGCCGAAACACATTGTCGTTTGCTGTAACAAATTTTAATGGCATTTTTGAACAGTTTTACACATATTAAATATTATTTTACATTTACATGCATGCAATCAAGAAGCATCTACAGGGTGGGCCAGGCCCGAAATAAATGACACCAAAACACCAAAACACCAAAACAAACTGGTTTATTATTTATTCCTTATGTAACATATTTGAATTTGCTGGAATATTTATTTTAAAACTAAAAAATTACACTGTTTTTAGAGATACTGCCATTTGCCAACTGCACATTTTACTGAGTAGAACTGCATAAATTTCTTTATAACTGCACTTTTGTGTAGAACTGCACACTAAAAGAGCCCTGGATGTTGTGTTGCAGGGTGGGATCATTTCGAGGCTAACGAGGTCGGCTTCAAGGAGCTCTATCAGATGTTTCGCCTGGTGACGGAACAGGTCGGTCAGGAGCCAATCATAATCGATGCTGACGACCTACTCAAGCAACCAGGTACGTCTGCAGGGTGGCGCAAAAACGGGACAACTTTGTTTTACGGCTTGTAACTTTAGAAGTACCGGCACGCAACAGATCGGCACCAAATTTGGCACAAATCAACGCTATTTCATTCTTAACTTATATACTTCGTAATTTATTTGAATCAAACTTAAACAAACGACGTGGCGCTATCTAGCGAATTACAGTAGCAATGATAAAGTGACGAATTTTAAGTGGTTTTGTTCAGTTCAAGCCGTAAAACAAAGGGGCCCCGTTTTTTTGCGCCACCTTGTATATACTATACTCATACCTATACCCGCAGTCTGCAATCTGCTGAACTGGCCATAGTACGAGTGTAGTGCGAAACTTTGGGAACTGTGAGCAACTTTGCTCCGGATGTTATTGCGACTTGTATACGCAATGATTATTTGTGAATTACGTCGATTGAAATTCGATTAAGACATTCGCTTAAACCGTGCTAGTTCACACAGACAACTTGAAGCTCCGTTGTTGTATGCATTCAGACCGTGGTTGCGTCATAAGTGTGTTGTAACATGGGTGTCGTGCCAGTGTACAATACAATACAATACAATCATAACATTTGTAGAGCGCTATTTACGAGGCGTCCAGGAGCGCTGACAGAAACTAGCGATGATATGCTCTGAGAAATAGTTCAGTCTTTAAAAGGAGCTTAAAAAGGCTAGTGTCATTGATCTGATGGAGGTGGTCAGGAAGACTGTTCCAAGCAGTGGGTCCGTCGTGACGAAAGCCGCGCTCTCCGAACTTGGTTCTGCACCTGGGCTTGGCGTAGGCGGCGGTATAGGAGGATCTGAGACCAGGTCGATTGCTGGAACAGTGTCATTCTGTTAATATTCTCACAGACGCTAATTCCTACATTACGTGCCTTGCGTCTGTCGAACTGCAGCCACCGTTGGTTAGAAAGATGTTGTCACAGAACAGTCCAGGTGTCGCCACCTTGAGCTAATTGTTGTTAGGAACCGAGTTGTTGCTGACGTATAAACTTGAACGATCGTGACCATCATGACAATTACTGTTTTCGACAGAGACCACGTTCCGGCTATTCTGCGAGAAGGTCGGCATCGAGTTCGAGGACCGGATGCTCAACTGGGAGGACACACCGCAGGACCTGGCTGTGTTGACGACACACCGCAGGACCTGGCTGTGTTGACGACACATCGCAGGACCTGGCTGTGTCCCTGACACACCGCAGGACCTGGCTGTGTTCATGACACACCGCAGGACCTGGCTGTGTTGACGACACATCGCAGGACCTGGCTGTGTCCCTGACACATCGCAGGACCTGGCTGTGTTGACGACACACCGCAGGACCTGGCTGTGTTGGTGACACACCGCAGGACCTGGCTGTGTTGACGAGACACCGCAGGACCTGGCTGTGTTGACGACACATCGCAGGACCTGGCTGTGTTGACGAGACACCGCAGGACCTGGCTGTGTTGACGAGACACCGCAGGACCTGACTGTGTCCCTGACACACCGCAGGACCTGGCTGTGTTGACGAGACACCGCAGGACCTGGCTGTGTTGACGAGACACCGCAGGACCTGGCTGTGTCCCTGACACACCGCAGGACCTGGCTGTGTCCCTGACACACCGCAGGACCTGGCTGTGTTGACGACACACCGCAGGACCTGGCTGTGTCCCTGACACACCGCAGGACCTGGCTGTGTCCCTGACACACCGCAGGACCTGGCTGTGTCCCTGACACACCGCAGGACCTGGCTGTGTTGA
>Ga0056124_1000893_pt1 | contig 10407 bp, 6 predicted proteins | sample WorMetHEROISLAND_2_FD_70069 | JGI IMG/M metagenome (GOLD analysis project Ga0056124, IMG submission 70069) | Marine gutless worms symbiont microbial communities from Max Planck institute for Marine Microbiology, Germany - Olavius sp. 4 HERON ISLAND | ecosystem: Host-associated > Annelida >... | reverse complement strand
TATCTCGGAAACGGTGCGAGATAGGGCCAAGGTTACAATTAATCACTAATAGGAAGTCATACACGGGTTTCGATTGACACCGAAAGCAATGACCTTGAATGACCGTGAGCACTAGAATAGAGCTTTTTACGGATTTTACATTTGTTCACAGTGGGCCTTCATGCATGCACTGCTGTCGCGCGTTCCCTTTGCGTTAGCTGGGCTTTCTTGTCCTTTTTGCTCGAAGTCGGTGCATCGTTTTCTATTGATTGCGGTCCCAATATTGTAGTTGCTGCCCCAGCTCTATAGGTGTCGCCGCCTATGGCTCAGTTTCGCACATTTGCACCGATTCATCTACCGTATATATTCAACATGTACGCTCTTAGCATGCACATTCTGTTTTTAGTTAAACTAAATGTAAATCTGTAAACCACACTTGCCTTTTAGTTCAGCATTCTTAACGAAACAAATATCTGATGTGCAGATGAACAGTTGCATCGTTGAAAATAAAGTTTCACAAGGTAGTGCAGCAACAGAATTGAGGTAAAGTGGTAGATCTTTTGCGTCCTCTTCACAGCTCATCTCTGAATGTGAAAGTGAAAACGTATTTAAAACATTTTGAAATCAGTGCACATTTGCAAAAGTTGTAGAAATAAAAGTTGCATCCTTTTATGGACCGCAGTGTGCAATATATTTCGAAAGTGCTAAAACAGCACAGGGGCTGGCATACTTATTCCATATTTGATTTTACGTAGTGGATTCCCCCGAAAATACGTGCTTCGTTGAAGTAAATGTAGATTTTTACTTCCATTTTACAATGTTAAATATAGCAAAAACAAACACACCAATAATCTAATCTATTGTTTTTGTGTGAAGACATACTACATTCAAACTTTTTGCGACAATTAGTCCATAATTTCAGTAATTTTACAATAACACATACAATACATACATACATACAAACAAACAAACAAAGACAAAAACTAAACATCTAAATGACTAAAACTAATGTGCTAGATGTTCGTAATAAACTGAGGCCTAAAGATTCCTATGCTTCCAGTTGCAGTCTGGCGAAAAAGTAGGGACGGGAGGGGAGGCGGCGGAAATAATTTTGTTCATTTTTATTTCATGACACCCGTGTAATATTACGCAACTCATAAAAACAAATTGACCCACTGAATAGTGTCCACGAGAACCAAAATAGATACTGCAGCATGACAGACTAGATGCAAACAGTTTTTTTCCAGTAAAACTTTGACAGCAAACTAAAAACTGCACCGATATTTTGAGGGTCTACTAAAAATTTTCGGATCTGATGTTTTTAGGGACCGACGGCAACCGGTAGCACGGGAATTTTTTTTCGCCCGATCACAGTACATTATAACAGTTACGCGCCGCCGGCTGCTGGACAAACTATTATCACAGTTTCATATTAAAGTGACAGGTTGTTTAACGGGCCGATAAATGGCCGAGGAGGATCGAATTGGTGCGAGGCTCCACTTGGACGTCCACATTTTCAGATTTATAAGTTCGCGCAATAGTTGCATTTTAATTTAATAGACGGTCGTTTAGTCGTTTTTCGTGCCGGGTTAGATGGTCAGCTGTGGAATTGTTGATTTCGAAAAATCGCAACTTAAATCCAGCTGGAATAAAGTCAGTGAATCGGACCGGGCTGGCCAGGGTCTGGATTCTCAGCAGAAAAATGGTCAGGGTTGGATAATACGAGTCCGTGCCGGCGTCTAGCTGTTACACTAAGTTACATTAAGTGCGCTAGATTAAGCTAAGCTCTAAGCTAAGCTTTAGAGCGCACTATAATATAACCTAACTTTACTTTTTTTTTACTTTTTACACAAACAATACTGTAGGCTGTTTATTGCACATTCGCTGAGAAGCTAACGTGTGCCGTTTAGCGTTCGGATCAATCGCTCTCAGGGCTGGAAAAAACCTAGGTTTTTTGGCAAAAGGTTTTAGTTTTTAATATTTTGATTTTTTCGGGGTTTTCAAGAAGACCAAGACAAAGAAGACCACACACATAATTAAGAAAGAACATCCTATGCATCATTCTCCCTGTCACGTCGTTTTTGCTGACTGGAGGACGTAACGTCAAAAACTCAAAAATCACGATTAAAATACAAAATAAAGTATGACTTGTACTATAAATTGCACCACAAATAGGGTAGAACCCTAAAAATGGGACTTTTGTGTTTTTACAGGTTCTTTTTTTAAAAAACCTAACAAACCTGTTTTTTCAGACAGTTTTCTAGCCCTGATCGCTCTACGCACTACGGAGTGAACCAGTCGATGAGACTGTCGTAACACGCATCGGGCGACCACAGCAAGCTGACGTTGCCGGATGACAGTGACACATCGTTGGAAGAACTTCGGTTCGACGAGACCAGATCTGACACCGCCGGTTGCTGCGGTGTGTCTTTCCCCGCTGGTGTAGCCGTGCTGTCCATCGAGTACCAAGCTGTGGTTGTCGTCGACCCCGACGAAGCACCCAGCTGTCGTTGGTAGCTGGCTGACACCGGCTGTGCTGACGTTGTGGCGCTGACGACGCACTGGTCCTCGGTGGCGGTCCAGACTGGCGTGCCGCTGTGCTGCCGCTGGCCTGAAGGCTGGTCTCTGATGACGAACTGTGTCGTCGGTAGCACGTTGTATGCAGGCGGCGCTACGTAGACGTTCTGTCGCCCGGGCTCAACGACCTCGTGCGTCATGCCGCCGCGGAAGCTCGCTCTGGGTAGACTGTAACGCTGCCTGACTTGAATACCGGTATTACGATGATAATACGGATGGGCGAATAACGTGGGTCTATGATGGCGGTCGTTGTGCGGTCGAGGAAGCACCTGCTGCTGCTGCTGCTGGGCGTGTTGTGGATACACCTGATGACACCTGGACTGATTGGTCTCTACCTGGCCCCAGGTGTGACGCTGATGATGTCCTGCCCAGTCGTAGAGTTGATGATAGTGCTGCTGCTGCTGGCGGTAGCTGTACTGGTGTTGGGCAGACGCCGGTGCTCTGGGACCGACGACGTTCGACGACGTCGACGACGTCCAACTGTCGCGACTGTTTGCGCCCTCGTCCGACAACACCGGCGTCACCGGCAGATCGTAGCCACCGGTCACGTGACCTGGACCAACTCCGACTCCCTGACCGAGCGGCGGAACGACTGTACAGGGTCGACCGCAGCACGTCGAGGACACCGACGACGACTGCTGCTGCCAGTTTGCCGACCAGCGCGCCGGCGCCGCCGCCATTGCTGTGACGTCATCGTAGAGGCGGCGTGACGTCATCGAGTTCTGCGTGCCGTGGTAGTCAACCTGCACGGTCGACACAGCACGTCATCACAACTGTGATCAGGAAATACTAACATATCGCACGCATCAAATTTCTAGCCATTGTGCAACATTGCGCACCGTAATATGGAATGAATAGAGACTGTGCGATAATTGGAGGCAACCAAACATTTTAATAAGAAGACCTGGACGTCACCTGGTTCATCATTCAGATAAAAATTCAAATGACGCAGTATCTCATAGGTCACATACAGAGACATTAAAATCGGTTATTCAAGTATTACGTTTATAGGCCCGCCTATATGACCGTCAAACATAGTTTAACCAAAAACCTAAGATGTCCTTATTCCTCTTATAGAAATACCGCATAAAATGTTCACGAAAGACAACTTCACTATATGCCACATCACCGCCGCAGCGCAAACAACGCAAGCATTCTATGCACCATTTTCCATGTCGCACTGTTTTTTGTTGAGTGAATGACCTGACATCAGAACTCGCGAATCACAATTCAAATACGAAATTAAATTTGATTTGCACAACAAATAAAAAAAACCTTAAAAGCCTAAAATTTCGACTTTAGGGTGTTAAAGTTTTAAAAACCTATAAAACCAAAGTTTTTTCTAACCAATTTTCCATCCCTGAGTTGTGGGCGCACCGCGCACGCCGCTATAATTGACGTCCGTGCACTCTCATCTCGTCACTATTGTAACGTTCGTCGTTTTTCGCCATATATCGCCTCCTGAAGTGGCCCACTGTGTTTTCGCCCATGATTTAGACAGATTGTGACAAATTTTAATTAATTTTCACGGACAACATCAACACCTATTAAGTACACGTACAATTAAGTCATCTCATATTTACTTACTTTACGCCAAACCCGGTTACTACATGGATGGGTGACTTTCTAGATCTGCGGAGTGTCCGACATTGCCCCGTATAGATATTTCCCCATACAGACATGTCCCTTACAGACACTTTCCCGTACGGACTTTAACATATCCGGATATTTCCCCGCCGCAATGGATAGATAATGCCAACGGGGTAGTGTAAAGACGGAAGAAAATTACACAAATATGATGTTATTGCAAGTATTTTAAAGATGTCCGTCTGCATCTGACCTTATAAAAACAGAGTAATCTAAAATACGGGAAATACGTCACGAGAAAATAATTATGTCTCATAACTCGCCAACGCGCTTATTAAGTCTTTCAAGCAGTAGTGTTTCAGGCGCCAGAGTCCACTTCAGAGAACTAACTCTCTCTCTCTCTCTACAACTCGCCTCAGTTGTGATACAACCGCTGAGTCAAGTTCTAAAGCGATAGGACCTTAAGTCGACTTGAAACTTGACAACAGACGGGGAAGTGTCTGCTTTGGCGTTAACGAGCAAAATATGTGTGGACCACAATGTGCTTGGAAAAGACTCCGATCAGAAAAAAAGCATCAAACAAAACGGGAAACAGCGAAAAATATTAATTGGGACTGCAACAAACGCCTAGCTGAGCGGAAGGTAAGATATCACTGTCAAGAGACAGAAGAAACTGGATGAGATTCGTCCGGAGCGCTATGACGTTATCGATGCTTGCTTCGACCGACAAACACCATCCGGTATTCAAAGATAATCTCTCCAAGACTGTAAAACTAAGCGTGATTCAGGTCCGTTGTTCGATAATGAAGCGTATTAAGTACACGTAGTCTAATCCCAACCGCAAAACTAACATCAACCAAAGCATAACCCTGTTCCTCACTCTCCACAAACTATGTCTGTTTATAAACATATGCTAAAAATAACCATAACAAACGGAATAGCGACCCTTCGGATGGCAAGTTCGAACTCCGGATACGGCTGGAGAATTAGAGTGTATGTTAAAGCAGGGTCACTAGTTGGATGAGTGAGTGTTAAACGAATCCCTAGCCCAGACAGTGGTTTAACCGACACTTATTCCACGATTGCCGACAGTCGGTCGTGTGGCGTATACTGTCGTTCGTTTGATCGCGCATGACTGCACCTGTGGATTGTCGACACGTTATCCCACTGTAGACAGTGTGGTAGACATGGGCAGTACAGTGGCGTCGTGGCAGCGGCGGGGGCAGAGGGGCAACTGTCCCTCCCCTGAATATTAGTCTGCGGGAAAATTTTCTGCTTGTCCGAAAAATTTCGTCCAAACATACAAAATTTAGGGCTAAAAATACCCGATTATTGAAAAATTTAGGGGCAAAATAAAATTTTAATTTTCCATAACGTCCTCTGTCTGCAATCTGCAGCTGTCTGTGGAAAACCTGCAAATTTCTGTCCATGCTACTTTTTTACCCACGACGCCGCTGATAAAAATAGTCAATATTACCTATCGGGTAATCCTGCAGTTTAAGGGAATAAAATCGTAAGCTATATACAAGCTATGAGATTGCGGGTAAGAACAAGGTTAGAACTTAGAATGAGGGTTAAGGCTAGCACTAACCCCTTACCTTAACTCTAACCCTAAACTAGGACTATAGACCACTTATGTGTGAGATGACTACAAGTTGTCACATGCACAATCTCATAGCTTGTATATAGCTTACGATTTTATTCCCCTAAACTGCAGGATTACCTATTATCAGGTAGATACATTGAGACGTACGTGCGTGTACGGTGGTCGAGTAGTCGTGTGAGCAGCATCAGCTGCGCGCAGGTTGCGTCGTCTGTGAATGCGACGCCTGGTCAGCTGCAGGCCGTCAGTAGATATCAACGAATTATCAGCGGCAGCAGCAGCAGCAGCGGCGGCAGTAGAACCTGGACCGATGTTGTCGAGCTGTGCCTTGCCCGCCAGTCTGCGCGCGTACTGCAACTCGTCCAGGGCGTGGTAGCGACCGCGACGTTTACCGTCCTTCTCCGTCGTCAGCGGAAACACGTCGCGCCTCACAGACAGGATGTGACGCACATGGATCTTCCACGCAGGCTCCTTGCTTCTGCCGCCGCTGAAATCCAGTCAATCAGTCAGTCAGTCAGTCAGTAAGTTTTATTCTTTCAATAGCAGGGATCGAAAACAGTTTTCTTAGGAAAAGTTTTTATTATGGTTTTAAGGTTTTTAAAGGTTTTTTTTAGGTTTTTAGGGTTTAGTGTACAGTTTTAGTCTTAAAACACATCGAAAACATCCTATACATGGACATAGGAACAGGTCCGGCAGACCCGGCGGCTGCCGGACCAATAATCACGAAAATTACCAAAACTGGTGCCACCCGATGTCAGATTGTAAGGCCAAAATGCACCAAATTAGATTTCAGCTGGGGCTTTGCCCCAGACCCCGCCGGGAGAGCTTACAGCGCTCACCCAGACCCCTAGCTGTATTTAAGCGCCCTACTCTTAAGATAAAGGAAAGAAGGGGAAGAGAAGGGAAGGGGAGGAAAAGGAAGGGGAGGAAAGGGAAGGAAATAGAGTAGGAATAGAGATGGAGGAAAGGGGAGGGATGGTGAGGGAATGAGGTCCCTACTACCAAATACTGTATAAGCGCCCGTAGGGCGCGCGCTTATACAGTATTTGCTACTACTACGGAAGGAAATGGAGGGGGAAGGGATAGAAGGAAGGAGAACGGAGCGAAGGTGAGGGGAAGGGATTTGCCGGACCAATGTCAAACTGCTTTCTATACGCGCTTGCTATACACCATTCTCCATATCACACCGTTTTTGCTGAGTGAATAACGTGACGTCAGAACTAAAAATCACGATTAAAATATGAAATTAAATTTTGATTTGTATTATGAATTGCACAACAAATAAAAAAAACAAACAAAGTTTGGACTTTTGACTTTTAGGTTTTTAAAAAACCTAACAACCTAAGTATTTTCGAACCACTTTTTCATCCTTGTTTAATAGCGAAATTGCCGCTATATGTTACACAATGTTAAAATATGCGATACAACATATAAAGTTCAGAAATGTGCAATACAATTATATATGGAATCCAAAACATGCAAAAAATTTATAAATTGCAGGCAATAAAATAGTACGAATAATTTAATTAATTCTATAAAAAACTACGAAGTTCAAGATGTGGTTTTGCTTCTTAATTTAATCTACCACGTATTCATAATATCTATCTATCAGCTTGCTAACTGAAAAGTTGGAGTAATCCTGCAAGAAAAAAATCATTCCCTCATCGGACGTTCAGACGGACAGAATTCCCATAGCTAATACGCGCTCTCAGCAGTACCTGCCTGTACAGCTGTCGCCCGTAAAAACAAGTGACCAACGTCATTACGTAAAACGCGAAATCGCTGATCGGTGCTGCCCCTGGTGAATCGTAAGTAGGCAAGTGGAAGTTTTGGCTGGGAAGTTCAACCCCAAAAATATCTCCTTCCCCTAAGGATTAGAGACCCCACCAAACACAACGTGTCATTCAACCCCGCAAGTGTACCTGTCATATGAACGGCTTAAAGCAGGATGCACGAATGTGACAGACGACAGACGACAGACAGACCACGCTACGGAAAAATGGGCGAAATCGCTTGCGCCAGAGCGATTTCGGCTAATAATGGTACCGTAGCCTACGAATAGCCTATGGTACGAGTAGTCAACGGTAGGGTAAGTCTGGTTAGTTACCTGCCAGTGTCGGTCGACGTGGAAGACGACGGCTGGCTGGCGCTGTCGTCGCGGTAGTGCTCCGAGTGTGATTCGATGTAGCGGTAGATGTCGGTCACCAGCATCTTGTTGCCGGGCGCCGAGCGTAGAGCGGCCACGATCAGCGGTTCAAGCGGCTCGCGAACTCGACCCGATGACCTACGACCGCCGACGACCCTGGTGCTGCTGCCAGCGTCACAGCTGCCGCCGCCACCGCTGCCCGTGTCTGGCGACATCGCTACCGAATCAACAGCACCACCGCAGCTCTCGACGTGGTACTGCAACTGACCGTGGTTGTACTCCATCACCGCTCGCGACGTTACGATCGAAAATATACGCACACTCTGCAGCTAGAGTCTGTGACGATACTTCGACGGACAGAGACTGACAGACTGGCCGCAACGACAACGATATTCTAACATCCCAGAGTGACCGTGCCTCGTCCAGAAGCGATCTATTTATATGCGTGCCTGTGTCTTGGTTTGACACGCCTCCTGGACAAACGGTGGACGGTAATAATCGTTGTGTTTTTCTGTCACGCTGAAAGTCGCGGTTTGAACTATACTAAGCACCGTGGCCGGTGTCAGGCCGTGTCACAAGCCACGCTATCGCCCCAGCAGCAGCTACTGTTTTCACTAATCGATGATCGTTTTGTATTTTGCACGGCGATTTTCACGTGGTTGGTGGATTAGCGCTGAGAGGGCGGTGAGTCGGGATATGTTTTGTTATAACACATTAGCGCGGCCTAATGAGCTGACACACGCTTTGCTGCGCCTACGAACCCGTTTTAGTGCAGCACGTCCGAGATACACTCAAATAACTTTTTGAAAATGCTGAATCTCCAACGGTCATTGCTTTTATTAAAGATAGAAAAAACTTTTGCCATTGTACATAACGTTGATTTTATATTAGCTTAATAGCCTTAATCTTACCAAGTGTTTTATCGTTTTATATTAAAACATAAATTAAATGCTTTTAACCATTTATGACACTGAATAGCCTGTATAAGAGTGAGAATACCCTGTTGTCACTTTTGCTCGCCCACCAACTCACTCCTCCTTAAAAATTACCAGTAGTTCTTATCGCTACGCATCACCTTACCTCTTGAATCAACTTTCTCACTCACTTCGTCAGACCACGTCTTATCTAGGCCCTACCTATTCATGATTAATCTATTCTCCACGATCATATCACCTCACGAGTGTCATCATCAACACTCTTATCATCCATCATCCCATCATTCTTCTTTACCAACATCAAAACTTTCCCTTTTCTCAAATCTTACCCTCCATAGACATCTGGCACCTCCTCGGACTGATTTCATGGATATCCGGATTGCTTTACGGCTTTTTCTTCGTTTTAGTTTTTTTTCTAGTTTTAGTTATACCGGGTATGTAGTTATTTCCTTCTTTTTAGTTTTTCTACCTCAGGCCCCTTATCTCTCCCATAGCCGTTTGTTTCTTGATTGATTTATTTTTTTTATATTTTTTATACTTTTTTAGTTTTATTAAAAACTTTTTATTTATTTTTTAGTTTATGTGCTATTTTAAACTGATGGCTTGCACGTCAGTTTTCCAGTGCAAATCATCTATCGTACGTAGCGTATGTGCCGTTAAGAAACTACTCATTCGCTTTGCTGCAGCTACAGCGCGTCGTCAGCTGAACATTTCTTGTCACTACCAATATTGTGAAAGAATTCTGCTGCCAATGATCAAGTTGAAATTTTCTCAGCATCGCATAAGCTCTTCTGCAGAGCATATTCTTTTGACATTGTTTTATGTTACAAAACTGATTTACGAGTTACGACATACTGAAGTGCAACTCCCTGTATATTGTCCGGTGTTACGTTTTTTTATTTTTAAATAGTTATCCTTTTGGCATAATTAGTGATTGATTGCTTGACTATGATAGACGGAGCCGGGGCCTCTTTGAACAATTGTTGTGTACTGTTGCTCGATGTTACTGCTAGAACTTAGATCTAGTAGATATTTATTTTTTTTTATTTCTGTTTGTTCACACACCAGAAAACAAATGACACTACTACGATCGATACTACGTACTAGATGTAACCAGTGGCAAGGATGAGAGCAGAGCTTATATAGCCAACGCCGAGACGATATTGCTACAATGAGCAAACAGTAAAGGCATTCCAGGCGTTTCATGTCCTCCTGTGAATTCTACTCATGAGTAATTATCAGTTACGCAGTGGTGAACTGCCGACGTTTGATCGCTACTTAGGTTTCAATTCGCGCGTTATCCAGCCCAGCATTCTGGTGCCACGTTTTCAGCGCCGCCTTTCATATTAAATCCCACGATCAAAACTAATCCACTGTACAACTCTCGAAATTTGAAGTATAGTCTTACGGACATTTTTATGACCATCGTTAAGCGAAAGTAAGCATATTCGGTGTGCTTATACGTCTTGACTTAATATTCACATATAAACTAGTATTCGGTTTGATAGATGTAGATGTATCAGACTTCTTCAAATTGCGCTGTGATGACAGAAACCGCGGCCATCGATATAAACTTTTCC
>Ga0056124_1000892_pt1 | contig 10412 bp, 8 predicted proteins | sample WorMetHEROISLAND_2_FD_70069 | JGI IMG/M metagenome (GOLD analysis project Ga0056124, IMG submission 70069) | Marine gutless worms symbiont microbial communities from Max Planck institute for Marine Microbiology, Germany - Olavius sp. 4 HERON ISLAND | ecosystem: Host-associated > Annelida >... | reverse complement strand
AGATAGACACAGACTTGCTGCGTATCGTAACAAGCACTGCTGACGAGCTTTCCAGGGGTACCAACATCGATGACCTTGAAGGACCTTGAACGCCCAAAATAGGGGTTTTAGTGAATTTTTTTCGCTATTGTAGGCGTACGGCGTACACTTAGCGAGTGAATTTTCGCTGAAATTGCTGGAAATAGACTAAGACAACCTGCATACGAAATTATACTGATGCTGTGGCGCGTCTCATGAGCATTAGCTCAGATTTCTTGTTATTAAAAGGATATGATGATGATGACGATGATGACCGTTTATACCTTGCTATTGACGCTTATTGCCAGTCCAGTGGCCAGAGCAAGACTGAACAGGTTCTGCAGGAGCCAGTAGATGTGGAGAACGCCTTCGGCCGAACTGCGTAGCACAGTGTCCTGCCGATAGAAGATTGTGCTGAATAACACGAGAATAATGCACCCAAAACAACAACTACTACTGCTACTACGTCTACTTTTACTCCTACTATTACTATCACTACTGTAGTACTAGATCTACTACTACAGTTACTAACAGCTGAATAGTATGGGAATAATGCAACCAAATCAACAGCAACTACTACTACTACCACCATCACCACCACCACTACTATTACCACTGTACTGCTGAATAGTAACAGAACGATGCCACCAAAACAACAACAACAACAACTACTACTACTAACATAACATATTCGTTTATTAGAGGTTGACATACGCAACCAAACAGAAAATTATGCATTGACAAGTAGTACTACTACTACTATACTACTATTTCTACTAGTACTAGCCTACTTCTGAATAAGACGAGAATAATGCTAACCATGTTGCAACCGAAACGGGCGTAACTTACACTAAGCACATTGGCGACATGAGCTCTATTTATAACATAAAGCACATCGTCAAACGTTCTCGTTTAAAAGGCTAAAAATGTCGGCATTGCTAAAGTTTGCCAACCGTTTTGGGATTGTCAGAAAACAGTTTTAAGAACGTACGCTAAGATGTTGCAACCGAAGCAGGCGACGTTGCTGATCATAAGAAATCGATCTGCTTCCTGGACTAAACAGCTAAAACAAAACCGAATCTGGAAATAGTTCGAAAAACGAAACTGAAACTGGAAAAAAACTTAATAATAAGTCTAAAGGAAATTGCACTGGATTATTGGTTCGTGGACTGAACAGCTGACTGCGTGGTGACGGCGACGAAACTGTTCAAAGTTGCCGTGGAACTCGCCCCGGCCGCCGATACATTTGACGAAGTCCTCGTTCAACCTGGTGAACTGATCGCACAGTAAACTCATGACAACGAAGTTCATTGGATGTGTTAGTAATCTGTTAGGAACATTGTGCAAAAACAACGCATCGAGTGTGCTTTGAGGTAGAAAATTGCGCCAGACAAACGGCGATGTTAAGCTTAAAGCGCCGATCAGTGACTACACACTGCAACAGAAACTGCAGTGACCGTAAAAAACTCGTGACAATGAAGTTCATTGCTTGAGGAAACTCACTTAAGAACTTTAAACAATTGAAAGTTTGAATGCCCTAAAGACATTGGCAATAACTTATAATGAGAAAATTAACTTGAAAACTTTAAACAATTGAAGGCTTGATTGACCTGAAGAACTTACCAATAACTTAGAATCAGTAATGCACAACGACGTGCAGGCCTACGCAACACAGAAGACGTACTTTCTTTCTTTGCTCGAGGAAATTCGCTATAAAACTTTAAACAATATTGTTCAGGGCTATGTGATCGACCGAACAAACTAAAAATAACTTAGCATTAGAAATGCACTAAGATGTGTATACAAAACAAAAAACGTTGTGTTTTCTTTCTTTGATGAAATTCGCTTAAGAACTTTAAACTTTGAAGGCCTGATTGACCGTATAAAAAAATCCAGGGGCGACTTCAGATTTGCAGTTCACCGATAGACTACAGGTTGTTGTGGCGCATACGACGCAGAAAACGCCGTGTTCGATAATTCATTGCTTGAGGAAAGACCCAGGAAGATATGGTCTGTATTTGCAGTACAATAAAGACAGCATGGATGAAGTGCGTGTAGGGATACGATATGTGGAAAGTGTTAACGTACAATGCTAGGGTGACGTCTGTAGACTGTCCGTTGAAGTACATCGGGTAAATGTAGAGGACGGTGTTCCATGCCACCGTTGCCCAACAGAGAATTGTCACCACCAACACCCTGCGACTGTACTTGGCAGTATAATGTCAAATAAAAATGTTTACTTATCGTGCAGCAGTTGGAAACCACCAGCCTATGTAACGGACACTTTTTGCAATCCTGCATTGGGACGCGCCCGCCTACAATGCCGGGATTCAGGATCCCGAGATTGCTATCCTATAGCTGCTACCTGCGACTGTACTTTGGAGTAATGTCGGCTGCAGATAGAGTCACTTGACAAAACACACGGACTAGACAACCCGTGTGACTGGCGACGTAGCATTGTATTACTACTACTACTACTACTACTAGGCTACTACTATTACTACTACTATAATGTAGATGCAACGATCGACGACAACGACTTTAATAGTTTGTTCATCACTACTATAATGTATTTTGACTAACAAATTATTGAAGTTGTTGTTGTTTCTGCGCTGGCATTGCCGTGTGACAGGCGATGTAGTACGCGGTTTGCAGGACGACGATTAGCAGAACGTTCGACATCAGCGCCAGCTTAATGAACAGATCTGTAGCTGAAGTGTACCAAACTTCCCGCATTATCCCGAGTTTTATCAACAGTGTACTCAACCATCTAACTAATACAGTTGTATATGCGAAACGTGCGGAATTAGCGCCAGTTTCGTGAACAGATCTAAGTCAAGTGGATACGAAACTCGACCAATGTAACCCAAGTGTACTATATGTCCCACATCAGCCTGAGTTCCGTCGATAAAATTTTACTTTAAGTTCGAACTAATTTAATAGTTTCCAAGTGTACAAAACGTCCCACATTGAACAGTGTATGAAACGTCCCGCAGGCGTCAGGCCGCATTCGTGAACAGATCCAAGTCAAGCGTTTCGCTACCGTCGAAAATTATGAAACGTTGAACAGCGTTGAGCCAGGTGACTACAAATACTACTACTACTACTACTACTACTACTACTACTACTACTACTACTACTGCTGCTGCTGCTGCTGCTGCTGATGCTGCTGCTACTACTACTACTATTACTATTACTACTACTACCACCGCCAGTACCACGACCACTACCACAACTACTACTACCAAAGAAGTAAGTAAGTTAGTAAATTTCTATGGCGCACAATTTCAACGGGAAAACTCGCTAAATCTGAGGCGCATTACCACTGCAGCCAGCAGTATCGTCTTCACCACTACTACTACTGTACTACTACCTGCTACTACTACTACTACTACTACTACCACTGCTACAATTACTACAGGTGACTACAAACAATACGGTGGCGTAGATTCGTGCCGGACTCCACCGACAACTGTGAGTAAATCTTCTTAAACTGCGGCATCGGCTGGTGTCGTTCGTAGCCGCTGGTATTCCCAGGCGTGACTGACGACTGAAGTACAGGCCGAACATTCTCACGCTGTTGATAGTGGCAGTAGTAGCAGTATGTAGTAAGACGTAGTATTAGACTGAAGCAGAGGCCGAAAATTCTCATGCTGCTGATTAGCGGTGATAAATGCTTCATTTACCTGTTCATCAAACTTGGTATGATTGCGGGCGTTTCAATGACTGTCGTTCGCTCTCCCGACATAATACTACTTTGCCTTTGATGCAGCAGAGTGCGCTATGCGCCGTTCAAGGTCACTCAAGGTCGTTGGTTTCATACAGCATTGCCAGCCATACATCAAGTCCTTCGCTAGGCAGATTTATCTTTTATTGCAACTAGTGATTAGCGGTGATAAAGTCCTCAGAACTTTGTCTGCATCAGCGCTCATCTCCTGTCCTTGTATGATCGACACTTCGTCCTCAGTTTCAAACTCGATACTACTACCGCTACTACTACTATGACTACTACTACTACTACTACTACTACTACTACTACTACTACTACTACTACTACCACCACCACCACCACTACTACTACTACTAGGTTGTTGTCTCCGAACTTGACCCACTAAGGTGTAGTAGTAATATCGGCGCGTAGACTCTTGAAGGCCAGCACTACTATGTTACTACTACTACCTCTACTACTACTACTACTACTACTACTACTACTACTACTACTACTACTACTACTACTACTACTACTACTACTACTATTACTACTACTCTGTCCCCGGTTTCAAACTGGATAACGCTCACTCTTGATCCGTCTGAAGTATAGTTATTTCCGTCATAACTAAAACTGAGATAGGATTCGTCAAACTAAATACAACTTTTGCTTACTCATTTGTTGGCGTTTGTCAACAACCGACGTTGCCTTCTAAGAGTTTATTAGGCCTATAGTTGTTGTTTCAAACCACTGAAACCAGTGCAACCTTACGCAAAGATATTTCCGTCATTTTAACCGATAATATTCCGCGGAATCACTAACTTTTCGTCACGACGTTATCTGCGTCATGCACTGTTGTCGTATTTATAACAGCGTTTATTTTATGCGATCCGGACTGAAGCTGACTAAAGACACCCCGTGGGTCAAAAGCCCGCTCGGTCGTGCATTTCATTGTTATAATATATGTATACAGGGTGGGCCAAAAAGTTACACGTTTTTGGTATTTGAGTTTCCTCCATATTTAGATGCATTATATTTGCAACTTTTGTTTACTCACGTACCATTTTTGTTAAACGACATCATCGTTACGTATAGTTCTTCGTCTGCCGGTGTAAACGAGTTCTGTTTTTATGCGAACAAATTGTAATTTGGTCACCAAGGTGGATTAACTAACGATGAACGCTGTCTGATTCACAGTCGGCGTGTAGAGAAATACTGCCGGGGTTCAGAAAGAATGAAAATGTTTTCAAGTAAATGAGCATTTTTAAACTTCGGATGGTTATAATAATAAATTTTAGACTTGGTTACACAGTATAAATAGCTGGGACCACATTGTCGAAACTGTCCTCAGACATTTTCCTAAGGTCTTCCTAAAAAGTTTCGAAAAGTGGTCCCTGCTGTTTTGCAGTTTATATTGACGTAGGTAAAAAGGGTGTCACTTTTTTGGCCCACCCGGTGTGAATATAATATGCATATCGTGATATAGCGACACTTACAGTAAAACTGATAACATAATAGTAGTTACTTGTTCAGACTCAAACTCCACTACTTCGATTTATTGTGGATTTGTTGAACAACAAGTCGTACAACAGACTTGACATGCTGGCATGCTGCGGATTTGTTGTGGGCCAATTCTAATTCTAATCGACAATTTCTCGGGTCACGCCTCCCACCGTCCAAAAATATCATCCAAATCAGTTTACAATAATTTTCGAGTAATCCGTCGGACAGACAGGCAAAAAACCAAGTGACGGAGGTAAAAGTTATAATTAACATCCCTCCTTCTTTCGTTAGCGGCGGTAATAATTTTTTATAGTATTAGTATTAGTGTATTCTTTCTCATTTTGTGTTTTAATGTTGTGAAATGTTGTGTCATGCAATGTATTAGGTTTTATTTCGGGCACCAAAAGTGCAATTTGCCTGATTGTTCCCGCCACATTACCGCGTCAGTGTGCTGTATGCTATTTACTTGTTGACATGCTGGCATGTAAAAGTAAAATAAAAAATAAAATAAAAACAGATGTGAAACCAAGTCTACAATATCCTGACGCAAAAAATCAACAGATAAAGACAACAGATTGTCACGTAGCATCAGACACTCAATCAGTATCTGCATCACAGTTGGCAAATTGAATGATTGATTAATCGATTGATTCATTGATTGATTGATTGACACAACGATGGCCGGTTTTTGCCCCTTGCGGGGATTTCTGTCCGAGGGGTTGTGATCTGAACACACAACGTGCTATGCTAAAATCAGCCGGAGGGCTGCAACTTCGACACGACATTAATGCGACATTTCTGCGTTTTAATAGCTTAACACGCGTATATACTGTATAGATATAGGCACCTTAATACTAATCACAGTGGCGGCAATACACTACGACGTAATAAACAGTGGCAAAAATCAATTAGTCAATGCTCTGACAATGTTCGGTGGACGTGATCAATCATTCACTGCCATCACAAACGGTCATTGTATGCTTTTCACATTATACATTGACTTAATGTAGCGTAATAGTTCAACAAAAAGTGCCACACGTAGGCGACGTTATGGACAATGGGGTACAGGAGGCGTAATATGTGATGCTGGAAATCGACTAATGGTCCATTATACGACGACGCTGCTGGCGACAAAAACAGCGTTGACACACAATGTAACTGTCCACTGGCATTATACGAACTACGATATTGATGGAAGCGACTGAACTTTGAAAGAATGGATGTCCATCACCACATTTAGAAAACCTGAAATTAACATGATGCGACTGCGAGGAAGAGAGGGGTGTGAAGTCTGCCCCAGTGAAATCGGGGAGGAGGGGGGCAGATTCCCGGGTGGGATCTGGGGGACGACATCCCCAAAAGCCGCGGATACCGCATTTTATTCTCGATTAAATCAGTTTCCTGAGAAATTTGTTGAAATCCCAACGTGCAATATATAGCCCGGCCAAAATCAATTGTCAACATTTGTGCCACAAATGCTACGGCCAGGGCTATTTGTGGCCATAGCACGTTTAAACGCGCCACGAATGTGGCCATGTTGGCCCTGACTGGATTGGGTCAGGACAGACAAGAATGAAATGGCGTGTACGAGTCGTAAACATACGAGCAAGAAGCGTGTGGAAATAATAGCAGAGGGGACGGCAGACCTAATAAAAAGGGAGAAGAAAGAAGGGTGAGTTAGTTGAACCCCAATTTCACTGCGATATCCCGCCCATTATACGCTGCTGAGTCGGCTAATGGTTCACCCTTTATAAATGTTGCGATGACGTCGATGACGACAAAGCAGCATTGATGCGCGCGGCGTAGCGAGTAGTTGTCTCTAGCACTGGGACAGCTGATACAGCTTGCGATGACGTGGATGACGACAAAGCAGCATTGAGGCGCGCGACGTAGCGAGTAGTTGTCTCTAGCAAGTAGTTGTCTCTAGCACTGGGACAGCTGATACAGCTTGCGATGACGTCGATGACGACAAAGCAGCATTGATGCGCGCGACGTAGCGAGTAGTTGTCTCTAGCACTGGGACAGCTGATACAGCTTGCGATGACGTGGATGACGACAAAGCAGCATTGATGCGCGCGGCGTAGCGAGTAGTTGTCTCTAGCACTGGGACAGCTGATACAGCCACGACGATGGAAGGAAACAGGACTGCATCAAATCGCGACATTATATCGAAAACCGTTTGACACATCGTGGAAGTGCAGTATTGTGATAATAGTGCAGTATGATGACGTCACGATATTGCTGCTTTGAGCTCCACTGCAGTACTGCGGTGCAGGGACGGCATTTGTCACGTTATTTGCCGAGACATTTCTTTAGTGACACACAGTGTTAGAATCAAGAACTGTTTTACAGCGTCGTGGGAGTGCAGTGCAGCATCACTGCACTCTTATGACGTCACGTACGATATTGCACTCTAGGCACGTCGCTGCGTTGTTCTCTATACAGTACTGCGGTGCAATGGTGACGTAATTTGGTAAGACGTTCTTTATTCAGTGACGTGCGACATTAGATCGAAAACTGTCGTGTTGTAGCTCATCAGAAACTGTCGTGTTTCAACTGGAGACCAATGAGGAGGTCAGAGGAACCGGCCAGAAGCAGATGACGATGCAGTCGACTGACAAGCTTGAGAAAGTTCTTAAGAGTTTGTCTCCGCTCATCAGCAGCATGAAACCGTTCGGTCTGTACTTCACTCGTCAACTTACTAACTCACTTACTTATAAGCAAAAGTCATCAATATACACCCGCTATTTACTCATAGACGTCCACGTTTTGGCAATCAATGAATAGCTACTGCAATTTTATGAATTTATGTAGTTTATTTATCATGTCTACTGTTTCACCTTCAACTAATGAGTTTATTCGAAGATGCTACTTACTTACATAGTTACTTAACTTCACTCGTCAACCGCTCGTAGCCTGCAGTGACAACACTACGCTTGAACAACAACAACGACCTGCCAGAAGATGTCGATACTGGAATTTCGCACGAATCTACGCCACGTCTCTTCTGGTCGTTAGTTGTCTTAATGCGATTCGGTTTGCTGTAGTCTTCGACGGGACGGAAACGCTTGGGGCCGCTCTGTTCCTGAAACTTTCTATGATTCTGGGCTCCATAATGACCATTCTCCTTCAGATGTCATACTACTTTACCCGTTTTGTGCTTTAGAGTGCGTAGCATCCGTCCAGGTCAGCGATTATTCAACATTGTTGACTTATGTGCCAATGTCATACTACATTGCTCGTTATTGAGTTAGTTTAAGGTCATCCAAGGTCGTCGGCTTCATACTACATTGCCAGCCATACGGGAAGTCTAGATCGAGTTCTTCGCCAAGCTGATTTATCGTTGACCACGGATTTTGCAAAGTATGAACGTCGAACAAAGGTGGTGGTCGCCGTTTCTTGGACCATGATAGCCTGGACTTCTGTTCATTATATCTACCAAGTGTTCAGCAGCAGCAGCCGAAACAACGATCTGTTTCTGATATTCCTTAATAGAAGTCTCTCGGAACCTTGTCTATATGTCATCAAAGCGGTGTTTATCGTGCTGCAGGTGCAAGCTATGGCTGCAGTTGTGTTTCCTCAAGCATTTCAGATCAATGTGTACATTTCAATCAATGTACTTCCATTGTTTATCGCAGTCTGTTATTGTTCCATTCCAGTCAACTGCTTTAGTTAACGCACTTTCCTCAAGCAATAAAATCAGTGCATTATCCCCGTTGTTACTGTATTAGTGTTTAGGAGGGTTCAATTACGTCAACTGCATTGCGTTGTGCTTCCTCAAGCAATGAACTACGTGGTGATGGTTATCCTATGCGATCGGTTCGGTCAACTCAACACAGAGTTCGGCAAGTGCGTCAGGGGCAGCGATGGACGTCAGTTGAGCGCCGGTGACTTTAAGCAGTTTCGTCGACGTCACCAGGCCATCAGTCGTTCCGTCGAGGAAGCAGACCGGTTTCTGTCCCTCATGCAACAAGCTGTACAACGATGCCGGGAATCTGTTGCACCCGTTCGATTTGCTTGTTGGACTTCTTGGACAACAGGTCGCACAGCAAGCAGCGAAACATTCTAGCACGCTGAAACGTTGTGCAATAATTGCTGTATGCTAGCGGACTCATTTGTTTCGATTGGCTGTGGATCTGTTGCACAGCGTCGTGGGAGTGCAGTGCAGCATCGTGATAATACTGCACTCTGATGACGTCACGCACGATATTGCACTCCGGGCACGTCGCTGTACAACAAGCTGTATATACGACAAACCCACAACACATCGATGTAATAGAGTCCGAGCGTAAATCCAAGGAGCAGACCGGTTTCTCGCACTCGGCTATGGTGCAGTGTTATGCTGTGGAATCGTCAGCATCATCCTCGTTCTCTACAGCACTGTCTTCTACCGCGATCACACCATCTCACTGGACGCCGAGTCAGCAGTTTTGTATATCGGATGGCTGGCGTGTAGTGTGTTCGTGCTGTCGTTGGGTGTCGGCCAAGCCATAACGCTTAACCACACGGCAAGTACTTTATAATTGCACGTGTGACACATCACGTAAACCGAGTATAGTCTATACAGCAGACTATTCTCACTGATAAGTTTCCGTCTTTTCTATTTTCAGAGGTTCAAAATATGCTAGTTACGCATTTTACTTGGGCTAGTGTTGATGAATGAACGCCAGTAGCTTATAGTGTTCTTGTCATAAACTCATGATAAACGGAAATTTTACCGGGCAAGCGATGCTACTGTAATCATCCAGCTTCCTATACAGTGTAATACTATACTATACTATACTATACTATATGCATATACAAAGTCATACTTAATTACTTGTTACTGTCCGCGTGGTAGCGACGAACCGTATTGTTTTCGTCGGAGTTTTTTTCCCCACGATAACTCATAAACCGCTGCGCGCAGCTTGATGAAATTTTGCACCAACATGTACCTTGACAATTGCTCGATATCCAGAAAATTTCAGGGTCAAAGGTCAAGGTCATTTGTTTCGATAGTGGACCAAAGTTCACCAAATTGTTTTCGTAGAATGTGGAACAAATCGTTTTCCGCTTGTCGATTGCTTGATCTGTTCCAGAGATATTCGCGATCAAAGTCTACAGTTTTCCGAAATCTAGCTGTGTGGATAACTCATGAGCCGCTGCACTCAGCTTGATGAAATTTTGCACGCACATGTACCTC
>Ga0056124_1000888_pt1 | contig 10429 bp, 4 predicted proteins | sample WorMetHEROISLAND_2_FD_70069 | JGI IMG/M metagenome (GOLD analysis project Ga0056124, IMG submission 70069) | Marine gutless worms symbiont microbial communities from Max Planck institute for Marine Microbiology, Germany - Olavius sp. 4 HERON ISLAND | ecosystem: Host-associated > Annelida >... | reverse complement strand
ATAGACCACTGAGTCTGTGACGCATGGCCAGTGCGACGCCAGACCTACGGTTACCTTCCCAGCCACAGAGCATCACCGCCCACTGGCCGTACCAAGCTATACTGCTGGTGACACAGGCACATGGGTGTGAACAACTTGCCCAGAGTTATTACTCTCTCCCTCTCTCATTCCCAGCTGGGAGTGGGGGAGGGGGCGGGTTACCGCCCCAATCCTCTCCAGGAAACTCCATAGCCATTGCGGATCTGTTGACACTCCATGCCTGGGTCACGTCTCCCTCCGAGCCTGGTTGCGTGCTGGGCACTGGACGAACAGGTGCTCGGCAGTCTCTTCAGCGCCGTTGCAATGGGGACACGTGGCAGAGTCCCGGCATCTGATACGGTGTAGGTAAGCTGCCGGCATTGGAGAATGGCCAGTCCACAGCTGAGCCACCGTTACGCACTGGTAACTGGTCCAGTCACGTTGCCAGCGCTGGTGAATGTGCTCGCTGTCTGTCTGTGAAGACTCTGTGAACTCACGAGTGAGGGTCGCTGTGGTACTTGCCATGAGCGATGTCATGCTTGTGCGATGACAGAGTTACAAAGGCAGTGGTGTAGTCCATAGTGACAGATGATTGCGTTAATGTGCTCCCACGCTTGGCTTCTTGATCAGCTGCTGCATTGCCTTCCAGACCCACGTGTACAGGAATCCATTGGACATCAGCTGCATGTAATGTACTGTTGGTTGAAACAGTGGTCCAGGCAGAAAAAAACGTGGAGTCTGACTGATGAGCAGGACCTTGGAAAAGGCGTTGAGTCAGTGACTGAGAGTTTGTGAGGACTCTGATGCCATGGTAGTAGATCCAGTACTGCCTGTAGTCCAGCCAGACATGCTATTGCTAATTTTATGGCAATCAGCTTATACAATATTAAGGAGTAACTATTACGAAATTACGAAACAGACACTGCACAAGTGTCAAATCTTGAATGAATGCATAAAAGTAAATTAGAATTTTAATTAAAAACCTACTTCAGCACAAAACAACATTCCACAAACTATGAACATACCGCTGAAGAAAGTCCAGAAGGCCTTGTGGCAAACTCGGTGGAATTTCCGGCTCTTTGTCTATGGATACTGAACCACGAATGAGAGATAGAACCACACAACCCTACAGAAACACCAACAGTGTATGACTATAAAATTAAAATCTAACATCACCATTTACTGTCAAACATTAATTACCGAAATTCACACCAGATCTCTGGCTCTAATAACAAAACAAAACGTAACGGAACATGCATGGAATCTAATATCACCATTAAGCATTAAACAATAATTATCTAAATTCAAACCTTTTTCGGCTAAACAAAACATACCAGACTATAGATGTCGGACTTTTTGTTGGCACGCTTCGCCGTCTCCTGTTTATGCTGTTCGTCCACACTGTTCATCAACTCTGCTATTCTGTGCCACAGAACACGGCAGTAATAGTCAAACACTACGCCCATGTCGTTCAGCTGACCAATAAAATTGGCTGACAAAATCGGTGAATCATGCTAAATGGCCGATTTTATTCTTTGTAACTTTGTATGACATCGGCTTCACGAATACACAACAGCATATCGTGAAGATGACACCCGCATTATTTTTTATGCATCTAATGGACGAAAATAAAATTAGAGAATAACTAAGAAAATAAATAAAAAACTAAATGTAAACTGGCCACATAGTCAGCATCGCCCTGACGCCCTCTCACAGCTCTGACCCTAGGGCTCGGTGCTCATCTCCGTTTGCTGGCCTTGAGCCGGCAGTCAGCTGCAAACACAGCTCAGTTATACGGGTGGTAGGCCACACCTCTCCCATGTACTGCCGTTACATTCCCGACGGTTAGGTCGGTACCAAATTATACCGCTTGCTGGCAGTGGCACGTGTGTGAACAACTTGTCGAGGGTTGTTACTTGGCAGTGGAAGGGCTGGGAGTCAACCAGCGACCTCGCGATCACTAGTCCGACACGCTAACGACAAGCCACACAAAATAAATAACTAAAATAAATATTTATCTCCCATTTGTAAACAAACACAATGGCAACGTAAACAAAATCTGTTGACCGACATAAGAAAGCTGGCCGATCGTAGTGGCAAGAATAGAATGTGTTGCATGTTGGACGATAAAATATAACCACACGTCTATCTATTTTTATCCGCTGACAAAATTGGCTGATTTTTGCATGGCGCGACAGATTTTTGTTGGCCGATAAATCAGCTGACTTTATCGATCATATGTTTCATTCAGACAACCTTCTCCTTTCGACACAGAGAGAAACTCGCCATCATGCTCAGTGTGCAACCACTGTTTTCAGTCACACATCAGTGACGCAGACAAAACTATAAAAAAATAACCGGAATTTAAAGTGCGCTTGCTCATGATCAAGTCTAAACCGAACAAATTGAATATATATTATAAACTATTATGCCTAGTACTGCGTTAGACGACTATTATATCACGCAAGCTTCAAACGCTACCGTGCATTGATGCTGTAGTCAGCAATTCGAATGTGTCCATTTACGTCAAGAAACAAGCTTGTTAGCTGTAACACAGAACCGCACATAAATCACACTGCATGTTAATACAGTGGGTGACTTCACTCTTGACTTAGCCTTTCGCTGAGCCAGTTCGCTGAGTGAAACGTAAAGCTGAATGCTAAAGTACCTACATAGACCAGAGTTCAACTAAACTTCAGTCTAAGTATGTACTTAGACCGAACTTTTGCTCAGCGACTTGGCTCAGCGAAAGTCCTAAGTCAAAAAGTGAAGTCACCCACTGTACTTAGGCAGTAGCAAATGATGCATGCTTTTCACAAAAAAAACAATTCCAACGAGTCAGTAGATGATATCAGTAGCAAGTGGCACGCTTGCAGCAAAAAAAACAGCAACTGTAAATAAAAGACTTATTCGAAAATTCATTATTTCTAACCATCAGCTGCTGCTGCTGCTGGTTACTGCTAGTACTGAAGGTGGGAAACCAAGAAAAAAATGTACACTATGAGAAATAAACAAACGTGGGACCAAACTTTTGTCCCAGGCTTTGCCAAATACTGACCGATTTTTAAAATTCCTTCACCTGCAGACTCTTCGGAAAATTTCAAATAACGTGACTTATTAAATATCTCACCGCAACTTAGCTGCGTCGCTACATTACCTGGTGAAATACGAATGCAAGAAAAGCTAACAATAACAGGAACAGGATTTTTAAAATTCCTTCACTTGCAGACTCTGCGGAAGATTTGCAATAACGTGATTATTAAATATCTCACTGCAACTTAGCTGCGTCGCTACATTACCTGGTGAAATACGAATGCAAGAAAAGCTAACAATAACAGGAAAGGAGCGCTGTAGCAAACGAAAACGACACTTCAGACCAGCATCACAGTGAATGATCCCTATGACGCTAGACTGTGTTAGACTTGTCTCTGTAGATATATTGCATGTTGAATGATTGTCTTCCTGGCTTAGCAGCAGTACACTGGTGCTTCTGAAGTGTAACACTGACATTAGACTCACCACAGACCTTGAGATACAGACGGTCAGGTCAACACACAGATGATAGAAGATACACTGTTACTGTGTGAGAGAGAACGAGAAATTCTAGTGTACAGTTTGCGATCACATACAAATTCAGCTGTATGCTGTCAATCATCTGTTGGCACTTCTATTTATATAGGTTTGCCTTTGGCCTCGACCTTGGCCTGGAGATTTTAGCCTTGTTCAAATAAGCAACTGGGGATAGTTACCCGGAGATCTTCATGGACGACAGCGTTACTGTGCAGATATGCCAGACCAGCCAATGTTTCCTTGACACAGTATCTCAACATGTCCAGTGGCATCGGCATCTGATGTTGCAACCACGTGAACAGGGTACCACCTCCAACGTACTCCGACAACAGCTGCAGCAGTGACAATCAGTTGACGGCGTTTTCATTTCAACAGAAGCACACAAAAACATGCTTATGTGTAAACTGGCAGATGACTGTAAGAGCCAGTATGCTTGGCAACAGTAGACATTCGTCACGCATGCAGAAGACGTCTCCCGGCCTAGCCATAGGTGGCGAAAGCATCTGAAAACTTCCTCCCCATTTCCACCCTTATGGGTCCTTCCGCCGCCTATGCCTGTAGCCGAGTAAAGGGACAGCAGTTTCAACATTTATTGTAACTTCTGACTATGATGTCGCTAAACAACAGCGTATTAACGTTATAACGTTTAATGACTTCAAATGTCGTGACAAACGTTGCTGTTTCGGTGGAGTATTACCACGCAGTTGCCTCTACTGTGGGTGCTGCATGAACATCTCATGCTGGTACACTGTCCTTAACATTTCCCACACAAACTAACAAGTGCCATTAAGTGCTGATTATATGGCGATTCTTTGCACCAAAATCTGTTGAAATTGAACCGGGATTGTTGGAGTTATTAAAAAATGTAACAGGGTTTCGGTTTTTTAACAATAAGAACAACAACAACAACAGCAAACTTGTTTTTACGCTAGAACAATGCAAGTAAGGGAGTGAAAGAACCACGGAAGAAGAATGTCATTCACTGTTTGTACTACAGCTTCTATTACATGACAAGAATTCTGAGCTAATGCTCATGAGATGCGCGATAGCATTAGTTTAATTTTGTACGCAGGTTGCCTTGTCGATCTCCAGTACATTTTAGCGAAAATTCAGTCTAAGTGTGCATCGCAGGCTAAAATAGCGAAAATTCACTTAAAACCCATATTTTGGGGGCTCAAGGTCGTTCAAGGTCATCGATGTTGGTACCACCGGAAAGCTCGTCAGCAGTACTTGTTATGATAAGCAGCAAGTCTGTGTCTATCTGCAACCGTTCTCACGCTAGGCGAACCAATAGTAATAAAATTACGATTTCTTAGGGGGTGTACCCCTCATTTTATGCCCTCGTTCGAGGGAAATCTCCTCAACCAGCGGCACCAAATTATCTCATTAGAAACTAGAGACTCTAGGCTATCATACGGTGAAAACCCAGAGTCTCTATCTGACCTGGGCTTGATTCGGTACTGGGTTATGACACCAGGACAGACGGACGGATGGACAGACAGACAGACAGAATTCCCATAGCTAATAGGCGCTCTCAGCAGTATCTGCCAGTACAGCTGTCGTGCATAAAAATCTGTACTAACTACCTCCTTCCGTGCTAGCTATAGCCAAAATTTCATAACACATTCAATGGCGTAGGGAGCCACGGTGCAATGCTGGCGAGACAGTAGAAACTTCTTACAGCTGATTTTTATCATAAGGCGCAAAAAGCGGGCAATTTGCGACTTGCATTAAACGTCCAAAAGCTAACATAAACAGTGCTTCAGCTTCAGGGCGCTTGGCCCATGGCCCCTGATCAATGGCTCTGCCCCTGAACCCCGCTGGGGGCTTTGCCCCAGACCCTGTTATAGACTCGCAGTCCACCACGCTCGGCATGACCCCCACCCTCTTTGCCAAATCTAAAAAACACCACTGCACACACTACTCTCTTTAACAAATCAAGTAATAACAAAGTTATAAAATAATGCCACCAACTCACAGATATGCTGACACAGTCTGAATGAACAGAATGGCTGAAGCCCAGATAGCGAACAATATTAACGTGCTGCAAGCGAAGCAATGATTGCAGCCCACGCTCTATGCTTGATATCTGCACAGAAAAATATCTCATAATTAATAGCAAGTAACCGAAATCATTAACATTCTTATAAATGCTGACATTTTAATAAGAACAATGATAGATACATTCAGAAACCAACTAAAGACACACCTTGTATTTCTGTACGACACAATAGCTTCTTTCTATAAACACGGGCGGCGCCGGTTTTTTTTAGAATTTAGAGAGTAGGCCAGCTGTAGGACAGAAAAAAACGGGGTAGATATATTACTTCCTATCAAGGTAGGCTGCAATTAACAGTGGGTAGGCCAGTCGACCGAGTGAATAGGCCAACTTATATAAAAGCTTATTTAAACCTTTGACATTTCAACCTTTATCAGAAAATTCACGCATTACCTTTTTGCCTCCAAAAACTTAAAATTTATTTAAATTTTCTATCAAAATGTGAACATCAGTGGCGCCTGATTGCTGCATGATCTGATCGACCACGTAGCATGGACGGCTGCGCGCCTGTGTGAGAACTGATGGACGAGACTTCAAACACTTGCTCAGATAATATTTATTATGAGATCGTACACAAGGTACACACAAACACAAGCAAATAATAATGATGATAATAATAATAACAGAAAAAAAGAAAAGAAAAATACAGGCAACTGTGCAACTAACCACACAAACCACTAGGCCTACTCAGTACATAAAGCAACAATTAGTGAGTGTACGTCAAAATTAGACACACGAAAGTATGAACGTTATTTGATATTTATCTGATGTATAGACGTCGTATTTGATGCTGTAGGCCTACTGTATGCCGTAAAAATCATTGCTAGATTTTACACGATACAGTATGAACATACATAATTTCTATGCATTTGTGTTTGTTTCAAATTTCCTGGAGTATGTTTCTTCCAAAAATTGGCACAATTGGATGACACCTGACTAAGTTATAAGAAATATAAAAAGGGTGACGTTTTTTTCTGAGACACAGTGTACTTTACTGTACCTGCACGCGTTCTTGCATTAATAGATGAATATGACGATGAAGGATACAGGACCTGAGTCAGACGTTCAGCACGACATTCTGGCTCGGTGCCATGTTCAACGGAAGATGACAGCAGCCAGTCGGAGACAGCAACGAGCTCACCAGAGTTGACATTAACGCCAACAGACACGTGACTGCCACGTAACTGGCTGCTTCCTACATTCAACACCCGGCCAGACTTAACGATCAAGAGCTCACGGGTTCAACAACCGGTCGAGTCGCTATCAAGTGGTTACTACTTGGATGGGTGACTGTCTGCAGACAGGTAAACCATCTCGGTATAAAACCAACCACCAAGGTAAACTCAGCCTTCCATCCCTCCAGGTAGGTAAATCGAGTACCAGCCTACTTGGCTGTGGTTAAGGTAGGGTGCATTCACCTGTGTCGGGTAACACTGGGTGATCCCATACGGCAGGTGACTCTCCGTAGCTCTTACGTGGTATACCACTAAAAGCTACATACAACCATTACCTTTTAACACATCAACACCAACAACATGGACCTAACGGCCATACATCTCACTGCTTCGTGCATTCAACACATCACACCCAAAATCTCCTGTAGTGGTGACAGTTGCAATAAACATTACAAATTAGCCCCGTACACGACTGCAGTTGACTCCAGTTTTGCAACGTTGCGTATAGGGTTTCCAATCCCGGGACCATTTTCCAATACCGGGATTTTGGGATTGGAAAGCGCCAATCCCGGAATCCTGGGATTAATCCCGAGATTGGGAGTTAGCAAGAAAACTGCTAATTTACTTGCACACAAGTTTCTTCAAGCAGTCTTCTTGAGTGTTAAGTGATCCTTGCCCCTGTGGTCAGCTCTGGTTCGACTACTGAATCGATCGTCTTTGGTTGCGAGTCTTGACTCTCCATACGTTAAGGAGAATTACTTATGTTTGTATAGCTATATGTTTGTCCTGTTGCTCGTCTGATTATTAGGCGGACCGTTATGTCCAGCCCTATGCTACGCTAATTCTGTCTGTCTGTATGTCTTTCTGCCTCGGTGCCAGCTACCGTTGTAAATGGTGGAGGAGAGAGACTTTGAGAATGGAAGTCTTTGGAGGAACATCTAACTTTGAAGATCTCATGACCCTGACCTTGACCTTCAACGGCATACCTCGTGTAGCACTCATCAACCTCTACCTAAACACCATATTTCATATGAATCAAGCAAACCACACAAAACTTTTGTGGACGTACGGACATACATGGCCACGGACGTACAAGTATGCATGGACGTCAGACTGGCTTTATTAGGTCAACTCATCCAAGATTTAACCTAAAAAATATAACAATACAGAAACAAATGCAGTTTTTTTTTACTTTTACACAGTGACTCAATCAGTGTTAGATAAAAAATGCATCCAAAAGCCTAATGATCATGGATCAAGATCCGGTCCAGATCTGGCTGAACACAAAGTCCATGGATCTGGCCCACATCCCGATCCGGCCGGGTCCAGACTCTTAGGATCAAGTCTGGATCCGGATTCAACCGAATCTGAATACTCTGGATTGGGTGATCCTACGCTGATGACACGCATGCATGCTAAGGCTGTACCTAGCAGTTGTGCCTTGTGGACAACGACATCTGTTTTGCCTCTGAACATGACTGAAGATGACAGCTGGCCAACTGCATCGCCGGTACCATTAGTTGACTCGGCAATACCCGGGAAACTTGTACCACTGGAAACAGACATGAGAACCACTTATTATCAATCAGTATTATCACATATTATCGCACATTACGAAAATCAATTATAAGCACAACAAGCGCGACTTGGTCTAGCGGTAACATCGTTGGTTGCAACCATGAAGTTACTCCATTCACGGGTACAGCGTCTTCGTATGTAACCAAGCTACCTACGTCAACTCAGCCTGGCCATCCCTCCGTGGGTAGGTGCAATGAGTACGCGTGAAAACTGAGACGTAAACAGGCAAACCACGTGATGCATTAGCTCCATATCCGTGGACTGGCGGTGTAAACTGGTGCCTAGGTGAGGGCTGAGGAAATAAAGATCAGCGTTGCGCTATGGGCCTTGTGGCTCGAGAAGGGTTTTATGTCTTTTATGTGCACAACAAGAATCTGTACGATATCTAAAGAAGTTATCCACAAATCAAACTGTGTGTTAAAAAGGAGCAGGTCGGCATCGCACATAACAGACATCCAAGCAATCTGTATGCAGAGTCAGACATTTTTAAATGTACGAGCCCACCATAACATTTTGAACCCTCAGCTTTGTCAGCATAAGCCTTCCATATCTCCGGGGTACATAAATCTAGTGCCAGCCTGCTTGGCTGGGGCTAAGGTCTCGGGTGGCAGGTAACGTTGTCATGATCCCATATGGCACGTGACGCTCCATAGGTCTGAGATGGGTTACCACAAACAGCTGTGATCTTTCTGCTCAGCATGCTAGTGCATCAAACTAGTATTGATAGTCAATGAATGTACTGTAAATAGTATCATTCTGACACTTATCATGACACTGAACTGTAGTGTATAGCTACAGGCCTACCGTTTTCTCTCTGGCAAATGACCAGCCGGAGAACAAGATCGTGAAGATCGGATTTGTTCCCTTTCTTCCTGCAGCATTATTTACAGCATCTTCTTAGTACAGTCAAAATATGCAATCTCCAATAATTCATATATTACACAATGCACAGTCGAGTGGCTTGGCGGTGTTATGGCTAGCATGTTGGACTCATGATCACAAGGTTGAGGCTTTGACCCCGGGCCATCCCACTATCAGGTAACAACTCTGGGCAAGTTGTTCACATATGGGTGCCTCTGTTACCAAGCAGTATAATCTGATACCAGAGTAACCGTCAGGAAGGTAATGGCAGTATATGGAAGACGTGTGGCCTACCGCCCATGTAACTGAGCTGTGTCTGCAGCTCGCTGTCGGCTTGGGGCTTTGTAAACGAAGATGAGCACTAACTCTACGATCACAGAGCTGATTATGGAAAACTTTTCCTTTTTTATTGCTCAGAAACTACGTTCCTGAAAGTGGTATCTTGAGAACAACCATTACTGCGTTGCATTGTAATGTCTAGCAAATATTTGTTAAATACTGACAACACCAAGTTCAAAATATGCTTTCGCTCGCACAGTGGCGTCGCCAGGATTTGGTGTGAAGGGGGCACAAAACTAAGAGAAAATAATTTAAGGGTGACACACAAAAATACTATGAAATTCATGCAATAAACAGTGAGAAAGCTACAGGCCAGTATGCAAAGAATGCACTAAGTGTTTTCACCGGATAGGCAACGATGGGAGTCAACTGTCAGAGTTTGTACAGCTCTGAAGTGATCTGAAAAATTAAACAGTTGGGAACTTGGAAGTCGAGAGGGCATGTGCCCCAGTGCCCCATAGCTGGTGATGCCAAAGCTTCACATGTCAAAACGGCACCTACCTGCCGAGCTAAATTCCGTCGCCTTCGGTCATCTTCCTTCAATGCATCCTTTTTGCGTTGAATTTCCATTTCAATTTCATGCAACTGAAAGTCACACAGAGAACAGTTCAATATTTCAGCTCTTTCGACTACAGTCAACCAAAAAACAGTAACGCAAACACTTCTTTATAAAGTATATGTTAACATCACTTCATTTGTTTTCTTTGTTTATTTAGGGATACCGGTTTATAGCGATCATGCGATCGCAGCATATTTCGCATATTTTGCAAAAATGCGCATATCGCATATTTTCCCACATATAATGGCATTTTCAAAATTTCGAATATTT
>Ga0056124_1000887_pt1 | contig 10437 bp, 8 predicted proteins | sample WorMetHEROISLAND_2_FD_70069 | JGI IMG/M metagenome (GOLD analysis project Ga0056124, IMG submission 70069) | Marine gutless worms symbiont microbial communities from Max Planck institute for Marine Microbiology, Germany - Olavius sp. 4 HERON ISLAND | ecosystem: Host-associated > Annelida >... | reverse complement strand
GACTACTTGCGTTGGAACTATTACACGAGGACAATCCTTCCGCCGCCTGTGGTCAGTGACGTCACCCATTAAAATGACTATGTACCGCGTTCTTCATATGTCCCAAATCCGCTGATCGGCTGATCTATTTTCTAAACCTCTGATTAGGCTATATTATATCAGTAATAAAGTAAAATTGAATTGGAGGGGTGGTGTGGTAGGTCGCTAGACTGAAAATAAAATGTCTCAGAAGCAGACGCTGTTCCAAATGGTGGGATTCCTGCACAAGATGCCATTTGCCCCACCATTTGGAACTTACTGCCTCACAGCATCTGCTTCTGTGAATCCCTAACAACAACGTTTCAGAAACACATTGAGATATTTTATTTTCAGTCTAGAGACCTACCACACCGCAGCTAGCATTCAATTTTACTTCATTACTGACAATGTAGCCTAATCAAGGGTTGGTAAAATAGATCAGCCGATCAGCTCAGCTCAGCATATTCAACCAACCCATCCTTATTTCAGTTCGTCAGGTTCCTTCTGTATGTGGATTATGTACCGACACTCGAGTGATAATGTTAACAACTTAACGTTAACGTCAAGCCTAACTCTCAGTTGATACCAATAGAGCATTAATTACTGCATAAGCTGTGCTTTAATTTTGTTACATACGTTTAGTTTTCTGTTTGGCAGTTCTCTGATGCTTTCATCGATATTGTGATCCGATATAAAATGTCTAGCCGCGCCGATGGGTACATCTTTGAAGAAAAAGACCTTGGAAATTTCATCACAGACAATTTAAACCCTCTGTTCAGTGTACTAAAGCTGCAGCCAGAGCACGCTCCATACTCGGAATGGTCAGAAGGAACTTCAAACGACTTGACTGCAAAGACTTTCTAATAATATACAAGACATATATTAGACCGCATCTTGAATATGCTATTTGTGCTTGGTCTCCATACCTCCAGAAAGATATACAGTGCCTCGAAAGTGTCCAACCAGCTGCAACTAGACTTGTATCTGGCTTCAAGAAACTCTCCTACGAGGAAAGACTACGCAAAGTGGGACTCACAACATTGGAGGTGAGGAGGCAACACAAAGTGGTGAGGAGGCAACGAGGTGATCTTATCGAGTGCTACAAGATCTTGACAGGAAAGGAGAATATAGACCCACACCAATTTTTCCATCTTTCAGATAATGTACATGGTCTTCGTGGTCAAAGTCTCAAGTTATCCTTCAATAGATCACGTCTTGACCTCAGGGAGAATTTCTTCATCCATAGGGTCATCAGATGATCAGCGCTTGTAACAGTCTTCCTCAACATGTCGTCGATGCAACTTCGGTCAACTCATTCAAGAACCGTCTAGATGCCTACTGGAAGACCACTGGATATGGACAGTAAAGGCTCAGCCTACTGAAGACCATAACATCACAAGTACAAGTACAAGTAGCTATTTTAATCTGTTAAGCATCTATAAGCAGTAGTGATGTGTTTTGCAGGTGATTACAATGGTCTCGTAATGTCACAGGATGACAGCTGGCTGCCAGTGGCTGATGATTGTGGCAATGTAATGAAGCAAGTAAAAGCTCAGGTGATGTCTAGAGATGGACGTTGGCTTCCAGTGGCTGATGATAATGGCATCGTAATGAAGCAGGTGAAAGCTCAGGTGATGTGTCGGGATGACAGTTCCGGTGGCTGGTTGCCAGTGGCCGGCGGCGGTATGAGTAATGTTGCTCTCATATGCTTCGGCACAGATTGTGATGATGGAACTGATGTGAGCTACAAGATTACTGGACACAGGCAGACTGACAACTTTGTGAGTGTTCAGCAACAACTGTGTCATCTTTGTCGTAATGATTATCTCCATTGTAGAAGTGTGTTACTTTTTGGATCTCTCTGGTGTTTGCCTTTTAAAAATAAACGATTAATTAATTGTTCATTTTGATTAAAAACTAATTGTGGTAAATGCAAGCTTTTTTATCAACTTTGTAAATTACCGTATTCATTAAGCTGTCACTAACACACCGAGGCACAGTCTGGCAGGTAGTAAAATTTTGCACTTTTTGGAGAAATTGATTGTTATTGTCCGATGTCTGTTATTGTATCATCTTTGTAATGCTTTCTTAATCAGAAGTTTAATATGTTATTAGTTGTTAAACATTTCTATTTATTATTGGTGTGTGATTGTGTACAAAGATTGTAAACAGTGTTGTGTATGTCATAGGTGGTTCTTGAGTGTACACTGAGTGTGGACCTCGAGTACGTTGCAGCCAATCCAACATTTCATCACTGGCAAACATGCAGCAAGCGTTATGGCCTGGCATTTCAGAGCTCAGCTGATGGACGATCGTTTGAACATAGTGTCCGCTCTGCAGCTTACGCGATGCAGAAACAGTGTATGCAATTGACTGTTATTGACACCTGTGTTTGTTATGCCGCCATTAAGGCACCTATGCTTTCGAGACAGTCTATTTCTATGCAAGATGACTCAAAAAGCTATGAACCTTGGGCGAAACTTTCCTAAGACATTTTTCAAACATCTTCCTATGTCAAATGATTTAGAAATTCCAAAGAAGTTTTCTGAATTCTCGACGGCTTTCTTTGCTCTTCCAAAGAAGTTCTTTTCTTATCTCTGCAAACTAGTTCAACCAGTCAGATGCACTTATGCAGACCACGTGATGTAAGCACCCCAGTTTAAAAACTTCATTGGAAAAAGTCTTTGGAAAACTTTATTTTGGTACGTGAACAAAAAACAATTTACACACCACCTCATCGTTTAAGTTGACTAAACACAAATTTGCTTCACTTACTCATTGAAGATTTAACAGCAATGTCATGTAAATAATATTCGACGTCATATATGATGTCTAAACTAAGTGTCAATGATGCATATTTTTGTAAAAATTTCACTATTGTTACACAGCTTTCTTTTGTAAGACAAGGTTAGTGCTTTCCAACATATTTTCCTAAATACTATGTGCCTTCAGTGCATATATATGTACTGTGCTTATAGTGCAAGTTTCAAGCAATCAGAGGCACAATATCTTGTTGCTTTGGCATCCTTCAGGCCTTGTGCATAGAATGTGATGTATTGTGCTTATGTTCAGACATCTCTCTGCAAGCAAAGATGCCATCCACAGTCGATGAAGACATCTTTATGGTCAGTATGTCCATAAATACAGTTTGTGTCATGTGTAAGTTTACGTGCATTCTACTATGTGTCTGTGTGTAGTACATTTGCTTTCTTGTGGCTCACAGAAATCCAAGATCCAGAGCTGAACTGTTTTGCCAGGCTGTTTTTAGTTCAAAAGTTAAGCAGTTTCAGCAGTTGGTTAATTTCAGCAAAGTATGTGGATAGCTGGACAGTAGCCATTTACATTGTATGACTAGCAATAAACCACTACTAAGTGAAGTATGTTTTCATCATTGTGATGATCATGATATAATCATATACGGGGTACACATAGGAAGGATGGACCAATACACGTAGTTCAGAACAATGCCACTGTCACATCAAGTCCTATCTTAAACTAAATGAACAAAGTAATAAGTTTAGTATCGGCTGTCGAATGAAAGTCCGTAAAGTAAAAACCTGCGAGTGAACAGTATCAGTGTAAGAATTGACTTGACTTACTTTGACTTAGTGCCCAGGCAATGCAGTAGCACGCAACGGCAGCTCCTTCACGAGTCCTCTCCATGTTCTTCTGTCTTGAGCGGTACTTCCAGCGTCTTGTATGGTAAGATTCAGCAGAGCACAGTCTTCTGTTAAACCATCGATCCATCTCCGTTTTGGTCTTCCTTTGCTGCGCTGTCCATGAACGTATCCTTCCATTGCTATCTTAGGATACCTGTAATTGGCAATTCTTGAAATATGTCAGAAGTACCATAGTCTTCTTTGCTGAATTCTGTGAATTATGTCGTAGGTTCATCCGAGCCTGCTCCGAATCTGTGTTCCTGATCTTGTCCCATTTTGTTACGCCTTCAGTTGTTCTCAGACATGCCATTTCAAACACTGAGTCTTCTCTTCGATGATTCTTTCAATGTCCATGTCTCTGTGTTGTACAATATCACGCTCAACACCAGGACCTCATATACTCGGAGGTTCGTGAATTTGTGTATCTCCTTCGACTTCCATATTTTGTGCAGCATCTGGAATATGCCTCTAGCAGCATCAATTCGCTTTTTGACATCAGCTTCGGAACCTCCGTGTGTACTTACGATTCCACCGAGGTAACGGAAGTTTTCTGACTGCACCAACTTTTGACCATTTAGTTGGATTTCAAACTCTTGGTTCCCCTTTCCCAAGAACTGTGTAAGAATTGCTGTAAGTTTATTGTTGCTGCTTGTCAAGGGCCAGTGACCTTGGCAGTCCCTAGTGATGAATGCATATAAATTGGGGCACACTAAGCCTCAAACCCTCTGTATAGGTTTGTCATTGTGATATATTTCAGTATTGCATTTTGTCGTATACATTATTTTTTACATTACAAGTGTTTTGTGTTTATGCGGCCATCACACTGCTAATGCTGTATGTTGTAGATGCTTCATTTTGATCAGGAATCTGGTCGTGATGGCACAAGGCATTCTGCCACAGGCAGACCAACGTCGTTGCCAGCTCATTTCCCACAGAACGGCACACTTAGCACAACACCAGGATGTCAGCGTGCCAGCTGCGTCCAACACGACGGTTGTCCTTCCAAGCCAGTTTTAGTCCCGACACATCCCAATAGTGTCTCACTGATTGAGCACCAGTCTTCCTCTCAGAGAGGTAGGTTTGTTATAATTCACCATCTGTTACCTTCTCTTCATCCCAATACAGTTTAGAGACTTTACCAAAACGTCTAAGTTTTATCATTCATTTGCTCTCCATAATTGTCAAGTTACCTGTTCTGTCACTGATGTTTCTGATACAGCAGTGTAATTTTGATTTTTAAGTCTACGTGTTTTTTTATCTGTTGTTTGTATTGCATTAGCCTAGTCACTAGTTGTACTGTAAATGGACTGCCATTAACCAGCTTCCATCCAGCATTTGTGCTGCAATATTCTAAATAAACTTGATTTTTGATAAATTCACTAGGGGTAGCTTGATTCAGTTTATGCTTTTATCAAGGTTTACGCTTTAATATTTTTGTTGTTTTTTTACGCGCCACAGCTGTGCCGCCAGGCACTGCTGAGGCGCGTATTAGCTATGGGATTTCTGTCCGTCTGTCACGACCCGGTGGTGTACCAAGCCCATGTGAGATAGACTCCGGGTTTTCACCATATGATAGCCTAGAGTCTCTAGTTTCTTATGAGGTAATTTGGTGCCACTGGGTGAAGAAATTCCCCTTGAACGAGGGCATCAAAGAGGGGTACACCCTCCCCCCTTAGAATTCGTTATTTTACCACTATTGGCTCATCTAGCGCGAAAATGGTTGCAGATAGACACCAACTTGCTGCATATCATAGCAAGCACTGTCGACGAGCTTTCCAGTCGTACCAACATCGATGACCTTGAACGACCTTGAACCCCCAAAATAGGCGTTTTAGCGAATGTTCTGCAGCGACAGACATTACATTTCTAATCACGAGGTGGCGCCACAGTGCGCCACAGACGCGTTCGTTCTATCTCTATCAACTTATCAAGCAACGTTTTAAAACGCTGAAGCACTGTATTAAAAATAAAAAATAAATAAGCTAACAACTCAGTCACGCATATTTTACCACACATTATGTTTAGTTGAGGTAAAACCTTTTAATACCAACACCCGTATTTAAGGGCAAGGCTGCAGAATATATAAAATCATGCTGTCCGTTTCGCGCATTTATAGTGCGAATTTTTGACGAAATTACAGTGATAGACCAAGACGACAACCGTATAAAATTAAACTGATGCTGTGGCGCGTCTCATGAGCATTAGCTCAGATTTCTTGTATGAGCAGTTATCAGCATCCTTTGGATTGATTGATTGAATGATTGGTTTGTTCATTGTAACTTTCATTGATTGTAACAGTTTGTAGCAAATGAAGATGATGATGGTTGACTGTTTGACTGGCTTGGTTGATTCATTAATTATTCATTTGTTGATCTAGAAAATGGCGTCAAGCTCGATGGTCAGAAATCTGCTGGTGGTGATGTCGACCCAGATGGTTCGTACGTCCGATTTACCAAGAGCGAGCCTGACCTTTCCCCAGTTGCTGTCATTAGTCACGAATACTGCTACCCAATGGTGGAGCCTCAGAACATCAGTGGAGTTAGACGACAACCAGGTGGTGGACCAAACCTCAGTGACGTGAATCCTGGTGGAATTAGTTGCGGTTCTGTGGTTCCACCATCAAGACGATCAAGACTGCCGATGGAAGTGAAAAATGTGTCTAGTCAACCGAGAACTCGTCGTCTACTAGTTCAGTGTGTATACTGCTGCGAACCCTTTGATTCAAGAGACGCCGGTTGTCGTAAATGTCTGGACGCACCGGATCGTGTCATGGACCGAATTAACGTCGCGAGCTGCGTGTGCGTTGCCGATACAGTCGCCTATCTGTGTTTCTCTGATGGCGAAGGTGATTATGATCCAGTCTGTGCATGTGGAGGGAGACCGTCACTCCGCTGTGGCATGAAGTGGACTGCACTGGCTCTGTTGTCGATGTTCCTGCCTTGCCTCTGCTGTTATTGGCCACTTGTCGGCTGTCATAGATGTGCCATGGTTTGTGGTTACTGTGTGCCACAGCATAGGGCTGTGTAGTGTCACGCCGACCACTTAATGATGATCGTTATGATAATTTTGAATTGAGCTGCGGAAATTAACGATTGGTCAAAATTTCAGTGATTAAACAAATTCTAGTCAGAAAATTTTTGATATAATCGCATCACCAAGAAAGCATTGCAGAGTAGGTACTATGCAACATCTGTTTTGTGTAAACGACTCTTACCTCAGCTGTGTATATATACTCAGCGAAAATAATTAGATCTCTTTTTTTCCTTACAATGTGAAAAATACTTACTGATTGTGTCTACTGCATTTGTGATACCTGTTAGCTGAGTTAGTAGCTAAGCATAACATGTATGTTCTTGGACAATGATCTCAGTTTAGTTTCTGATCCAAATTTAGTGATTATTCAATCAATAATTTTTGGAAGTTAAGGATTAAAACATTAATTGTTAGCAGCTTTAATTTAATAATCCATCGTAATAATAATACTGCATTGTCTCTGCCTTACTAGCCACTTGTCAGATGTCGGAGCTGTGCCATGGTTTGCTGTTAATGTGTGCCCCAGCACAGGCCTGCCACTTACTTTGAAATGTTTATAAACCCAGGTCTCCCATTCATCCTGAAATTCCTGGAATTTGAAGCTTGTCTTTGAGTGTCCTAAAATAAACAAATTTGTTGTGAAAATCTGGCAACACTAAGCAAAAATTATGTGTAACAGAGACTGCAGTTCCCTCAGTCTGTTGTCACTCGTAGCCAGTTTCATACGTTTTAACACCTCATTTTTTTGTACACTTTTGCTATACTTATTGGATGACTATTTGAAAAATTCCTGATAGATAATCTAGAATTTTTCGGTGTTTTTGTATCCTGAATAGAAATTTTGTACTGTGGGAGGCCTGTAAACTATGGTTGGTTCTATGGACCAGGGTTGGCTTTTATTGCAGTGATTACTGATTATAGCATAGTACAGTTCAAAATGCAACTGTTTCAGGGTGGCCACTTGTCTGAAAAACGTTCAAATGTCAATGAATTTGACCATTTTTACGTAAAAGGGAATTGACCACAAGTCAGGGAATTTTTGGCAAATTTAACAGTACCGAAGGGTGATCACCTTGTAGTTCATTTGTTTGCCTTTGCTACCTCAAGTTAGCTGGGTGACTACCACTTCTGGAGAACCTGCAAACGTCAGGTAACTTTACAGCTGCCAGGGAGAAGTCAAGGAATGGACCAAGAATACAGGAATGTTGGGGAATTTTCCAATGCTGAAGTGTGGTCACATTGGAGTTTGTCTGCCAGTTGTTTCATTTTGTGCTTTTACCACTTTTTATGTTTTATATTACTGTGTGTAGTATTGTGGTAAGTTATTAAATGCATTGCTACTAAAAATTTTTAGGGTAAGATGTTTGTATTACATCGAGTTTGATTGTTTCGTGTTTATTGTTTTGCTTTCGCTGCACAACTTGTACACTTGTTTATTTTTAGGGCTGTGGAAATTAACGATTGATTAATCGATTAATCATTAAAAATGAATCAATTAATTTTTTCAATCGAGTAAAATTTGATTTAAAATTTTGGACTTCCCAACAGCCTAAAATGACTGAATGTTTGTGGTCTAATTTTATTCCGCATAGGATGTACATTTGTACTTGTATAGTGTTAGTTTAACAGCCTGCACTTTGTGAGCTTTGACTACACAGTTTGTGTACTGCATCAATATCATCACTTTTTCGATTTTGCTTTAGTTTGCAAAATATAACAAATAGTCAAATTCTACAGTTTTCTGATCATACAAAAATTAGTCGATTAATTTTTGGAGATTGATCGATTAATAATATTTTTTTAATCGTGCAGTACCAGCCCTTATAAATCATGACAGGAATATTTTTCACTGAATAGATGACATTGTTAAATAATAATATTGTTGGTAGTTGTCAGGTTATTTCTGACTGATAATCTTGTCTGTGCATTTAGTAGTTTAGGGAAATTTATGTGATTGCTATTTTCTATGTTTTCGGTTTTTATTGTTTTGTTGTCAGTATTTATGCATTGCATGTATTTTGTGCCATGTTGTTAGACAGTCACGGTGATTGTTTATACTGCTTGAATTTAGGCTGTACATTTTGCTATCTGACTGCTTGTTGTTCGAATTAAAGTAGATGGATTGACTCATTTACAAACATTATATTGTAGAAATATTCAATGGGTTATTTTTAAAATTGTTTCCCAGGTAATTCTTACTATTCTCCATCCTCCAATAGTGAATTTTTTGGGTGAATTTTTGGGATTGTTAGAGCACCATTGTATGAAGGGTAATATACTAGTATTGCTGTGGTTAATATTGGTTTATTTTGCATGGTGTTGTAAGTATTGTTAGTGTTGTGATGCCAAGTGCTTTTATATTGACTGCGTTGTATATGTAGTTTGGTGTGCATTATATTGCTGATAATAATGGTTATCTGTTACTTATCAGTGTTTGCTTATTTATTCTGCTACATTCTGATTGTAACAAACTTCTGTAAATAAATTGTGCACTGAAATTGCATTTATCTAAGTATAATATGCCATTACGTTATGAATAGAAATCTGATAGTATTAGTGTAATGTGTATTCATATTTTGTTGCAATTCCTTGATTCTTTTAATTTTATTGTTTGGGCATTGTCATTAGTGTATCGTTTGTAGCTGTAGTGCTTCTGTTTGTGTTGGAGCATAATAATACTAAAAGATAACCGTGTCAACTCAGCCTGGCCATCTCTTCGTGAGTAGGTGCAGTGAGTATCAGCGAAAGCTGGGACATATACACTATATTACAGGCACACTGTGCGATCCACTAGCCTTGTATCTGTGGTCTGGCAGTGTAAACTGGTGTCTGGCTGAGGGCTAAGGGAATAGAGATCAATGCCACCATGGCTCGGGAATGACTTTACTTTTTCTTTATGCAACCACGTTTATTAATTAAATAATTTTACCAGTTGTAGTTGATATAATAACCTCATCTCTGATGGTAAACCTCCAGAACTTGTCAATGTACTATTTTGCACAGAGCCTAAAGCTGGCATGAACACTAGCATTTGTGCAAATATAAGTCATTGAAACTTGTAAAACTTAACGTGCGACAGAAATTTAATTCTAGGGAAGCATTCCTTTCATTCACACCTACAGGATGATACTAGAAACGTGAAACATTTCTTTCAGCAACTGTTAAGAAGATTCGAGAGAAGAAAAAGGTTGTCACTGTCATTTTTTGTCAGTTCCACGAAATGGCACACTTGAGAACGGCGCAATAACTAATGCGTGGCACAGAGTCGATAGGTGCTTAGATATGGTTTTGCTTAAGTACAGGACGGCTCAAAAACTCATTGCATGGACTATATTTATTTCACAGATTGTGCACCAGTGAAGACGTAATAAAGAAGAATTTAACATACATATTGTTATTATTTTACAACTGTCACCACACATGATGTGCAATTGAAGATATTTAAATGTTAATTTTTGTCCGTGAGTCCATTTCGTGGTATAGTCAGACCGTTGATGTTTTGTTGTTTTTGCGAATGAGGACAATAAAGAACGTATAGGTTTTTTTGTATAAAATGTCGTAATATTTCACCGAATATGCCGAACACAGAGAAAGTGTGAGTTAACACGTTTGTTTATCACCGAGAATGGTTTAATGTTTTTGAAATATTGCTACACTGACCACGGTAACTGGAACTTTCGTACCAAGGAACTTTCGTTCCCAGGAACGAAAGTTCCATAGATGGAAC
>Ga0056124_1000886_pt1 | contig 10442 bp, 9 predicted proteins | sample WorMetHEROISLAND_2_FD_70069 | JGI IMG/M metagenome (GOLD analysis project Ga0056124, IMG submission 70069) | Marine gutless worms symbiont microbial communities from Max Planck institute for Marine Microbiology, Germany - Olavius sp. 4 HERON ISLAND | ecosystem: Host-associated > Annelida >... | reverse complement strand
CATGCACCATCAGTGCGTAGCTCCACTTGCTGCCAATAGTCCCCACAGCGGCTTATCCAGGGCCATTTCGATAGCATCCTCATAGGTGAGGTTGTGCAGAGATAGGTCGTTCTTCAGAGTGGCCGTCCAGGAGGAGTGGGGTCGTTCAACTGGCCTTCTCCAATCACTCTGGGGAACTGCAGTCAGAATTCTCCTGACGTCGGCTGACTCATCCATTCTGATCAGGTGTCCAAACAGCATGAGTCTTCTTTTCTGTATGATGGAAGTAAGGAGAGGTTGTTCGGTACTGATTACAAATATTTAATTGATTAATCTCTAAAAATTTACTTTCATTAATTCTGAACAATTTATTACTCAGTCAGAAAGACTATGAAAACTGCAGAATTCAACTAGTGGTAGTTGTTATCTTTCACAAACTAAAGCAAAATCAGAAAATGTAACAATAATGCAGTTTACAGGTTGTAGTCGAAGTCACGAGGGCTCAAAGTGCAAACTGCAATATTATACAAACAGTACAAAAATACAAATCTTGATGAGGTGTTGTTAAGATGTCCAACATTTTATTCGAACTTTAATCAATCCAACAATTTAAGTGAACAATTTTTAATGATTGATCGATTAACTAATCATTAATTTTCTTAGCCATAGTTAATACCATTAAACTTGAATAGTGACATTTGATGATTGCGTCTGTAGTCAGAGGTATTCAGCATGGAAAGAGCTACGAAGCAGAGAAATTTGTTAAACATTTTCTGACCAGTAATTGCTCTCTGGAGTAAATGGCTGAAGAATATCAGAGCCGTCATGTTGGAAACTTTATTATTTTCATCATTTACTTTAAACATTAATAAAATTGGCTTTTTTGCATATTTGACTAAATGATATCGTGTTGTTTCTCATTGATTATTTTAACGATTTGCATGTCTAAATTTCCAGACAATGCTAATAAGTTTTTATTGATTTGTGTCATATCAATTTATTTTGGAGTCGACTTCCAATTTTTGACTCATATAGTTGGGCATTGTGATTGTTGGTTTTTATTCATATAGCTTCAAGTACGAGCAGGGAGGCCGATTGTCTGATCTGTCGTCTCCACCTTCTGTACTGCAGAGCATTCATCAGTTGGTGGAAGTATGTGTTTGTGCTGATATTCTATTTACAGGTCACAGTTGTGTGGTATTCTGTTTGATTCATAACTGCCCAGTAATTAGCACGTCGAACTACGGCCGGCCCATGGATTACTGTCGTTCTGAGCACATAGATAGAATTGGCATTGTTGTGCAGAATTTGGTGTGTCGCACAAAATCAGCAAAATTGAACAAATTGTTGCAGAATTTACTGATTTGGTGCTGAGAATTTTGGCTTGTGCCTGTTTATGTTTACCTTTATGGCTGCTTAAGTGCTTATTAATTCAAATCAGTCAGTATTTGGTGTTTTATTTTTTTGCAGAGAACAATACTCCGGGTATATAAGTGCTTTTTTATTAGAAGTGAACAATTGTTCTGTGAGTTGCACTGGAGCTGTAGCTGGCAATATTGGGTATTGGGTAGCTGGCCATTATTGACCACTAGTCGGATGTTGAAAACAGTATGCTTAATTCACAGAGAACTACCTGAAACTTCGAACAGAATCTGCTAAATTTGTCACAGAATTTTACGAGTGCATTAAACGTTGTATTTGAAAATGGTTGTTAAAACTTTGATTAAAGAACAAAGTTAATTTCTCTCTTACACTTAGCATAAAAAGTTGCAAATTTACTGGTTACATATTTGAAATTTTAAGTTTTTGTTGGCAGTAACGGAGTTTTTTGTTAATAGATACCAGGGTTGAAAAATCAGGATTTAAGAAACCAACCCGGTGTTTTTTGGGGTGAAACTTAGCCCAACTTGTGGGTTTTGGTGTTTTCAGATCAAGCAAGTATTGAAAAAATTGGAAAATTGATAGGCTTAAAGTTTCAAAAACTTATCATAATAAAACATTTCATTATTAGTGGAACAAGCAACTAAAATTGGATTAAGTTTGAGTGTGGTTTTTTGGGTATTTTTGAGCTGGTTCACCCAATAAAATATAGTTTTGGGGGTATGTGCCCAGGTATCTCAACCCTGATAGATATTGGAGACAGATGTGACATTTATCGCTTTCTTGTGCAGGCGGCGCAGTCTGCCATGTTCTCAAAGTTCGTAGAGACAGAGAAGCAGAAGAACAGCGCGTGGCAGCTGCAGAAACGGCTGCATGAGGCTCAGGCTGCTATCAATGACCGTCTCAGACAACGTTACACTGACCCACAGACACTTCAGCTTGTCAGGTGAACTGTCGCTGTTCTATGCGTCTCCATTCATTCATTCATTCATTCATTCATACACCGTGGGCCACCTAACTTTTGTCCATGTCTTCACCAATTATTAACCGATTTTCAAAATTCTTTCACCGACACATTCTGTAGACAATTAGCGATAACTTGATTATTATATATCCCACCACACCGTAGATGCGTCTCTACACTACCTTGTGAAATATAAATTTAAGAAAAACTAACAGTAATAGCAAACAGGCATTTTGGTACGCAAGAAAAACACCGCACAAACATCGCGGTGAATGATCTGTACGATGCTAGACTGTATTAGACCAGTCTGTCTGGATATCTGAGTGTTGAACGATGTTTTTGTGTATGGCCTTTCTGGCTTAGAATGCTACCAGTCCATCCACAGCAATCACGTTCTCTTACAGTACACGCATGCTTCGAGAAACCGAATCGAAACTGAACTTTAAAACAGCAATTCTGCACATCCCTAAGCAATAGTAATATTTTTGATCTTATTGACCGATTATTCACGTACAACGCAGAAATATTATCGATATGGAGACTAATATTTTTATCTTATTGACTAATTATTTGTGTCCAATACAGGAATATCGTCGATGTGGAGGCTAATAGTGATATTTTTTTTATTTTACTGACTAATTATCTATGTACAATGCAGAAATATCATCGATGTGGAGACTCGTCTTGCGAGTTCGCGTGCTTCTGTTGCGGCTCTGAACTTGGTGTCTGCCGACCTCACGGCCAGAGTGACGCAAGCAACGACTGACAAGCAGATTCTCTACACCAAGTACCAGAAGATTCAAGACTTCAACAAACTCACGGTCGATTGATTAATTTGCATATTTAACAGTTACATAACTAAGTCAGAATGAGTAAGTTAGTAAGTAAGGTGAATTTGTACAGCACAGACAGTACTGCAGTCTATTCTAAATCCAGGCTTAAAACTGAATTGTTCACTTCAGCCTAGCCCACCTAGGACAGGTCTGCACCATCATAGCCCTTCTGATGTACAATGACAAAGTGACAGTTGCTGGCGCGATAGCAAATTGTTTTTAGATTAGTTTATTACTATTATTATTAAGTGTACATTTGTTTAGCACTGTCGGATCGGCTGTTATCCATTGACGCTCATGGCACTCGCGAGAATCGTCATGACATCCCTTGATGCCCGTGGTGTCATACCACAACCCCCACCAAGCAACCCGCTCAGCGTCATGTTTGCGGCCGTCGCTCGCCAGGGCGCCATGTTATCGTTACAAAGAAATATGTAATGTGCTCGATTAGATTTGAGTGTCAGCGAGAAGTCGAATACTTATAACACTCAGAAATATTGTTAGCTGACAGAACTTGATGAACTAGACAGGATCTGGCAAAATATCTGCATGCTGTCGAATGTGTGTTTTCAATACCAGTCGTTCAGTGCTTGGACGCTGGCGGTTTGCCCAAATTTCATTAGAGAAAAGACGAATTATGCATAATTCATTGCATTATCACATTTTGCCTAATGCTGTGGAAAATCGCCAATTATGTGCAAGATTGTGCATCCCGAGGCGAACTTAGGCAGGTTTAGCATGTCCTGCCGAACGGGCCCACACAAAAACACAGGCCTGATAATGTTTGACCGCAGCGCAACATTTACTGGCACGTGGGCGTCGTGTGGCCTCTTTATGGTGTGTTGCTACATGTAAAAGTTCACCTGGCACCGCCCGACATTGTCCAGCCTGTCTGTATGCCGTATCGTGAAATCTGAAATTTAAGACATTACAGCTGTAACGCTGAATTCGTGGTAAATTTTTTGTACTTCATGTCAGAAATGTTAGGTGAGAGGGCCCCCACATTTTTACCGAACAGAATTTAATCGGGTCTAAATCCACTTCTCCATAATTGCATAATTCCGTGATCGTTACCTGTAAGCTATATTTAATCCAGTCTAAATCCAGGTCTTGCAATAATTCCGTGATCGTTACCTGTAAGATTTGTTGCAGGAGAAGAAGCAGGACTTGATTCGTGTTCTTGTGAAGCAGAACATGAACGCAAGATCAAGACTTCAGACTCAGCAGTCCGAGGTTCGTCTTATGTTGTTCCATGCCTGTCAACGCTTTTGATGCACAATTCAGTAAATTTCATTTTGTTTCGTATTGTGGTTGACGAGTATTTCATTATACAAAAATCATTGATCTCCTTGTCTCTCTCTTTTCATGATTAAAGGAATATAAAAAAAATTGAGAGCTTAGGACTTACTGGACTGGGTTGTTTCTCTGCTAGATCCCTCAAGAAGTTATGAGCTAATTTTGATGAAACTTTTTTGTAGTGGTGGGACCCTTGTTGATGCATTACATGGTATGTCCTGTATCTGTGTCAGAACGTAGCCTATATGCGTCGTGTGCTCGACGCTCACACGTCGGAGGTCGACCAGCTGTGTGTCAACTTGAAGTACTCAGTCATCACTGAAGCCAATGCCTTCGCCAGGCTACCGTTGTGTCTTCTGCCTACCGTCACCATTGCCAGGTAACGCTCGCATTCATCTTGCTATCCATGCGTGTCATATGTGTCAGTTTAGCTGAATTTTAACTAAATTACTTAGTAGCAGTCACTGGATTTGTCACCCGCAGCCAGATATGCAACCATCAACGCCAGAACAGCCTCCAATGTGCTGTTTACATTAGTAGTCTGAAAAGAAAAAAATGTCTTAAGCTGTGGTTCCTCCCGGGCCCCACTGCGGTGTTCCCCATACCCTCTTGCTATACAGCAAAGTCTAACTATTTTCTGATTGCTTCTAGTTGTGAAACTTTACGTTGCACCGGGAGTGGCATAGCACAGCTGTGTATGTTCATTGCTAGGTTGTGTTTCCGATGCGTTGGTATCTAGTGTAATGTAACGCCACGTTGACTCTGAATTATGTCACCAGCCCTAGCATAACCTACGTGTATGCCCCAGAGCGTCTTAACGCCTTGGGTGCCCGCCCGGCCGATGTGGCTTCCTCTCGAGATGCCAAAGGAGTTTAAGGGGAATGGGGAGGGGGTGTCCCCCTCTGCAGCCAAGTATGTGGTCTTGGGAGCGTCGTAAGCTCCCCCAGTGGGCCGGAAAGTTGCTGGTACATTTTCAGCTTGACAGAACACACATGATGACAACTTGTTTGGAGTATGGATTCATGTCGCCCGCTTCCTTTGCAGTGACATTACAGAACAACTGGGACCCTTGGACATACTGAAACTCGGGGCCATTTACCATTTTGTTTCTGATGCCGCGGTAAAAAATACACGCTAGTTGCTTAGGGGCCCCTGGACCTCAGGGGCCCATTGGGGACATTGAATAAGAGGTCCCTGGTATACTGGTCGTTCGTGTGTGTTGCTGACATGTGTTTGGTGTGTTTGTGCACAGTGGACAGAGAGTTGCTGTTGTCGACCTGTCCATTCACAAACTTGACACACAACTGCCGTACGTTCACTGCAGCAGAACCGTTGCTAAACTGCTCTCTGATCTCAATATTCCTCCATTCATTGTATGTACTCAGTACTTCCGGCGGTGTATTAATACTCGCTTATTTACTGTATTTACAAATGCCAGTTTGACTGACATTTTCTAGGCTTTTGTAGTTAGCCAGTAACAGTTGCGAAACTGTTGTCTGATCTTGACATTGCTCCATTCATTCTTCATAGTTAGTGCTTAGTACTCACTTTTTCGGCCATTTGAGCGGCTATCTTCTCGGTTTTTATGGTTGCCAGTAAAAGTTGCAGAACTACTGTCCTATGTTGACGTTCCTTCATTCATTGTATGTACTTAATAGTCGTATAAACGTAGAACAAAAGTCCTCCCCAAGGCACACAAGGCCTATAGGGTTCGCTGATCTTTTCCTTAGCCCTCAGTCAGACACCAGCTTACACTGCAAGACCACATGCATGGAGTAGGATATGCAAACCTGGGTTTACGGGGCCCCGCTAATTTTTCAACCCTGCAAACCCGTGTTTATGCTCGCCTAAAACCCGGGTTTGACCGATTTCATTTTCAGCATCTGCTGCCGCTCATCCAAACAAGATGGCTCCCTTTCTTCGGGCATGTGGCAAGGATGGGCGACTCTCATGACCTGTTCAGAGCCCTACATACGTCGATCCGCGGGCCCTCCAAGGACTGGAGGCGCCGCCCAGGACGTCCACGTCACACCTGGCTACAGACCTTGGAAGCCGACCTTCAGCTGCTCAACCACGGACTGAACTCAGCATGGAGACAAGGACGATGAAGGCAGCTCATAGAAACGGCTACGCTCCAGTCCGGGGCTTGCCCGTGAGGATGAGTTCACCTGTCGAGTGGCAGGTAACACTGTGTGATCCCATATGGCAGGTGATGTTCCATAGCTCTGCGATGGGTTTCCTATAAAGAGCTATACACCCCTTTAACTTACTGATGTGCTGCAATTTCACACAACTTAGCCTGAGCATTGGGTGCCACGCCCGAGTCCTTGGCCTTCAATGCCACTGTGCAAATTTTGGCCTTGCTATGGCTTTCACAGGATAAATAATGTAAAGGGAATATTTTCAAATAGGTTTCCAAAAACGTTGAAAATGCGCCTTCGGGTTTTAAATGATGACTGTGCATACACCATACGTGGCATATGTGACTAGTGGTGATATGCAATACTGGTATTTGTGTTTGAATGGTTGCAGGCGTCCGAGCTACTGCTGCCACGAATGGTAGAGCTACAGACGGACTGTGCTGATACGATGCTGGTGCTTCATGCTCAGCGTAGGCACGACCGGCGTACCGACATCCAAAGTTTTATTCTACAGTTAACTAGTAAGTTTTTTTGTGAAATTGCGATGATGTTATTTGCCACCATTACAGCGTTACAGCAACTCACTATCTATCAGTCATTCAGTCAATCATGAATTTTTTGCAGTGGCTCAACTTGCTCAAGTACTGTAATAAAAAAACTGCTGCTAGGTCCATTAGAAACATCTGGATAGAGTCCAGTCCAGGAAATAGTCCTGCAAAGGATTTTAGTGAAAAGATGTTTTGAGTTGCTGACTGGGATTTAGTTCAGTTGCATTCATTTCAGTTGTGCTGCTTCGTTCACTCCTTTAATGAAACATAGGAACTTTGCATGTGACAGAGCATATAATTCTGTATTGTGTAGAACGGTGTGAGTCAGTGAATGATTGGTCGCATTCTTCCTGTTATTAGCACACTGAGACCGAACGAACTGAACCGAACTGGGATGAACTGCTCAGTTCGTGAAGCATTCTAAGGCCTAAAAAATTGTGTTGTTTCCAGAAACCTGACCGACCCTAGTTTTTACCCCCCGACTCTATAAAAATTTTGTGGACTTTATATTGGGGCCGAAATTTTTCGGGTTCAATTTCCAGCTGCTTCCTCATCCTGCATCGTGTCCAGGTCATCTTTCAACTAAAATAACAAAACGTGTCAAAGTAAAATGAAAATAGAAGGCAACAAAGAGAAGAATGTGTCCATATACTATTAGTTAGCGTAATTTAGCACCATTGTCAGACTAAAGAAAAAAATCCGACCTACCGACCCTATTTTTTGGTCATGTTTTGAGAAACAACCGATTTTTTAGGCCTAAGCGTAGCATGTGTTGCGCATCACAAACTGGCAGCTCAGTTCTGTCACTTAGGGCCGATTGTTCCATGCTAAGGTTAACCCGTGGGTTTACTAACCAGAGGTTAACTTCAACTCCCGGGTTAACCTCGCACGCGTTTTTCCACGACATAATAAGCCAAGGTTGCGTAACCCGTTAGGTTAACTCGCCGATATAACCACCAACTAAAAATAGATAGACATTAATGGAGCACGAGTTCTCATTGGTTGTGACGATGACCTGAGCAGTTGTTTGCTTCCGTTGTTTATACAAGTTAACCATGATTCGACAGGTTAACCTGGCAAAATTGGGAGGTTAACTCGGCGAGTTAACCAGATAGTTAACTTGTGGATTTTGGCGTGGAACAACGAGCCATGAGTTAACTGGGGAAATTCCCCGAGTTAACCTCGTGGTTAACTCTAACCTGTGCTTGGAACAACCGGTCCTTAGAACTGAACTAGGAGGAGTTGAGTTGAGTTTGGTTCCATTCTGTTGCTTGCTAAGCATGTCTCGATGTGTGTAGAACTGTGTGACTCGGTGAATCAGAACGACCAGCAGCTCATTGATCGGCTTCTTCCTGTTGTCAAACAGCGCCTTGACGACGCAACACGAGCGTTGTCCGACTGCCTTCAGGTCAAAGACGTCGCAGCTCACTGGTTCGTATCTCTATTCCTATTAGCTGGTTGCTATTTCTGCAAGCATCGGTAATGCCGACCGGCTATTGCTATTACTGTAGCGTGGTCTGATTGTCTGTCTGTCAGCTAAAGCTGTTGGACAGAAGATACCGTTTTGGCCCCAAGTAACACTGTGTTAGGCAGAGGCCTCAGTCCCCAACGGGAAGGTGATATTTGGGAGTCAGAACCCCTAATCAAAAACTGCATTGCAAATTGTGGCCAAACTGACAAGACTGCCCGTTTACTTGTTGAGTGTGAATCTTAAGTGCTATCTGTAGTCATTTCATGAAGTAAGAAAACACAGGTGCTAAGACAGACGCACGGCATCAAGTGCTGTGTGCGAATGGTGGCTGTTCTTTGAGACACTGTCACCATGGGGGTACAGCCCCTGGAAATTTTCCGAATTTGAAATGCTGCCGGATGCATTAACTGCACAGCAGTCCGGAAAAGTGTTAATTTTGCAGAACTAGATACATTTTAATAGTGGGAACCTGTAGTGACAAACGGTCAATGGCATTGCTGCTCAAAATAACCACAGACTCTCGAGTCTTTGATGCTTATAGCAAGAGAAAGGACATGACATCCCAAAGACATGCTAAAACGTTCCACAAAGGTTCTCTGTCAAGAATTTTGGTCCACGATGGAGACATATAGTCCCATTGAACAATAGTATAAGTCAGGTTATTAATAAATCATTCCTGCCGTTATTATGCAGCCATCCGAATATGCCACTATTTGGGTCTTGTCCGTCCCAGTCTCATACGGGCTGCTAACTCAAAAACAAAAGAAACCAAGTGACTCGAACCTTCCCCAGGGCAGGAGAAACTGGTATGCCAATTTTCAGTCCAAACAGAGGCAGACGGGTGCATAACATGCTGGCACTGGGATGACAGTGTTGTTCTGGCTTTGTGACTGCTGCAGGTGGGATCAGCCGGCTCAACTGTGCACGCCGTGGGTCACTGTTGACGGCATGAATATGCAACAGTGGCTTGTCAGGTGGAAGGTCATTGCTTCTGGACTGCGTCAGCTGCCAGCCAAATCAGCCACCCACTAGGGTATCGGTGCTGCTGGATTGTGATCTCATAGTGACGACACTATTGGTTGGCCATTAGGCAGTGCATGTTATGACCCGTGCAAACAATGTACATTAGTGTGCTAAGGTTCCCTAAGCTCTTGCAGTATGCGTTAATAATATACAGACTAAACAAGCAACGAAACTGGTGAAGGTATTCACTGTTATGACCTGGAACATTTGATATGTTGTACTTGCTGTGGTGCTGCCTTAACAAATCGAACCTGCCATTCATGTATCCACTGTTAGGCCCCATCTGGCAAATGACTGCTAAAATCACTATGTGTCTATGCAGTAAACACTACACGTGACTATGTAATTGGATGGGAAATGTTTAAAACCTTGAAAGCAAAACTGCAACTACATAACGTTTGGAATGACAGTCGTGTCTGCCAAATGTATCCAATGTCCATCCTATAATGAGGAATGACCTTGAAACAGAGCTGTGGTCTGTGGTCATTCTAGTGCATGTACTAGCACATTGATACCAAATGTTGGTATATCTGGCCAGCAAAAAAAATCAAAAGGGCAATGTGCTAGTGTCAAAGGCCTTAGCACACATGTTATTTGACCGGATTGTTATATTTTGCAACCCACGAGATCAACAATAAAGTGTAAGAATCAACACAGTGTGTCAGTACTACTAAGACATAGCACTATTATCGGTCACACGTGGTCATGGTATAATGTAAACAGAACGTACTAGTTAGTGTAACAATGCAACAGCAAGAATATGTAGATATGAAAACTGTCTGAAATAGATCATGAAAACTAGTACAT
>Ga0056124_1000883_pt1 | contig 10450 bp, 8 predicted proteins | sample WorMetHEROISLAND_2_FD_70069 | JGI IMG/M metagenome (GOLD analysis project Ga0056124, IMG submission 70069) | Marine gutless worms symbiont microbial communities from Max Planck institute for Marine Microbiology, Germany - Olavius sp. 4 HERON ISLAND | ecosystem: Host-associated > Annelida >... | reverse complement strand
TGAAATCGACCCCAAGTCGACCGCCGTCGACTTGGTCACATTCGACTTGACTTGACTTCACTTGACAGTGGCATGTGACTTGAGTCGACTTCAAACGACTTCACAAGTTCAGAAGTTATGGAAATTACGTCATTCACACGTACGTCAGCCGACAATTAGGGCTGTGCGAAGCGCTGAAACTCGATAACTCGCTTATCGGTATACCAATATATATTGTGGTTACTAAATGATGTTACAAATTTCCCTATTCGCCCAAACTCACCCATAGCCGCGTATGACTTGTATGAGAGAACTGCTAGGTGCAAGTTTATAGGTCAAGTCGACTTGAAAGTCAACTTGGAATGACTTGTACATTGACCGACGGCGCCGGAAAATTTAGACGGTGACGCTACTACAGACCGACTCGACCCCACTTAGAAGGCCCAAGTCGACTTACTCGACCCGACTCGCAGGTCTAGTTCATACGTCACTCCCTGAGCACTTCAGGGATCACATCCTACCAGGAACTGTATCTGACATTCTCCACCAATTCTGGTGAAGGGGAGTCGCGACTAGTGTTTCATTTTCTAACATACCGGTTTCGTCCAAGTTCGTTCAAATATTTGTGCCATCTGTCAACAAGCTTCTGCATACCCGATGCACGCTGTTCATTACAGAACGGGACGACTTCAATGGCAACATCGCCGTATTTAATATTTGTAAGTGACGTCACATTGACGTCATCGTAATAAATCTTACAGCTGGCACTCAGAATTAAATTCCGTACATAAGGTATATTTCGGATTATTTTTATATTTTGAAAACTAACTGAATGATGTATCGTAATTTATTTATTTAACAACTCTCGTATATCATACTACTGATGACTTTGAACAGGTAAAGGAGGAAAGAACCGCAGAAGAGGCAAGAATGAGAATGAGAATGAAAAACGTGAACTTGTGTTCAAAGAAGATGGTCAAGGTAAATACAGTTAAGTAAGTAAGTAAGTAAGTAAGATCATTTCTATGCGGCGCAATTAAAAATAGTTCACACTGAGCCGTGACCCCACTATCCAAACAAAAATGTCTTTGTTTCAGCGAATTGTTGCATCTGTTTACATCTTAGCCAGTTGGTTTGTTCGTTAGTAGGCTCTGTCAGAACATTAGTTTTGATGATTTTTGGAGGGGTAGTTTGATATGCTTGAGGCAAAGGAACAGTCGATTAGTTTTTGGGTGATTTGCATTTGTTTGTCAGATTGTTTGCATTTCTTTTACGTACTTCAACATCTTGCTGATGTGTGCTGTGTATGACATCGTTTAAAGGCAGAGAAATTAGCTGAGCTATGCTAAATCTTGCCATTATGGGGCATGCACTGGAGTAGAGAATGCAGAGTAGGAAATAGCAGTATGTGAGATGACTGCTAACATTAATAGAATTCATGCTGCTAATTGTAGAATATGCTCAAGTGACAAAGATGTTGGGAAATGGTCGGCTGGAGGCAACGTGCTTTGATGGGACCAAGCGATTGTGTCACATTCGTGGAAAGCTACGGAAGAAGGTCTGCACTTTTGTGTTGTTTATGTATGTGGGAATAATTGTCCACAAAAATCAACCGTAAGAACAAGAATGTCAACCCTTGCTTAAGGCTTAGTAGTACTGCCCATCGGCCATGCCTGTGCAACATTTCGTGAATCCAGGCCAACTGGTTCAAGCAGTATTGCGCATGTGATCTTGACCTTTGACCTTGATATTCAGTAGGCTTCTAGAGGTTGTCAAGGTACGTGTTCATAAATGCAAAATTTTATCAAGCTAAGTGCAGCGGCTTATGAGTTATTGTGTTAACAGAGAAAGAAACTTGTGACGATGCTGAAACAATACTGCCGTCACTTCCGCGGACAGTAGTTGGGCCTTTGTGCTTTGTTGTTGCTGAACTGGAATTTTTCCCGAGTTACTCCAGGTTAGGCCCGACCCCAAGGAGTAAACTTTTGGGAATTGTGGCAGCACTTTTATGTTTTCTGTTGCCACACAAACACCATAAAGATACTGAGGAAATTGATTGTGGCAGCGAAAATGCACTGTTTGTTAATGATGCATAAATATTGCACATGCTGTGAAAATTCAAATCGTTCTCTGCTTGTGCATTTCCTTTCAAGTTTTTCATTTATTTTGTAAACATTGTTGGGTTCTTTAGGAATTAATAATAGTGTACGGAAATCTTCCTGTGGGAATTGTTTGTGTTGAACCACCTTTAGTTCTGCAGATGTCGTAGTGTGGAAGCATACATGAGTCTGCGTGGTGGCACAGGTGTGGATAAATGGCGGAGACATAATCCTGGTAGGACTGCGTGATTATCAGGATGGAAAAGCCGATGTGATCCTCAAGTACTCGTCTGATGAGGCACGCAATCTCAAGGCTTATGGTGAACTGCCAGAATCTGGTATGCTGCTGTCTGTTATATTGCCAGCTGTAACTTGTTTATACCAGTCTGATAGTAAGTAAGTAAATAAGTAATTTATATAGTGTGTTACATGTATGTAATAACCTTGAACGCGCTCGGTGTGCTAGTAGAATGAAAAGTAAAAATGTTTTAGATGGCGTCTAAAAGTAGGTAAAGAGTGTATGCTGCATTTAAGAATGTTCGGCAGAGCGTTCCATGTAGATGGACCAGCACGTCCAAAAGCATGACAAACCAGTGTGATACAAATGAGTCTTATAATTTCTTTTCGAATTTGATAAAAATCTAGCGTTAAAATTGTCCATTAAATTTATTCATCAATCATGAGTATCTGTTTTATTAAGCTACTGGTCTGTCAGTGAGTGTGAGAAGTAGAGTCATTTTGCTAATGCATTTGATGTGGTCTGTGTGTTTTAAACTGTTATTTCGCTCGCTTGCAGACGATTTAACTTTCAACTAATACTAGTAATACTTGTCTGCATAATGTATGATATGATATGGAGCATGATTTGCACTGGAAAACTGGCGGTAAGCTGTCAGTTTAATCCAGTTCGTAACCTGAAGAAGAACTAGAACCGTTTTAAACAGGACTGAAATGAGACAAATGAAACAAGTTCTGCTGCATAAAAAGCTTAATAAATCATGAAGCAGACACGTTACGTGTGATAAAAAAGAAAACCCTGTGATCAAAAAAACTAAAAAAGAAGGAAATAGTGAGAACTGCAAAAACTGAAATCAAGAACCACCAACGACGAAAAATTCGTAAATGTCTGCGATACATAATAATGTGCATATACATAGGCAGCATTTGTAATGCAAGCGTCTGTGTAATTAAGCAGCCTTTGACCCCATTGATCTAGTCTGCTTTCTGCACATTTTGCTGCACATATGCTTGAGGTCGTCAGCAAGAACTGTGTACATATTCTATGTCAGTGCTGATTGACTGGCTTGGCTTGCTGCTTTTATACTGCTGACTGTTGTGCACTTACAGCCAAAATCAATGAAGAGACTGGTGAAGATATGGATGATAATGTCTACTTCGACGAGTGTGATGTTGACGATGATGACATCGATGAGGTTTGCTAATGATATGTTTATGGTGCCAAGGTTGAGACACCTGGCCAGATCCCAAAAAACACCTGCTAAAAACCCACCCCCAACTGAATCCAATTTTCGTTTCTTGTTCCACCGATAATGAAATATTTCATTGTGGTTAATTTTTCGAAACATTTAAATCTACGAGTTTGCAAGTTTTTGGTTATTCTGTGCTGTGGGGAGCACATAAAAACTCACACGAATCAACCAACAGACTTCTCAGCTAAGGTTTTTGCAAATCATTTCAAAATTTTCACCATAACATAAAAAAAAAACAAAAAATCCGAAAACACGTTTTGAAACCCTGGTGAGCACTGCAAGACTGAATGCACATTTTGTAATGTGCCATAGCAGCCTGTTTGCATCAGAACCTGACTGAGCTGGTTAGTAACCGAAGAAGCGAGTAACCAGTGGTTACTCGCTTCTTTTTACTTTCAACTTTTTCTTTTGAACCAGTAACTTACGGTACCTTTCAGTTTTATTTATTTCCGTGTGTAATGTTGCAGTGCCATGTATAAACTCTTCCGTCTTCACAGAATCTAGGGCTCACTGATTACAAAGGTTTACCTGAACAAGAACCCAGCTAGGGTTAGCCGACCGTACTCATGGTGCACACTCGCAACCTGCGTCCCTGTCCGAGTATGATGTTTCGAACACGTTGTTGTCTGCGCCCGAAATGTAAACGTAGTTACTTGCTTATTTACATAACTTCCGATACAAGAAACGTCCGATACCTCCTCGAAATACTTGCGTTGCAAATTGCGGCCAAACAGCTGCAGTTAGCAACATGGTTACTATTGACAGCCTATAGGAACTTATCAATGCCCTATCCAACGGTACCATCGCCGACCCTCTACAACGTACCGTTTAGCCACAATACAAAACGTTACAGACAGACAGACGACAGATGGACAGAACATTGCACCATAAGCGCGACCGTACTACCCAGTACGGTCGGCTAAAAATGGCTGTTGTTGAGGTGTGTCTGTCACTCTGTGCAATTTTGGAGATCTGTATGTGTTTTTGAATTCTTTTTGAAAGTTACATGTTCAGTTGTTAAAAAGGCAAACTTATAATAGTATTCGCTTAGGAGCGTTTTTCTAGACATTTTTACAATTATGTAATTAGTTACACAGATGAAGTAAATAGTACTCAGTCAGTACTTTGGTAGTTTGAGGAATCGTTACAAGAAGGGTATTTAGCCTGTAAAATATTGTTGCAACAGTTTGTGAAAGTTTAGAACTACTATTAAACCTGGAGTGCATGTGGAAAATTGGCTGGTCAAACATGAGTCAAAAGTAGCGAATTGTATAGGAAATTATCCTGCTACTTATTTAGTGTTGATGACTTTGTGTGTTACAGCTGTAATGAACCGCAGATGCAGAACATGTCATCAGCATGTTGCTACTGTAAACTATGGCGTGTTTTTCAGTCCACATCAGAAGTGCAACATTTGTTATCAAGTGACCGGACCGTAAAGTCTTTTCCATATTCTTCGCTTTGGCTGGCTGAACAGTGCTTTTATTATTTGTGTAACTCACGCAATTATATCGCTCACTTATATGTGTTATTACATTTAATATCTGCTCTGCGTTCTGGTCTAATAAACCAAAAAATTTTGTGCATTTTCCAGCGTTTTCCATTGTCCTAGTCTCCAAAGATTCTAGTTGGTGTTATTCAAACACTTTTCACATACATTTCTGTTCTGTACTTTGTATGAAATTATCTGCATCTGATGTAACCATAACGGTGGCCTAACAGAATTATTTTGATTTTAAGTCTCAGTTGCTGACTATAAAAAAGTAGTGCAGAAAAAAAATTTGCACAGAATAGTCATCAGTGTTCGGTGATCGTGATATTATGTGCTTGTCATCTGAAGGCCCAGAGAATGATGTTCAGGGTGACCACTTGTCTGGAAAACCTGGAAATGTCAGGGAATTTGAAACATGTCAGGGAAATGTCAGGGATGTTGTTAACAGTCAGGGAAATGTCAGGGAAAAAATATTGTCATGGAAAAATACACTAACATGCACTCATTCTATGCAAATACACTAAATAATAAAACCATTTATCTCACCCTTACTCCGGAAGTCCTGGCTACTGTGTACATAAACATTAGCATTTCCTTCAAAAACAGTGCATAGCTACATATATACATAGTGATTTCATCCTTCGTAATCATTAATTATGAGATAATTGTGAACTTGATTATCTGATCATTTACATTAAAACTAGTACTGCAGGCATGCTATGAGTACCACTTAACATGGGCATTGTCAGGGAAATGTCAGGGAATTTCAGAGTGTCTGGAGAGTGGTCACCCTGGATGTTTCTTATTGTATGGCATTGCAAACCATAATGTGAATATTTCCTTGTAGTATTGGTTGTACGATGCTGAAATATTGTGGTTTCAGGCCTGATTGTGAGGTGATTTGTTTGTGTTTGTGTTGAATTTTTTTTATTACAAAGGTTGCATATTTCATTAACAACTTTTGTCATTATACCATGTTAAAAGAATTATTCTCATGTGTTCATCATTTTTTCAGTCTGGACAAATTTAGCTTTGAAGCAACAGTGAAAAAAGACTGAACAATTACTTAACATGTAGTTATTTCTGCCATTTGTATGATATTGAATTAGTAACCATTCTTTTATACTTCTATGATACTTCTTATTATCAATTATTTTGTTAGGCTTAAAGTTTTGTATGATCTTCCACTTCCAGCTGACATTTACATTGACTTATCTGTAACCTTCAACCTAACTTAACTGTCCTAATGACAGTGTTGTAAAGTATTTAAAATACTGAAATATTTAAATGCTATTTAAATACTCTAACCAGTATTTAAAAAAGTATTTAAAAACTAATGTCAAGATCAGTATTTAAATAGTATTTAAATACTTGGTCCCGGTATTTAGTATTTAACAAATGTAAATACTTAAAATGACTAGTGACTAGTTACGTGTCAGCCACATATGATAAACTGAGGATTTAAAAGTCAAGTACTTTGAGAATGTGATTGATCTATTTTTTTCTTATTATCATTCTTATTAGCAGTAGTTTATTATTATCTTTGATATCATGATATGCACCTTGCTGTGTTGATCTGAAAACATCAAGTATTTAAATACTATTTAAAAGTATTTAAATACTTATGCCAGTATTTGGTATTTAAATACTCAATTTTGTTGAGTATTTAGCAAAGTATTTAAACACTAAGCACATGATATTTGTTGCAACACTACATAACGGATGACTGCACGACTTTTGATAACATTCTGTACATTTATCTGTATTTATTGGATGCGTAGACATTGCTACATATAATAACATTGTAGCTGAACAACAGAGCGTGAGGAGTGAGCAGTAACAGTTGCCGAGGATTGAGAATATGCAGACCCAAGGCACTGACGTGAGTTAGTATAACACCACAAATTTACAGACAGATCAACGTCGACATCAGATTATTCATTTTAGCCGTTTTATTGATAAGTTGTGGTTTTTTTTCGTGCACTAATTTAGGTTTGTTGCTCGACGACCGTTTTTAAGCTTGCATCATTTTTTTCACAATCATACTTGTGAAACCTGAACCGCGAATTTTTGCTTCAGGACGGGAACAATGGATGACGTCAATGTTTGCTGACACTTGTTTAAGACTAATTTAAGGAGACTGACAACGTTTGCTCAACTTCGCTGACACAATGGCTGAGGTAAACTTTCGCTGAGACCAGTGGCGTAGCCAGAAATGTGAATTGGTGGGGGCCCCGGCGTGACAATCCCCCTCCTCCCCTTTTCTCTTCCCTCCCCTCCTCTTTGGCTCTCCCCCTGTTTTGCCTCCCTCCCCTCTCCTTCCCTTAGAAGTAGGCCCTCATATGCAGCTAGGGTGTCTGGGGAGCGCTGTAAGCTCCCCAGGGGGTCTGGGCTGGGGCGGAGCCCCAGCGGAAATCGGATTTGATGCATTTTTTTGCCTGAAAATTGACATTTGGTGGCACCAATTTTACTAATTTTATAGCAGAAAAGTGCAGTATTTCAAGTTATTTTCGATCTATGACAGTAATATCGTCAAAATCCGCCACTGGTAACAGCAACAGGTGATGTTCGAACGTACTAAGACGTAAAGATGTGCTTATGTCTGGGGACTTTGGAGAGGACAGACCACATGAAACTTCAAGGTCACTAATATCTATTTTAATTTTTTTTTCTGCCCGGCCATTGTGGGGGGGGGCCTGGGCCCCCCTTGGCTACGCCACTGGCTGAGACTATTCTTGACTTCGTTCTTAGAGAAAACTTTGGTCCTAAAGTCAAGACCGAATTGTTCCTATCAGCAAACTTAGACTAGTCTCAGCGAAACATTGCCTCACCCAATGCCAACGTGGTACGAAGCTAGAAACATAAAAAATTTTACATGATATTTACGACACAGCAGTTTCTCCTCGTTTGCCTCGCTGTCTCTTTTCTGCTACAAGGGGAAACGATTTCAAATTAGTTAAGCATTATTGTCGATATGATATTCGAAAATACTCTTTCACTCAAAGCGTTATTAACTTATTTAGTTATTATATTTTAAACAGTATTGTTGCTAGACGAACATGTGACGGTGCCGATGAATCATTTCGATCTAGTTCTGTGTGATAGACCTGTCAGCGGATCCACTACTAAGCAGAAACTCAAGATACCCCGCTGTGCCTCAACCCGGTTCCAGAAGTCCTTTGCTGCAAGAACTGTTACTGAGTGGAATTCACTGCCGGACTCCACCTCCTCGTTGGCTTCGGTATCATCTTTCAGAAGCCGGCTCTCTGCCATATCGTGCCCGTAGACGTGCACACTTCATTGCCGTAATATCTACCAGGAGATTGGCAATTAATTTATTATCTAGATCCAGATACCGGTATGCTGTTAACCCATCCCAGTTAATAGTTCCAAGACTATTGATAAATTCTGTTGTAGTTAAGATGTCTATTACAACTGTAAATTTGATATTGCCGAAACTGGAAACCGAAGTGTTAGCAATGAATAGTTTTCTCAGTATACTGATTGAGAAGTCAAAGAAGAGGACACAGACGGAATGCAGAAGCCTGTGTCTATACCAAAGACCGTATATTTGGAAGGAGCTCACGTGACAGGATCAGTCCGCTTGCATCAAAAGGTTGTGAACGGATTTTGATGAGTTTGTTGCAAAGAGACTGGGCCAAAAAAGGAACTGATTAAATTTTGATGCAACGTGATTTAAGTTGATTCAACCATATATATGATTCAACCAAATATACTAGAAGATCATATAGATGGTTCAACCATAGACAGCCTCAGAGGGGATCGAGAATTAGCATATGAACCCGCTACTTTCGTGAAAATATCCAACCTTTAAATTGCAGAACTAAATTACTCGCAGTTGCACCACCATTTAATTAGATTATTCCAGTTAATTGTTCTCTTAGAAAAACTGTTTCTTCTTATTGTAGAATAGTTTCATTTCATGTTACCAACTTACCTCAAGGCATGTACTGGACACAGCAGTCAATTTCCTCAAAACGGTTCATAATTATAAGCTCATTATATCTCGCACTATTCTGCATTCCATATATGTTCAACTGCAATTCTCTATAATTATTCAAAAGTCAGTCTTAATGAATCGCTCGCCGTTAAACCTTCTCTATTAATTCGGGATTTTCTGTAGACCTAGTCCAGGTAAATCATTTATCACTGGCCTACGGTTTCCAACACTGTACACAGTATTGAAGATGTGGATTTATATAACTGTTTGTACGACTGATTAAATCTAATATTCTATTTGACCTGTTGCAAGAGTAGCAATATGATGACTGATCAAACGAAATGCACACAGCTGACGCCCTGTTTTTCTAAGCGGTAGCTATAGCTTCTTGTATTTATCGCTTACAGACGTTTATCAATATTTTACCGCGATTCTGTGTTTATAAAATCTTTGAAAAATGTTAAGCAGAAGAAGTCCATGAGAACGTCCCTTCTTGAATCTCTGGGGAAGGGGTGAATGATAATTTTTGATGCTGACAGATGACTGGATGCATGAAATTCGACGGAAATTCGCCTGTGGTTGCTAAAGTCGGACACTGTTATAGGCCTACTGCATATCAGGTTTTTTTTCTGTATAAAGAACAACATCAGCATATATCCAACTTAAAATGCACTAATATCAGCTAAAGCAATCACAACAAGCCGACGTATCTTAATGCAGTCGCTTGGTGACGTGACGAGTCTGCAGGGAGCGCTAATAAAAAAACAACATCCTAGGAAAAACTCGATGTATCCAGAAATGTATGATATTTTTTTGACCAAATATACACAGGAGGATTCAAGCCACATATGCCTACACCGCAAATGTTGTTTAAGCGGGTGATATGGTTTAATAGACACAGCGGCTTAAACTTAAAAGTTAACTTTTTCAATTGAATTGATGCGCCCTGAATATGCACAAATTAACTTAGTAAACATTTTTATCAAACGTTTAAGCGTTTCTGATACGTGGTGCTAAGTGCTTATATAAGCACCAGTTTTGTCACGATAACTTGCTTTTGTCGCTTCAGCCCGAAGTACTTCCTTGTAAAATTTTGGAATAGACATTTTTTCTTCATTACTCAGTTGATCCATCGTAATACGTATGTTAACAAGCGACAGCCCAAATCCCATTAATATTACAAGGTTAGCAATACCGTCGAAAATAATATTATTTGGAAAGAACTTTTGTGTTTGGACAGTAGGCCTTATTAGTAAATACATGTAAAAATCACATATCAGCCTTATTACTTTTTTAGGTCAAAACTGCTGTTTGATTACTTTGTAACTTTAAAAAATGCACTTTTACGTTGAAATAATTATAATTTTTGAATCAAACGAAATATTGTAACAAAATTTGCAGGATACGTGGCCTGAATCATCCTCCGTGA
>Ga0056124_1000882_pt1 | contig 10452 bp, 8 predicted proteins | sample WorMetHEROISLAND_2_FD_70069 | JGI IMG/M metagenome (GOLD analysis project Ga0056124, IMG submission 70069) | Marine gutless worms symbiont microbial communities from Max Planck institute for Marine Microbiology, Germany - Olavius sp. 4 HERON ISLAND | ecosystem: Host-associated > Annelida >... | reverse complement strand
CCCTTTTCTCCCCTCCCCCTCCTGTTCCGGGTGGCCTCACGTTGGGCTCTGCCCTCCATTCTAGTTTTTTATGTGGTTGTTTTGTCTCCTTGCAATGACTATAGTTAACATTTATACCCACCCAAATCAAATTTCTGGCTACGCCTCTGCTGGCAGATCTCAGATGCTGTCGACTGGCGACATCAGAGACTGCGATGCAGTAGTCGACCAGGTACTTCGGTGCCTTGTTTTGAAGGCACCGATGGACCATCGCCGCCAGCTTGAACTTCATCACACGCTCAGGGACATCAGTAATGCTAAACATATAACGCCAACAATATCCGGGACACACACACTCCAACGGAAACACTATGTCTCCCCGGCCACATCACGTTGGCTCCGGGTAGCTGATATATTATATATAACACTGTTTACAAACCTCGTGACTCGTGACCAGAAAAAGGGGGCGGTCTGGTATAGCTACGTTCTACAAGCTATGGCGGGCAGGGGATAAAATAATTCACTTAAATTACAAGAAATCTGAGCTAATGCTCATGAGACGCGCCACAGCATCAGTTTAATTTAATTTCGTACGCAGGTTGTCTTGGTATATGACCGTATATCTCCAGGATATTTCAGCGAAAATTCACTCTAAGTGTGCGTCGCAGCCTAAAATAGCAAACAAGCCCCGAAAAATCAACAGATTTATCAACAAAAATTGTTCACAAAAAGCAATCAACAAAAAAATCCACGGACCGTTTAAAAATAAACAGATTTGTTGACAAAATCCACAAAACGGCAACACTGACGGACAGCATGATTTTATATATTCTGCAGCCTTACGTCAGGATTTAAATACGGGCGGGTGTTAGTATTAAAACATTTTACCTCAACTCAACATAATGCGCGGTAAAATATGCGTGACTGAGTTGTTACTTTTATTTATTTTTTTATTTTTAATAGAGTGCTTCAGCGTTTTAAAACGTTGCTTGATAAGTTGATAGCGATAGAACGAACGCGACGCTATGCCGGTACAGCTGTGGCGCGTAAAAACTAAGCGAAATAAGACAACAAATCCCCAGTGTGTATGACAGTGTGACTGTGTGATTAAGCTGATGTGTAATATTTTGGATGTAGGGTTAGGGTTAGGCATAGGGTTAGAATTAGCTATAGCTTTAGCTTAGCTACAGCGAACCCTCCCGACATGCAGAAGCGCTTTACAACATCCTGGTGACGGATGGCAGCTGGGTGGTGTATGAGCTAATAGCCGGTCCACGCTGTCTACATGTAGAATTCTACATGTCACCCCAGTGTAGGCAGAACGTTCTACATGTCGCCTGTATCCAAAAAGTTGAACACGCATCGGCGACATGGATCCTGTATCTGATTCATATCGCCCCACAATGTGAATTCGCAGCGCATTCTGATGCGGCCATCCACTGCCGTGCCAGCAAACAACTGGATTATTGAACCCGCTGTGCAGCATGCAAACATACCACCGCTTCAATCGGACATATCGACCTTAACTCCGTATAAAGTACGACTTATTTCTCGTAATTAAGTCCACGCTCCACTATACTTCGGTTTGTTGTGGAATTGCTGCACAACAAGTCGCATAGAACAAGCTGTACAACATCTTGACACGTTAAGATGTGCTTGATATTTCGTTATAGGCTTTCGATTTTTTTTGTCTGGATTTGATCTGCAACTTGTTGTGCATTTGTACATTTTCTTGTACAGCACGTTTAACAACAAATCCACGAGAAATGTAAATAAGTGCACTTTGAGCTTAATTGTCGAGTGTGTTCGTGTTTTGTGTGTAGTGCTGGCGCGACATAAGCTTGCTGTCGGTGGACTACAGGCCAGCAGAAAGGCGCGAGATCTGGCTAAAGCTTCATACGTTACTTCACTCCTCGGCGTCGCCGCCGCTTTCGCTGTTGCCTTGTTCCTGGCCTTAGTGCTCATCGCTTTAGTAAGTCGTTTTAGTAAGTAAGTCGCCGAGTCATCATTCACTCAGTCAATCAATGGAAACACATTCTGATACTCAAAAAGAGGAGAAAATTAGGGTGACGGCCGCAAAGTTCTCACTGTGTTCCTATAGATGTACTGCATTTTTAACTTTCCGAAATAAAATGTGTACAACAAAAATTACTAGAAATTCTGATCATGTTCTGGAACACGGTCGAAAATAGTTTGAATCTGCGCCCGATCGCAACATCGACAGCTCACTGCGTGAAGTTACATACCGGTATGCTGTATGGATGTGAGTTGTTTGCTAAGGCGCAAACTCCATTATTTGGATTTATTGTGGACTTGTAAAACAAGTCGTGCAACTTGCTGTGCGATTCGTTGCTCGTTCTACAACATTATGGCGTTGCCAGATGAAGTGTAATTTAAAGGTTCACAGTTCATCTGGCAACGCCATGATGTTGTTCCGCAACGATTATCACACTCCTTGACGTATTCAAATTTCGATTGGTCACACGTTTTCCTTTACTGCTCGTTCCAAATACGACAGCCATGGCTGCTTAGATTATATAGCTATCCCAGACACAAGAAGCAAAGACTATAATGTTTGAGTGTCCGAACACCAAGTACGCTATCAACGACCGATGTTACGACCACCGCTCGACGAATTACACGCCCAACGACTGTCAAAGCGTAGACGGCTATTACGTCCACGGTTACTGTTACATCAATAGGTGTAGCTACTTCGCCGCCAACGGTCACTGTTACCGCTACAAAACGGCGTCGTACAGTAACAGAACTTGTAGGACTATTGGCGGATATTATGCGGCAGAAACCACCGGCCACTATCACTGTTACTACACCAGCTTCGAGTGTCCGCAGCACAGCATCAACGGCCAGTGCTACTCGCGTGCAAGCAACGAATCACAGACGGTCTGCAGAGCCATTCCAGGCAGCTACTTCGACGACAGCAACAACACCTGTTACTACCACTGCACTGAGATGCCGAAGCTGCAAGGAAGGTATTTACGCTTTAGGCGGAATCGCTATTGCAGCGCAAGTGATTCTGCCTATTTTTGCACGTTTCTCCGTAGCGTGGTCTGTCTGTCTGTCTGTCTGTCGTCTTTCACATTCGTGCACGCTGCTTAAATCGTTCGACGGATTTTGATGCCGTTTGACAGGTACACTTGTGTTACTTGCGTTAGACGGAGTCCCTGGACACCAGAGGGATCACCCACGGTAAGGGGAGATTTCGGGTTCGAATCCCCAGCCAAAACATACAATATTGCAAATTGCAGCTAAACCGTCAGTCCTATGCTGCCACCTGGCGAATACAAACGAGTTGGGTGGACATGCCACAGCGATTCCACCTTTTGCCAAATTACTTTGGTACCTGTTAACACTTTTTGGTCGCTTGTGCACTACAGACAATGATGTTAAGCTAAAATGACGCATTGTTGTTCTAATCGGTGTGGTAATTGTTGTGCGTACAATACACGCAATACACGTCTCGTCCGTCCGTCCGTCTGGCTGTCTGTCCGTCAGTTCCGTGCCGGGTCCGGCTCCTATGTCGAACACAAAAAGGCGTATAGAGAAACCAAAATTGGTGTGAACATTCTTCATGGCAGAAGTAGCCGATGTGCCAATTTCCATCTGAAAAGGTGAAAGGTCAGGGACAGGGTCAGGACTACGCATTGCAGGGTATAGCTAAGTGGACGCTCCCCCCCAGTACACTGAGGCGACATATGTTCTAGTTCCATTGGTACCGTAAACGTTTGGGATGCATTGCTATCTTATGTTGCCCAATCTCAAAAGCGTTGCTACCTCTACATAACGTCTGCGGACACTCGATTTGTTTGAATTTTGTTGTTTCTAATCGTTGTAGGCCTACGACTGCATTTGCTAGGACACTTTTCAGTGCAGTAGTCTCTGGCTGCCTTTGTGTCCGTTTGACATACTTGTCAGTAAACAGTCGCAATTGATTGGATTTGATTTTATTTGATTTGAAGGTGCATAGTCGGCAGCAATGTCTCGTTCAGCGGAGAAACGTGCGAACTTATCGGCGAAATTTACTCTGAACGCGTCTGCTACTACGTCACGTTACACTGTCCTAAGTATGCGACAAACGACGGCCAGTGCCACGCCCGTCGTTCTGCGAATTTAACCTGCGACACGTGCCGAAACATCGGAGGTCATCACGAACACGGAGCATGTTATTACTATGAGAACAACTGCAGCGCATTCGTCGTTGGCGAGCAGTGTTATTCGAGGCGCATGGCGACGCACAGCGACGACGTGTGCTCGGCCGTGGGTGGCCTGATGCGCAGCGGTTACTGCTACTACGACGAGTCGACGTGCCAGCGGAACTGGCACTACAGAAACTGCACGTGCTTTCAGTATCGGTCCGGCCAGAAAACGGCTGTCACCTGCTTGCGCATCGGCGGATTCTACGACCACGCAACTGGAGAATGTTTCTACCAGTCGCACAGCAGATGTCCGTACTGGAGCAGGAACAACCAGTGCTACAGGTACCGGAACACCGATTTCTCGCGGGAAACCTGTTCTAACATCGGATGATATGCCACGCGAGACGTGGACGACTACGGACGATACGTTCGCGTGTGCTATTACAACCAAATCAACTGCAGTCGCTGGGCGAATGATCGATGCTACCTGCGCTTCTCGTCGTCGTACAACAAGGGCACGTGCGCCTCAATCGGCGGCTATTACTCGGAACACGAGGAGGACACGCGGCGCGGCTGCTTCTACAATTCGTTCTCTGCTTGCCGGTATGCGCTGAATGGACAGTGCTACGACGGGGTTTACGACAGCTGGTCATCAGAGCAGTGCGCTGCCGGTAACGGATACTACACTGTCGCTGGATCCCGCAGGTTTTGCTACGTCTCCTACTATTACTGTTCGCACGTTGTTGCCGGAATGTGTTACTCGTACCGGTCCCTGTCTTATGACTGCAGTTCGTGCCGACTTCTGTCCGGCGTCTTCTCGCAAGACGTTTGCTACTACAGTGACTCCGCCAATTGTTCGGAGCCGCTGTTGTTCGTTGCCAGTAACGGGCAATGCTATGACAGTCGATCTGCGGCGTCGACGCCGGCTGAATGTCGCGCAGTGCCCGGAGAAGCTTACTACGACCAAGGCGCCTGTTATTTCATGTCCGGGCTCTGTTCGCCGGGACATTTGGTCAACTGTCGCTGCTACGCACACAGGTCTGTTTGCCATGCTGGTTTGACCACAAATAAATTGAAATAATGAAAACTTCCGGGTAATAATGGCGTAAATGTAACTGCATTTCTACCCTAATTTTGCGATTTGACTTTGTCATTTGATGATTTGATACTCTATAATTACTACAGTTTGACTTAAATGAATAGGCCCTTATAATAATAGATTTGTATAGCGCCGTTAGCTCGTAACGTCAGAATGAACGTTCACTCGCAAGTAAAGCGTTATTTGACTGATTTATACAAATTTGTTACATACATAGCAAAAGAATTACACGATATTGTATATTTGTTATTAATATTATAGACCTTTTATTTACAAAAACTGCCCAAAACGGTCTAGGCCATTATCGCCAATAACGTCACTTATTGACAACTTCATGCAATAATGACAATTTTATTATCGCAGTTGTCGAAATATGTTGACGAAGAACGCAAAAAAACCCTGTTTAAAAATGAACCGCACGCTGACATGCCTTGCCTTTCCGCTATCGTCGTGCTGATCACTCCAAAACAATCCAGAAAAATTAAAGATCCAAAATGCACCTCCTCTGTTACTTACAATCACCATTAAAAGTGTCAGTCAAAACGATTTTGCCACGTTAAACCCATCTGTGATGATGATGATGATGATGATAATAATAATATCATCTTGTTTTGTCATTTACTGCATTATCGTATAGATCAGGCATCTACACGGTGGGATCGTGCGAGAACTTTGGCGGCTATCACGTTGCCGGCAGATGCTATTACAACTCGAGCTACTGTCCAGCCAATCATCACTCTATCAACGCACAGTGCTACCGGCGCTCGGACGCTCGCTATTCGCCCTCCACCTGCCGTCATATCGGCGGACATTACTACGAGGATCATTCTTCCAACACGAACACATCACGTGGAACTTGCTACTACAACACCTTCAACTGTTCCGCGGGGTTCATTGTCGATCGAATCGCTTGCTACATGAATCGTTCGGCAACATACAGGTTGAGTTCGCCGGTAGTTAAGTGATTTTTTTGTGATTATGTGAATACTATTTTTGGCAGCATTGGTTATCTGAATTATCTGAAAATGTCATATTGCAGCTGATCAAAAGCAAACGTCTGCCAATGTTACATTTTATGGTTTGGATGTATGCCGTTTAAGAAAATCACACTTTAAAGCGTTAACTTTTGTTGTGGGTCACAGATTCTTCGTAAAATTAAACCACTATGAAAATAATTAAGCTCTTACAATGAATGTTCAATTTTGAGTCATTTGCAGCTCACTAATTGGAAAACGTAGCAAACAATGCTGCAGAAAAACCACAATATATTGGCCAATAGCTTGTTATAAGCATTCATTATTACCATTTTCTTCATGTATTTATTTCTTTTGATTGTATAGTGTGTGCGTCTGCGTGGTGGTGTATGTGTGTTGTAACTGCTGCTACCGTTCTTGGTGAATAAACGAGGCATAGCCTATATGTACAGTCGTTCAACGTGCGCGAACATTGGCGGCGTGTATGGATACGCGGAGGGCGGCAGATATTACCGATCTGATTCTAGCGGCCACGGCCAACGGACGGACCAGCACCACTGTCTGTTTGACACGTTCAACTGTGCAGCGTAAGACGTGTCACTGTTTTGTGCTTAATGGCTGTATACTGTAATTATCTCCGCCAAAGAAGAACTACCAGTAATTATGTTTTCGAGTCTGCCGCTGTATCCGAAATAAGTAACTTAAACAGTTATGAACGGATTCTGATTAATTTTTTTCTGGAGGGGTTGAGCATGGCCCAAGAAGGGAGCATTTAGATTTTCGTGGCGATCCAGATTCGTTCATAGTTCTAGATTATAAGGGATCCGTTGCCGTCAGGAGACAGCGTAAACTGACACTCCGTTGTGTTCGCCAGGCGGCAGCACCGTTGTCGGCGGAGGTTTGAGGCCGCTGATCTCTCAGCTATTATTTGTCTTTGTACCTTTAGACTAAGTCAACGCACTTGGGCCGCGAATTCGCCTGTATAAGCTGCTAGTGTCAACTCGTGCCACTGCCATTTGTTATCACGTCAATACGCAAGCCTGAAAGTCGACGACGTGCAAGCATTCCTAGTGGGGCATCTGCTTTAAAGTTAAAAGCGTGTTCATGGGAACCAATCTGACAGTTAGAATGTACAATCAGACAGTTTGACTTACCACTCGACACCGATGAACGCGTTCCGTCTTAACCCAAGCCAGGCACAACGTAAAATTGGCAAAACTAATACAAAACCTCTTAACTTACCCACCCCTGAGGGACGGCCAGGCTGAGATGACTTGGGTGGTTGTGTTTTGACGTCAGGTACGCTGTGAACAACGAATGTCACTTGTACCGGTCGACGACGATGTTGTGGACACGTGCACGAACATCAACGGGGCATACGTGTCCGCTGATCACACCTGCCACTACGACGAGTACCGCTGTCCGTACCATGACGTCGCAGGGCAGTGCCATCGCAGCGTCCTATGTGACACGTTCTCGTGCGACACCTGCCTTCTGTACGGCGGACTTCATGAGCCAACGTCACGCTGGTAAGTGTTAGCGATGACACAACATTAAAATCAGTAAAGCTGAAACCAAAACTAAACTAAAACAAGAAATCTGAGCTAATGCTCATGAGACGCGCGACAGCAACAGTGTAATTTCCAGAAATTGCGCGTTTTGAAGGGATACCCAAATTTGATGCACTCGTACGGAGGACTCGTTAAACCTAGGGGGTCGAACCTACACGGTTGAAGTCAACGTTTAATGCCGAATATTTTATATGCAGGTTGCCCTGGGCTATCTTGAACGATTTCGGCGCAATTCACTCTTAAAATGTGTATTGCAGCCTAAAATCGCACAAAAATTCACTAAAACCCCCAATTTTGGGGGTTCAAGGTCGTTCAAGGTCATTGATGTTGGTACCCCCGGAAAGCTCGTCAGCAGTGCATGTTACGATATGCAGCAAGTCCGTGTCTATCTGCAACCGTTCTCGTGCTAGATTAGTGCACAGTGGCAGAAACCGCGCGTTTAAGGGGGTACCCAAATTTGACGCCCTCGTACGGAGGACTCGTTGAACCTAGGGAGTCGAACCTTACAGGTTTACAGGTTACAGTGACCTTACAGGTCAGGTAGTGGCCTATCTTGAATGTTTTCAGCGCAATTCAGTGTTATAATGTGTACTGCAGCCCGAAATCGAGAAAAATTAACTAAAAACCCCTATTTTGGGGGTTCAAAATCGTTCAAGGTCATTGATGTTGGTACTTCCGGAAAGCTCGTCAGCAATGCTAGTAATGATATGCAGCAAGTCTGTGTCTATCTGCAACCATTCTCGTGCTAGATTAGTCGACAGTTGCAGAAATCGCGCACCTAAGTGGGTACCCAAATTTGATGCACGCGTACGTAGGACTCCTTCACCTTAGGGATTCAAGCCTTGCACCGTTGAAATCTACGTTTAATGCCAACATTGCATACGCAGGTTGTCCTGGTCCATCTTGAAACATTTCGGCGCAATTCACTGTTATAATGTGCATTGCAGCCTGAAATCGTGAAAAATTCACTATAAACCCCTATTTTGGGGGTTCAAGGTCGTTCAAGGTCATCGATGTTGGTACCACTGGAAAGCTCGTCAGGACTGCTTGTTATAATACACGGCAAGTCTGTGTCTATCTGCAACCGTTCTCACGCTAAGCGAGCCAATAGTGGTAAAATGACGATTTCTCAGGGGGGTACTCCGCTTTGATGCTCTCGTTCGAGAGGAATCTCCTCACCCAGCGGCACCAAATTACCTCGTTAGAAACTGGAGACCTTAGGCTACCATATGGTGAAAACCCGGAGTCTCTATCTCACCTGGGCTTGATTCGGTACCGGGTCGTGACACCCCAGACGGACAGACAGACAGACAGACAGACAGAATCGCCATAGCTGATACGCGCTCTCAGCAGTACCTGCCGGTACAGCTGTCGCGCGTAATTAGATTAAAACTTACATGCAATTCTGTTTTAGACAGATGTATAGGCACTGTATAGGCACACACACACACTCTCTCTCTCCCGCACGGGCTTATAACCTGAAAACAAAAAAAGAAGCGCAAAAACCAAAAAATGGTGTGAACGTTTCCTAGTAATCGGTGTGCCTATTTTCGGTTCAAAAAGTTAGGGTTAGAGTTAGCGTTAGTGTCAACTCCAGGTCTACACTCTAGGGTTATTGAGCTCTAGGCGGAGGGCCGCATAATATGCCAGCACCGGACCATCATACATTGGCCATGTTGCGGCGTGGCTGTGTGGTGTGTCACGATGCAGTTGTTACTTCACGTCAACGAAATGCAAGTATTTCATCGACGGCGAATGTTTTGCCAACTACACGTTGACGCAAAACTCATCGACGTGCGACGCGCTACACGGTGGCTACTACTCGAGAGGTCGCTGCTACTACCACGTGCCGCAGTCGTGTGACGCCGGGTACCACCTTCAGCAGTGCACCTGCTTCCGGCATCGATCGTCGACGTACACTAACAGCACGTGCTCCAACATCGGCGGTCTGTACACTGATGACCAATGCTGCTACTACGACGAATTCAACTGCCGCGGACACGCCGTCAACCAACAGTGCTACAACCAGGTTAACTATACAACCAAAGTAATTTGGCAAATGACGGAATCGCAATGGCAAGTCTCCCAAACTTTTTGTTTGTATTCGCCAGGAGCAAGATAGGATATGCAATTGCATGTTTTGGCTGGAGGGTTTACCCCCAAATCTCCCCTTCCCCTGGGGGCCAGGGACCCCATCTAACACGTGTCATTAGACACTAAAAGACTCATTCTGGATGACATCTATAGCCTAAGCAGGGCGTACGAATGTGACAGACAGACAGACGACAGATAGACAGACCACGCTACGGAGAAACCTGTAGGAATTGCCCACTTATCTTTAAGTGACCGGCAAAAATGAGAGAGACGCCATCTATAATTGAACGAGTCGTGTTTTAAGTTTGGCGATTTTAGGCGATTTTAGGTAACAGTTTTATATATCGATAATTCTAGCGGTAAATCGGCGATCTTGCTGTCAGCATGCAAAAATTGCTAGAGGTAGATCAGGTGGACACATTATTAGGTAGACAATATTCGCGGTAGACAGAGAGGGTCTATGAATGATGCCATGGCACTGTCACGTATTTATATCAATCAGGCTTATTCAGTAAATCAGAGTCAAGCTGAAGCCAAAACTGTTTTCTGTGAAACGTGCACTTAGGAATACAGTGTTATTG
>Ga0056124_1000881_pt1 | contig 10455 bp, 6 predicted proteins | sample WorMetHEROISLAND_2_FD_70069 | JGI IMG/M metagenome (GOLD analysis project Ga0056124, IMG submission 70069) | Marine gutless worms symbiont microbial communities from Max Planck institute for Marine Microbiology, Germany - Olavius sp. 4 HERON ISLAND | ecosystem: Host-associated > Annelida >... | reverse complement strand
GCGCTAGCCAGGATCAGGAAAAACGTTTTAGGTTTCGTGCAGGACGCGCGGCAAGCCGCGCCGGGCGCTCGGCGACGTCTCCAGCAGCACGCGCAGGCCGGTCGGCTGCGCAAGCGAGCAGTCAAACAGTTCAAAGAACATCCTCCGGCCCATCAAGGTTGCGCCGCCTGTTTAACAGGCGGCGAGCCGAACTTCAAAAGCCTGCTGACACCCCGACGAACACTCCACCAACACCGGCACCGCGCACCTCTCGTGCTGGTGCGACCAAGCCGGATGCGGCTGCCCCGGGAGCCAACAACGTGCCGACTGATCCGAATGTGAGAGCCTCCCGCTTTGAAGCGGCTGGTCAGGGCTTAGGGGCGGTCTCTGCCGTTCTGGGTGCTGCCGGGGCGGGGGTCGGCCTGGCTGAAGTGATTGAGGGCCGCCGGGAGCAAAGCGAGCAAAGGGCGCAACAGCTGGAGGAACCGCCTGCGGATGGTCTTGTTGACGATACACAAAACTATTTTTTACCAGAAGACTGGGCTTATGAGAAAAGCCTTGATACCACCTTGCGCCTTACGATTGAGGGCAAACTCCAGTGCGCCAGCGACGACGGCAGGAATTGTCAGTGGGGTGAGAAAGACCGCCATCGTGCCGAAGGCGGCGTGCCTTTGAGCTGCGGGGAGGATCATAAGGCAAAATGGAACAGCACGGGCTTTGATAGCCAGAAGCACTGGTGCTACAAAGCGACGCAATTGCCGCGTTTCAAAGGGCTGTGGGTAGAAGGTTGTGAGCAATGTGCTGGTTTCTCGCACACATTACCCGCTGATGATGCGACAACACATGGTGTGACGCCTTCATCGGGCGCAGCCACAGGCGAGCCTGCCACTCAACAGGTGCTGGCAGAACCCCGGCCTGCCGCGCAACCGATAGCGTTACCAAGCGGCTCCCCCTATAGTGTCCAGATATCCAACCCGAACCCGTCATTGGGCGAGCGGGTCGACGTCAATCTTGCAGGCAGCTTGCCCGGAACGCCGTCGGATATTTACCTCTATCTGAAAGTCCAGCAGTTGGGTGGACAGATCGCTTGGTACTTTGACCGGCGCCTGCACGATACGCGCCCAAGACCTTGGCGCAAGGGTGTAGCAGGTCCTGCCATGCCTGCCTCAAACCCCGTTTTGCAGTACAAGGTCAATTATCCCGGGAAATACGTTGTGGGGATGCTTGTTCTGCCTGCGGGCAGCCCGCTGAATCTCTCCTCCGCCGTGGAGCAATTATTCGAAGTACGCTAAGTTAATCAGGGGAGTTTGTGATGTTTTCAATTCGAAAGGTGGACGTTGCCCTTAGAATCGTCGTTGTGATGGTCACGGGGATCGCGCTCAATCAGCCTGCTCTGGCGCAGCAAAACACGGCGGAAGCCAAGGCGATTGTCGAACGCATATTGGGAGGAGACCGCAGCACAGGACAGAACGCAGCCAAACTGTCTTTCTTGATGCTGAACAAGGACGGCTCGCCCCAGTTTGAACGTGCAGCGCATCTGCCTTTTTACACCGGTGAAATTTTTATCCTGAAGATCCGTTCTTCGACTCCGGGCACTTTGCGGCTGACCAATATTTCACCGAGTAACAAGGTGACATCTTTCACGCCAATGCCGATCAGGGCCAATGTCGACACCTATTACCCGGACAATCCAAACAATGTGTTGGAGTTTTCCGTGGATAGCGGGGAGGAAACATTGCTCGTAGAGATTATTCCCGACGCTGCATCAAGTACGGAAACAACGGCAGCTATTTCTGCGACACCCGCCCGGGATGCGCCTGCTCAACTGTTTTCCAGACAGCAGACAACGGTTGTTGCGTCAGCGTCCGCAGCACCCGAGGGATCGGCTCCTGCACAGGCCAGCGCCTATTTTTCTGATGTACAGGGCAAAGCCTACCCATACGCCAAAGATGTACGCGAAACCGTGCTGGAAACTCAGGACGCGACCTATCTGACTCGACCAGCGGGATCAGGCAATCTGGTCTTTGAAGTCAAAATACAGCACTACTAGCCTGATAGAGAATATCGAACATGTGTGGTTTCTCTGGAAAATGCAGTGCGTGCGTCCTTGCTCTGATTCTGGTATCTGGATCGCAACCGGCGCTCTCCCAGGAAAAAGGGCAAGACCAGCCAAAGTTTGCGTTGTCTGCTATTTTGGCACCGGTGTTGACCAATCTTGCCATAACGGGCGTGCGGCATCTCTCAGAGACTTTTCTGCCGGAGAAAGCGGCTAAAGTCGCAGACCAGGCCGTTGGCGACACAGTGCAAAAGTTGCGGGGCGGCGCTTCGCCGCAGGAAGCACTTGCTCACGCGGCAAGCAACGCTCTTGTGCATTCTGCCCAGGGGCTGACACAGCAATTATTGCCACAGGGAGCTGGCGCACGGCAGACTCATCAAATCATTGGTGGCTTTGGAGGTGGTGCGACCTCTCAACGGGTGCTTGTCAACGCGGCTGCGGGTGCTGTCGCTAATGCAGCTTCAAACGCGGGCAGCGGCGTCGCGGCACAACAGGCGATTAACATAGCGCTCAACAGTTTCCAGGGAGGCGCAAGTGTCCAGGAAGTGCTTGCCAGAGTTGCCAGCCATGCTGGGCAAAACCTTGCACGACAATATCTGCCACAAGGAGTGAGCCAGCAAGCGGCCAACGCATTGCTTAACAGCTTAAATGCCGGTGCTACGCCGCAAGAGGCGCTGGCCAGCGCCGCTGCTAGTACGGCATCAACTGTGGCTATACCGCAGGCGGTTGAGTTGTTGGTCAACAGCCTCCAGAACGGGGCCTCTCCACAGGCTGCTATCGCCGAAGCCACCGCTAATACGGCGGCTAGCATTGCTGCCAACATGGCTGCGCAACAAGCCACAAGGGCGGCAGCGAACATGTCGTCCGGAAACGCATTGCCGCAGGCTGCGCCTGGTAGCGATGCCGTCGTTGAGGCTGCCAACGCTGCAGCTGATTCTGCAGCGCAACAGGCTGCCGACACGGTGGTCAACAGCCTGCAAAATGGATCCACTCCCAGAGAAGCGTTAGCTGATGTTTTGACACAGCAGGCCGTTAACTCGGCGCTCAGCAGCCTGAAGGATGGCGTGCAGCCACAACAGGCTATCGTAGACGCCGCGGTTAACGCTGCCGCCAGTATGGCTGCCGGAATCAGGGTTCAGCAGGCCGCCAGCGAAGCGGCGGGGCTCCTGCAAGTTGGGGAAAAACCACAAAACATTCTGGAAAATGCTACTGCAATAGCTCATCGGACTGCCGACATCATTGACGACCAGGATGCTATGACAACCCGTGCGGCGATACGCTATGCAACCAATTTGGCGATCGCCAGCCTGAGTCGCGGCGCTTCGCCGCAAGTGGCGATAGCCGAAGCGGCAGACGTTGCCACACGCAGTGTGGCAGCAGGCACCCCGGCACAGTTTCAGCAAGATGCCACGGCCAACGCGCCCTGTTTTTTTGCGGGTCGCCGGGGCCAAAGAGACCTTCCCAATGCCAGCAAGAACGAACTCAGGATGGCTGGCTGTCAGCAAGTCTCCCACTTCGTCAATGTAGGCGAATTGAGACAGGCGCCAGCCTCCACGGTCGTCTCCTCTCGGGCTTCACGGCCGCTTGAATACGAAAACGGCAAGCCCAACTATCAGGCGATCAAGATCAGCATTCTGGTGGTGGATAACCAGGGCAAGCCGATTGCCGAACGTGCCATCGGCGATCATTTTTTCAGTGGCGAAAAATTTCGCCTGAAGATCCAGACGACCTTTCCTGGGCTGTTGCAACTCCAGCATGAAAGTCCTTCGGGCGCTCGAAAACGACTGTTCCCGAAAAATGGCGTTGACGATTTTATGATCAACGCCGGTACCGTTTTAATCCTGCCGGTCAACAAGAACAATGCCTACGAGTTTTTTGGCGAGACGGGTGATGAAAAGTTCACCTTTGTCGTGCATGATCCGCGCCTGACCAACGCAAGCGACGCCATCAATACCACGTTGCGCCAGGACACGGTAGCGGGCAGTTACTATGCGCAACTGGCAAAGCCGGGTAGACTGCCTTATTTCTCGCAGTCTTTTAGCATTAAACACCGTCCTCGTTAAGTTCCGACTGTACGCAGAAGTCCTGCACATGTCTCGAGTCTGTCGTCGCCCGCTGTGTTTTTTCCTGCCTCTGTATGTTGCGGCATTTTGCCTCGGTGTCTTGCCGGCGCACGCAACCAACCATGCGCTGATCATGGGGATTTCGCACTACTCCAATCCTCAGGCAGCGCTACCCGGAGTGACAAAGGATATGGATGTGGCGCGGCAGATTGCTGCGAGTTTGAACGTTCCGCCGGGAAATATCGTGCAAAAGTTCGACCAGGATATGTCACTGGCAGCTTTTGAAAGCAATATTCGGACGTTTTCGAAACGGCTACAACCAGGCGATAACGTCTTCGTCTATTTTTCTGGTCACGGTGTCCATCTGCCCAAATCAGGAGACCCTGGCGTCTGCGAACAATCACTGTTGACGCAGGATATGAAACTCTTTCCCAAAGAGACGCTGCAAAAAGAGCTGGAGAATATTACATCCAGGGCTAATAAGGTTTTTGTGTTGCTTGATACCTGCCACTCAGGCGGTGTTTTGCCTGACCTGGCTAAGGGTACGCGGGCCATTGGAAAGCGCCTGGAACCTACGGGGGAGCGCGCAAAATATTTTCTTCCCAAAAGCGCCGGTTCAGACCGCTCAACGTGCACGCCAAGCAACGTGCTTTACAAGGGTACGCGAGACCTGAATCTGGATATGGCTTCCAAAACTCCGAACTATTATTTGCTTGCCGCTGCACAACCTGAGCAAATTGCTATCCTGATGGGCAAGCGCGGCAGCCTTGCCACAGTCACCGTTGGGCAGTGTATGGGCGCCGACGATTCGGCTGACACCAACAACGATGGCGTACTGACGTTGGACGAGGTTCGTGCCTGCGCCCAGCTCAGCATGGACAACTACTTTCATTCCAAGCCACAGGGGAAAGTCGTTTTCGCCGATGGCACGGCAGCGACCTCTCAGACTTTGTCCAGTGGAGCTGGGGTCGGAGGTAACGTGGTGGTGAGCTTTCCGAGTGGGCCGCCCCAACTTGGCGTCAACCAGGAAGACAGAGTCAATGATCCACAGCAACCACGTGATGCTTCAGGGCACATGGCCGCTGTAGCCGTTTCCCAGACGGCTGCTCCCTCCACGCGTATTAACTCTAGTAACCTGCTGGACACATTGTACCGGGGACGCGACGTTAAGCGCCGAGTCAGCCTCACGTCCTCCAAGCAATATTATGTTATTGACAGGGATCACCTGGAAATAGGGGTACGCAGTAGCCATCATGGTTATCTCACGATTTTTACGGTGGGCAGCAGCGGTCGCATTTATCAGATTTTCCCCAACCGTTTTGACCGCGACAACCGTGTGTTTGCCGACCAGGAAGTTCGGCTGCCGCGTGAGACGTGGCGAATGCCGGCCAATGGTCCAGCTGGCACTGATCGCTTTCTGGCGCTGGTTTCTGAAACCCCGGAACGTTTTGCAAACACCGGCGTACCCGCCGGACCCTTCAGGGCCATCGAAAATGATGCTGCGGGCGCCAAGGCGATAGTCGAACGTCTGCTTAACCCGGATAGCCAGCTGTGCAGGTGCAGGACAACTGACGGCGCGGTTGCAACATCTGATCAATCCAAGGAAATCATTGAGCGCCAGTTGCGCCCGGCCACGGCCTGCAAGCCTGTAGCCAGTTTTGCGACGCGTGATTTTGGAGTTGTCGCCAATGAGGCTTCGTTGAACCCGTGTTCTACCAGCTACGCAGCAGGCTTGATAGACGTGCAGGAAATTACTGCAGCGTGTGAAGCCAAACAGGCCACTCTTGCCGGTGTTGAAACTCGAGACTTTGGCATCGAGCTGACAACATCAGAGTCAGAGGATCCATGCTTTACCGGCAATAAATAAACAACCCAGATGCTTGACGCGCAGAGAAAGTCGAAAGAGAAGCGGTGCAACAACGGGGCGAAGACACATAGCTGGTGTGGAGCTGCCCTTGTGGTTTTCATTCTGTTGTGGATGATTCCTGCCCCTTTTGTTCAGCCGCTTGCGTCTGAGCGGGACTTCGCTGTGCGCAAGAGCATCGCCCCGCTTGGGATGTCTGTCGAAAAGAAGTACGAACACGGAATGATGCAGGCACGAGAGGGCTTTTCTGACTGCATGGTCTGTCCGGAAATGGTGATTCTTGTACCGGGCAAACTGTTGATGGGCAGCTGGAGACGGCGTTCGACACGGCCGCCACACGAAATTACAATTTCCAATCCGCTTGCGATAGGGCGCTATTCGGTGACTTTTGAGGAATGGGACGCTTGCGTGGCGGATGGCGCTTGTGAAGGTTATCTGCCGGATGACATGGGTTGGGGCCGTGGCAGGCGTCCGGTCATCAACGTCAGCCTGCAGGATGTCGAAAATTATGTGGACTGGTTAAGCCATAAAACGGGAGAAATTTACCGTTTGCCAAGCGAGGCAGAGTGGGAATACGCTGCACGTGGACAAAACAATGCCCATGTTCGTGACCACACGGGAAAAGACCGAGCCAATTGCACTGGCTGTAGCAGCGTGTCAAAAACCTGGCAAACGGTTGAGGTGGGGAGCTTTCATCCCAACGCATCCGGTTTGTACGACATGGCGGGTAACGTCTGGCAATGGACACAAGACTGCTGGCACAAAAATTACAAAAAAGCACCCGTCGACGGAAGTGCCTGGCGAGGAAGAAAATGTGAGTTGCGTGTGTTGCGAGGTGGCGGTTGGTCGAGCTGGCCCCCGTTGCTTGATCCCACATTCCGGCACCGCATTGCTCCGAATTTTCGCGGCAATCACCTGGGGTTCCGAGTTGTGCGCAAGCTGTCGCAATCCAAGACAATGAGATAAACGTGACGCTTACTGTTGGGCCCTTGGGGGCTTTCCGAAATAAAACAATTGAATCATCAAGTCGAGAACGCACCCGCGCAAATTGCTAAGGGGCTGTCAAATCGAACTAAGCTGCCGTGTCGTGTCCGGCCGCGCCGAAAACCTGTTGCTTGAGCTTGAAGAGCGCGTCGCGTGCGGCGGCGGCCTGCTCAAATTCCAGATTCCTGGCGTGTTCCTGCATCGCTTTCTCCAGTGTACGTATTTCCCTGGCCAGCGCCTTCTCGTTCATGCTTTCGTATTTTGCCGCTTGCTGCGCTATCTTGAACTGGCGTCTGGCGTCCTCTGCGTTATAAACGCCGTCGATAATATCCTTGATGCGTTTTTTTACTCCTTTTGGGATAATGCCGTGCGCTTCGTTAAAAGCTTGTTGCAAACTGCGGCGGCGGTTGCCTTCGTCGAGCGCGCGTTGCATCGAATAGGTCACACGGTCTGCGTAGAGTATCGCGCGACCCCTGACGTGACGAGCCGCCCGGCCGATGGTCTGAATCAGGCTGCGCTCGGAACGTAAAAAGCCCTCCTTGTCGGCGTCAAGTATCGCCACGAGTGACACCTCCGGGATGTCGAGTCCTTCCCGCAGCAGGTTGATGCCGACCAGCACGTCGAATTCACCCAGGCGCAGGTCCCGGATAATCTCTACCCGCTCAACGGTGTCGATGTCGGAATGCAGATAACGTACCCGCACGCCGTTTTCGCCCAGATAATCTGTTAACTCTTCAGCCATGCGCTTGGTCAGCACGGTTACCAGCACTCGCTCCTGAGCGTTGACGCACAGATGAATTTCCGAGAGTAAATCGTCGACCTGGGTGGTCGCTTCCCGGACGGTCATTTCCGGATCAAGCAAGCCGGTAGGACGCGCAAGCTGCTCGACAACCTGCCCGGCGTGTTTCTCTTCGTATTCCGCGGGCGTGGCCGAGACAAAAATCGTCTGGCGCATCATGGCTTCAAATTCCTCAAACCTGAGCGGCCGGTTATCGAGCGCCGAGGGCAGGCGAAACCCGTAGCCAACCAGGTTTTCCTTGCGTGAGCGGTCGCCCTTGTACATGCCGCCAACCTGCCCTACAGTGACGTGCGACTCGTCGATAAACATCAGGGCGTCTTCAGGCAAGTAGTCGATCAACGTCGGCGGCGGCTCGCCGGGGTTGCGACCTGAAAGATGGCGCGAATAATTTTCAATGCCCTTGCAAAAACCGATCTCGTTGAGCATTTCGAGGTCAAAGCGTGTACGCTGTTCTATGCGTTGTGCCTCGACCAGCGAGTCTCGCTGCTGAAAATACTCGATCTGCTCCCGCAGTTCGGCCTTGATCGTCTCCATCGCCTTGAGCACCGTCGCGCGCGGCGTGACGTAATGCGAAGCCGGGAACACGGTGAAGCGCAACGCTTTGTGCAGCATACGGCCTGTGAGCGGGTCAAAAAACTGCATAGACTCGATCTCGTCGTCCCACAATGAAACACGAATCGCGTGTTCGGCGTGCTCTGCCGGAAACATATCGATCACATCGCCGCGTACCCGAAAGGTGCCGCGCCCAAAATCCATCTCGTTGCGCTGGTATTGCATGTCGGTCAGGCGTTTGATGATCGCGCGCTGATCCAGTTTGTCTCCGACGCGCATGGTGAGAATCATGTTGTGGTACTCGTCGCGGTCGCCGATGCCGTAAATGCACGACACCGTCGCGACGATCACAACGTCGCTGCGCTCAAGCAAGCTCTTGGTTGCGGACAGCCGCATTTGCTCGATATGGTCGTTGATGCTACTGTCTTTTTCGATATATAAATCGCGCGAGGGCACGTAGGCTTCCGGCTGGTAATAATCGTAATACGAGACAAAATACTCTACCGAATTTTCAGGCAAGAACTCTCTCATCTCGGCGTACAATTGCGCTGCCAGCGTCTTGTTATGCGCCAGGATCAGCGCCGGACGCCCCATGCGAGCGATAACGTTGGCCATGGTGTAAGTCTTGCCGGAGCCTGTGACGCCCAGCAAGGTTTGAAAGCTCAACCCGTCGCTCAAACCTTCCACCAGCTTGTCAATCGCCTCCGGCTGATCACCTGCAGGCGGAAACAACTGGTGTAATCTGAAAGGGCTGTCGGGAAACTTCAGTACCTCGTGCTTGCTCATGCCTTGTTTCCTCAGGCAGGCGCAAACCACGCCGACTCACCCTCGCCGCTGTGCCTCATCGGGTAATCATATAGCTCAGACAATCGTTCGGCATTGAGCAAGTTGGAGACGGGGCCGTTCTCGCTTCTTCCTTCGCCGTATAACAACAAGACCTCGTCGCAATATCGCAGCGCAAACCCCGGCTGATGCAACACGACCAAGACGCAAGCTCCTTCCTGGCGCGCCAGACGGGTGCATCGCTGCATCAGGCTGACCTGGTGCTTGAGGTCCAAGTGTGCCAGAGGCTCGTCGAGCAAATAAAGCCCCGGCGATTGCGTCAGCACGGCAGCGTACGCCAGTCGCTGGCGTTCGCCGCCTGAAAGGCTGTTTGTAGAGCGGTGTTCCAAACCGGCGAGCCCCACGTCATCCAACGCAGCACGTGCCAGAGCAATGTCAGATTGGTGCTCCCAATCCCAACGCCCAAGATGTGGATGACGGCCGATCAAGGCGGTTTGCAGCACGGTAGCACCCAAACCGTCGATCCCTTCTTGCAACATGCAACCGCGCCGGCGGGCAAGCTCGCGTACCGGATAGTCGAACAGCTTTCTCTGATCCAGCCTGATATCGCCACCTGCGGGTGGCCGCAGACCCGCCAACGTCGCCAACAATGTGGATTTGCCAACGCCGTTGCGGCCCAAAATCGCCAACATGCGCCCGTAATGTACGTTTAAATTCAATCTGCGGCATACGAGGCATTCGCCGATGTTGACGTCCAGCCGATACGTCTCAAGGCAAGAGTTGTTCATGTTTTTGTCGCGATAATAAAAAAAGAAACAAAGGCGCACCGAGCAGGGCGGTGAGCACGCCCACTGGCAGTTGTTGTGGCGCAAACATCGTACGCGCCAAGGTGTCGGCAGCCACCAGCAAGGCGCCGCCCGAGATCACTGCCAGCGGCAGCAACAAACGCTGGTCGTTACCCACCAGCAAACGTACCAGGTGTGGCACTATCAGACCGACAAAACCTATTGCTCCTGCCTGGGTGACCACCATCGCCGTCGCAAAAGAAGCCAAAAAGAACACCAACATTGAGAGCCGGTGCACGGCCACACCAAGCGCTAACGCGGTATCCCGCCCGCGCGCGAGCAAGTTCAGGTCGCGCGCCAGCGGCAAGGTGACAAGCAGCATGAACCCCAGCACCGACAGAGCCAGCCAGGGCGAGTTACTTTGAGACAAATCGCCCATCAACCAAAACAACATGCCTTTTAACTGCGCTTGCGGAGCCAGAGACAAAATCAACGTAATGACCGCCCCCGCGCCTGAAGCGACGATCACCCCGGTTAGCAATAAACGTGTTTGCATCCAGACACCACTGCCGTGCGCTAAACCAAAGACC
>Ga0056124_1000880_pt1 | contig 10458 bp, 6 predicted proteins | sample WorMetHEROISLAND_2_FD_70069 | JGI IMG/M metagenome (GOLD analysis project Ga0056124, IMG submission 70069) | Marine gutless worms symbiont microbial communities from Max Planck institute for Marine Microbiology, Germany - Olavius sp. 4 HERON ISLAND | ecosystem: Host-associated > Annelida >... | reverse complement strand
AGCAGCAGCTTTAGGCGTGGTCTGAAAACTGTACTTTTCGCGAAATACTAGTGTGCTTAGCGCAATAGAGATGCTTCATGATATTGCGCTATATAAATTCAATATTCACATTCACATTTACGTAGGTCTGCTGTGTTTGTCAGAAATGTCACGTGACAGAGCAGGAAGTGCACAATGCATTGCTGAGTGGTGACCAGCAGGATCAGCTTGTCATTGCTTACCATTTAGTCCTCGATAACAACCGCATCGCCGACGAAGCGGACAAGCTGCAGATTCACGACTTCTTTGTAGCGTCGAGTCCTCCTGTTGAGTCATTCATGGTGGTCAGTTTGTCTCACTCCTACTGCTGTAAAGTAAAGTATACAAGTAAAGTTAGGTTATATTATAGTGCACTCTAAAGCTTAGCTTAATCTTGCGCACTTAATCAACATAACCACTTAGGCACCGGAAACTCCCTTTTTGTGCCCCAGTTTCTTGGAGCTGAGAAATTGGGGAGGCAATGCGAGTATACAACTTGCCCAAGGTTGCTACCCAATGGAATTGTGCAGGAACTGGGAATCGAACCCGGGTCCCTGAGCTCGAATTCCAAGTGCACTAACCACTAAGCCATTGAGCCACGTGTATTGCTGTTATGTGTACTACACGGTGGCACGTAAGAAGTGTTTTTGTAGATAGATATTTGCTCAGTCTTGGTTTCAGATATAATTGGTCTCAATCGTTGCGGTGTAGTTGCACACTTTTGGCTACTGGTTGTGAATCATTTTTGCCTGAGGACATATGTAGTGAACAATGATATTTTGACTGCATGCTGGCATAATTTTGACAAAATTGTTATTGAAATACGGATGGCTAGGTTTGCGGAATGCTGAAGGTGGATGTGGATGAGGATCAAGTATAAGTGAGCTAGAGGGAGATAGAATACTTCTGCTACTGTGATACTCGGGATAGATGCGAATTGTTTGGGATGTGGGATGTTTGCAATTCCTGTTCATTCTGTAATTCATATTGCGGTCTGCATTTCACGCATGCACTGCATTGTTGCTTCTGTGGCTAAAAGCAGATTGCATCAAAGCCAATCAACACTTGAGTCTATTCATCTTGCCGATTTGATTACACTCAACTTAGAATCTCTTGTGTGAAACCAAGCCCCAGTCAACTCGACTTGATTGTACTCAAAACTTGAGTGATGAATTCCCTTGCTCGAGTCTCTGCTCAACTTTAAATGGCCATGTTAAACAATAATTTGCGTGTAAAATGACAAATTATAACCAAAGAACATTTTCACTTGAAGCATACACCTTACGCTTGACCACCTTATACTAAACCACGATATTTACCAGCAGTTTCTGCTGCAAATTTGATGCTGTTTCCATTGAAAATGTTGTCTGTTTTGTGTTTATATTTACGCATGACGTCATGACTGACGAATCAGAATCGTTGTTACTTGCTTGAAGCAAGTAGAATCAAAATTGTTTCATGCAATGAAATTTGCTTCATTGAGGATTTGAGTACAGTTGAGTAGAATCAAGTTCTGATAGGAGTTTGATTGCAATCGGCACTAAGTATATTGTGTGATGTGGGTGGTGTGCATTCTGACAGAAACTACAGACTGGTCACGTTTTTCCCGCCGTTCCAATGAGGCCACATCCAGAAAGAATGCCAGGTACATTGCTCAGATTTTGCAAGCCTCTCGCTGACACTGTGTGCTCTATAAATTTGCTTACTTAGATATTGCTCACCAACTGTAAGTTCACTGTACGTGATTATTTGCTTAAAAGAGGATGCCATAAGTTAAATCCTATCACTGCTTTGCCGCTTGGTGGTGTAACAGTTAGGACATTGGACTTATGCTCAAGAGGTCCTTGGTACAACTGCTAGTTGGGTCGCTATGAAGTGGTTACTACCTGGATGGGTGACTGTCAGTGGACAGGTAAACCATCTCGGTATATAACCAAGCACCAAGGTTAACTCCGCCTTCATCCCTCTGGGGTAGGTCAAACGAGTACCAGCCTGCTTGGCTGGGGTTAAGGTGGGGCGCATTCACCTGTGTCAGGTGGCAGGTAACACTGTGTGATTCCATATGGCAGGTGATGCTCCGTAGTTCTGAGATGGGTTACCATTAAGAGCTGTAGACAACCTTTAACCTTTGACTTAGTTATCATAGGACATCCCGTGTCGTAGACAGTGCCTTAGTGCATCATTATAAAGTTTTCTCTGTTATGAACAGTACTGCAGTGATTGTAATTTTTCTACTCGCAGTTGGAGTTTATGTAATCTGGATAGGCAGCAACATACACTAGTTATGTTGCTGTCAAATAGCAGATTTTGTGATCATAATTTTTGGTCTCCAAAACTGAAATCAAGTTACAAAATTTTGTACAGTTTAAAATACGATTTTCCATTATTGACTTGAAAGTTAAAAGGTATGAGCATTAGGCTTATGCAGCACTCTGTTGATCCACCGTATCTCAAGTTCGGATGATTCACGAGCTGTGAGAAATTTTTGGTGAAAAATTAATCATTTACCCACCGACCCACAAAGCTGCATTCGATCAATTGCACTGTGATATATTGCCATTATTTCAACGGTGAGTTGTCTGCTGTCACTGCAGATGTGAACACAACAGCAACGCTAGATCAGATGGCTTCTGGTGACACCCGGGCTGCTCCTGTACGCAAGGCTAAGTGGCATCTTGGTGAGCACTTAAACACTAGTTGTTTTAGTAGTAGTTATTGTAGTTGTAGTAGCAGTAGGATCAAATTTAATATAAAAAAATAAAATCAACCTGCAGGTGAGTGCTCTTTCTTGCTAAATCAGTTATGATTGCACTAATGACAGTGGCGGCGATGTGTAAAGAGATCTGCTGATCTGTAGTTCTCTTTTTAGTATGTGATTTCACATTTTGTCAGATTTTGCTTAATTTTGTAATTGATGCTTGATGTACTCGTATATGCTGCATATTATGTAGGTAGGATGCACTTATATTTAGTGCAGAATTTGTGGTAGTTGGAGAGCGATTTGCAGTCAGTAATGGATCGTCACTGTTGCCATGTGTTGTAGGCATACGGTCTCAGAGCAAACCTCTTGATATCATGCACGAGGTCTTCAAAGCAATGAAGTCTCTAGACTATGTGAGTTCTCTGTTGTAACTGAGCTACTCCGTTAGTCAGTGGAACTTATCTAGTTTTTGAGTGATGTAGGTCTATCATGTATCTCTTTTTTGTTCATCTCATGCTCCGATCTCTTGCATAGTTGTCTCTTTTGGGAGGTTTCTGATTTTAATGTAGCAGTACTTGTTTCCAAATTCTGCCTCATTTCAGTTCTGTTTTAAAATAGTTTTAGTTCTTCTAGTTTACAGTGTTCTAAGCTGTTCTTGCCTGTCGGTTTGCCCATGGAAATTATTGTATGTATTGTATCACATCATGGGCTGACTGTGGAGCATCTGTGGTTCATTGACTATGGCAGTCACGTCAGAGCCAATCCAGAAAACTCATACTTAACACACTTGCTGTGAACACACATTATAACATATTAACCTTGCGGAAGTATGCTCACCAGTTCAGTGCTAGCTGAACACTGACTTTCTACTTAAAATATGGCTTAGTGTACAGGTAACTAAGCACTCATTGACTTGTTGAACTATGAATCAGCTTTGTGACACTCAGCGTGTGTTTAGTTCAGCTGCTATACTTTCTCGGTATTCAGAGGACTAAATCATTAAGTAGCATGCTCATGTAGTGATGATGATATTTATTTAATAGCACGATGTTTTCATGGTGGTTGTGACATAAATGTGCTGTGAATGTTAAGGAATGGAAAATTATCAACAACTTTCATGTGCGCGTCCGTCGTCGCAACAAAGTGACGGGCAAATATGTGAGTACAATGACTGAGGCTTGCATTGGTTAATGGTAAAATGGTGTATATAGCTGCTCTTCATGCGAACCCATCTCAGAGCTACGGAGCGTCACCTGCCATATTGGATCACACACTTACCTGTCAAACAGGTAAACGTGCACCGCCTTAACACCAGCCAGACAGGCCGGTACTCGATCTACCTACCCTGATGGGCTGGAAGGCTGAGTTGACCTTGGTTGGTTATATACCGAGATGGTTTATCTGACTGCAGTGGTAGCCACTTGACAGCGACCAGAAAGGGAAACAAACCCACGACCTCTTGATCATAAGTCCAGTGTGCTAATTGTTACGCAACCAAACCTGGGTGAACTTACTGCTCATATGCTGGACAGTGAATTATACTCATTCTGCATTGCATGTGCAGAACTGGCCATCATGACAATGGCTTTTGCCGTTTAAATCTCCAAAATTAAAAAATAGGTTGGTGTTCGATATTTGTGGTTGACATTTTTTAGTATTATCGAGTAAAATGTTATAAATTATTCCAGGTCAGTTTTGCTTCATTCTGTTTACGTTTTACTAAGTTGACATATATGTACATTGTCTGTGCAGTTGGATCAGACTTTGTATGTGTTTATTCTGACATGTTTCTAGTGTTCTTTTTGTCTGTTCTTTCACAGACTGACGTTGCCATATTAGTTACCGTACATCATTGATTGTTCTCAACTAGGCATTTCGCTTCATGTGACATTTCAGCAGGTTTTTTTTATCAAAACTGGTAATACTACAGTACTACTTCGAGTTCTTGTTCAACGGTCCTACCCTTTGTTGATTGGTGCACCATGCATGTCTGTTTTTCATGGACCAGATGCCTCCCTTCTTGTGAGCCAACAAACAGCATCATAGTACTGAAGAAGGGTTCAGAACTGGTAATATTGTTGAAAATTTGTAGTCAACTGTGACAGATTTTGACACTGTGTGATGTTTCAGCAAGTGATTATGTGATTATAGTATTCAAAGTGATGAGGCATCACTGGGTGGACACTGTACAAAGTAGCAGATGGGATAGGAGATGGAGGAAAGACGGGTCTTCAGACATTATCTGAAGACAGCCACGGAGGGGTGTGGAGATGTGTTTGGCAGGCTGTTCCAGACACCAGAAAAGCTCGGTTGCCAATGGTAGACAGTCGAGTGCAGCTGACACTTTTGTACAGTAGTGTAATATAGTAGATTGTGTCTGTGCTTTGTCCAGGTGAAGATGAGCCTTCAGCTGTACCAGGTTGACCAGAAGAGTTTTCTGCTTGACTTCAAGAGCCTCAACACTCAAGATCATCCCGATGCTGCTCGTGTGAAGCGGATGACTCGAGCCAGCATGTCGGTGACGTCTGATTCCGGTAGATATGTTTACCATCCATACATTTTGTGGTTTATCGGCTCATTACATTTGTGTCAATGTACAGTGGTTGCTATTCTTTATGTTGGTTGTAATCTCTATTCAATTAATTTAAGTGATATATCGTGGGCGTGGCCATATATGTTGGGATACTTGGATGATAGTTAAACAAAAATTGTTTTAGGGTCTTCACTCCTTGGAGCCCCTACATTGCCCAACATTTTGGTGAAATACAGTGCCTGTGGCATGATGCAGTTACGTATTTATCATTACCTATTTATCACTAGTGTAACATGTGATGTCTCCTGGACGGATGATTGTCAACGTGAGTAAATGCAGTTATGTGTAACTATGGTCTTAGAGCAAGGTGTGAGCTGTTTGAACAGAAACCGAATGAGTAGAAAATCTTGATGGACGGACAAAGTCTTGCGTGTTTTTTGCTGTACAGACGATATGGACATTGCGTCGGACAGTGAAGAGGCAGCCAACTATCATCAGATTCTGGAGTTCTTTGAGATGTGTGCCAACCTGATCACGACCCTGGCTCGATGATGATGATGATGATGATGAACTATGATGCTGAGTGGAACTTGTTGGTGATTACGATGCCACTCTGATTGCTTCTGGCTCAATGATTGATGAGCTGAATGCTGGTCAGCCTGTTGTAAAATGCTGGCCGGCATGCATGTATCTGCATAATTTGCAGGGGCGTCTACACCACATAAACCTTGGAACCAATGGTCCATCGTAAAAGTAAGGGGAAGCTTTTTAACCTTTCAAGGGGGGAGTTTGTATAATTTTGTATCTAAATTATATCAACTTTCACTCTTATCTTGCTACCAAATGCGTTTTTTCAGGCCCAGAATGTTCCATAATCAACAGCAGTTAAAGCAGCTTACAGTGCTTCCAAGACCCTATAGCTAGATTTGAGAAAAGAAATGGGGAGAGGGGAAAGATACCGAAAGGGAGGCAAAGAAGAAAGAGAGGCGAGGGAGGGAAGGATGGGGGAACTTGCTGCAGTGACTCAAGAGAGGATAGACGCCTTTGGCTAGTTCCATTCGTGTGACAGTGGCCAGCAGATCACGAACATTCTGTTCCGACAGTCTCACTTGCCGATTAACAGCTATTGTACACAGTGATCGGTGGCAGTTTCCGTTTCATAATAGCTCTGTCGTATTTTAACCCATTTCTGTAATAAGAGCACTATTTGAACAGACCAGACATCCATTATGTACCATGAGTTTTTCACCCTACCTTATAAACTTATAAATTATTAAAAGCAGTGGTGAAAACATTGTCTAGTTACTGAGTGCAGCATTCCATTGTAAACCAGAAGTCATTTGCAGTGTTCTGGTGTATGATTGAATACTGTTTACCAAGTAATATCTTTTGCTACGTCGGGTTCATGCCTATTTATGGTACGATGAAATGAATGTCCTTCGGTTAAGAGCGCGCCAAACTTGTATAGACCGGCTGAGATTTGACGGAGTTATCATCAAAAGTAAACTTCCACATTTTTGTGTACAACAACAGTGCTTTTGAGCTTTAATGTTAGCCGGTAATCTGTCGAATTATTACTAGAGTCCTAAGGAACAGCCGCAATCTGTTATTGTGCATGTGTTGTCACATGATGCCGTCTGTTTAAGCTATGCATGAATTACTACTAGACTCTTCGTTTTCCGTTTTGCGATTATCAGACTGCTGTGAGCCGAAGGCCTCAATCAGCGACTGGTTATGACTGTTATAGATCATACTGGGCAATTACAGTACTTTTTAAAGACATTTTTTATGATTACGTTTGCTGTAAAGTCGATTGATATAAATTGTTAGTTAATTGCTGATGAGGTGCTGCTTTGAACTGCATGTGTTGGACAAATGGCGTGACTCTTATAGGTCAGAAAACGCGTAGCGTTTGCCTTTAATGAATGACTGCCAATAAAATCGTTAATCTCAACTACTTTGTGAGTAAAAATGTAGAGCGCCATTTTTGGCATATCTTTACCAAATATAGACCAATTTTCTATATTTCTTCACTGACATTTTACACAAAATTTACTAAAACAATCACTAGATTGCGCCACCACACCTGAAATGTGTGTTTCTTCTCTACCTCATGAAATATAAATGTCACAAATGTTGTGCAACTTTTGATGACGTTCACTTGGACACAAGTGCTCGTAAATGAATATTTTAAGCAATCCAAGTCATTGCTGTTGTCACAGTTAGCGTCATCGTATTTGGAGTTCAAAATTTTCACCCTTCTCCAGCATACGAGTGCATGCTTTTTTTGGACGTGTTTATTCAACAAGGTAATGTAGTGACAGCTGTGGTGGGATATTTGCTGATTATTTTATTGCAAATTTTCCGGTCAGTGAAAGAACTTCGAATGTCGATCAGTATTTGGTGACGTTATGACACTCGGTGGTCTACTTTCACTCCCAGTGTAGAAGAGTGTAATGCAAAATGTGTACTCTGCTGTTTTGTTTTCCTTCTTCAGTCCATTGAAGAGTCAGAAAGTACTCACTTAAGTTAATGGTATAATAATGTGTAATCGGTTGTGGTCAACTATAACACTGTTGTTACCTACGATTTATATTAATGTATTATGTATTGCTGTGATTTCATTTCACTATTTTCCATATAGCTGTGAGTGTTGACAGTTCTTTCAAAATGTGTAGTAGTTGACACATATTTCGACGAAGATTTTGAAAGAATGAAATGTAATGTGTAATTGGTTGCCTAAATAAAGTACTGACTTGGTCTGTTATTTTACTATCAATTCGTTAATTATGAAAAATGACATTTTTAAATTTTTTTGGGTTATCTTTAAACTTTCTTTCACAAATTATGCTGTTCAAAGTACCGTTTTATCAGTCATTTTCTTTGATTTCATTTTCTTTCTCATTTTTCTTCAGTTTTTTTTTAATTTTCTCACTCGCGAGCAATTTTGTTATTGTTTGGTGGGAATACAAAAACAGCAGTAGAAACCACGGCAAAGTAGTGGAAACCAGAATGACATAAGATAAGTGCTTTAATTCAATAATTAACTAATGAATTTAAATGAAGTAATCGCACCATACGGAATAGCAAACAACATCAAGTCTGTCGCAGAGACATATTAGACAGCAAACTGCATGCAAGCAATAACGTTAATATTACACTGCATTTGCCGGTGTATATTAAATATAGGCTAGTATTTCTGCATAACTTAGAATCTTATAATGCTACAGGTACTTTTACACTAATAGATTCAAAGTCTGTTGTGAATGAAACAATATTAAAGATCCTCATCAATAATAAATACAAATATAAAAGCAAATTCATACAACATAGATACAAATGTTATGTAAATGTAAACGTAATGCATTTGCAACAGTCCACAGCAAGCTGCGCACAGTCTCCAGCCATATATACTATGACACTGTCAAGGCACTGTGGCATGCACTATAAGACGAATGACTGCTCTGGGTGGTCGCGTTCCGCAGTCATCTGGTACCAATTCATGACTGCAGCATGGTAGACGTCGATGCCGACTCTTGTATCCTCGAGATGACGACGAGTCCGATGTGTTGGTCCACTGTGACTTACTTGGTGGACCCGGAGCTCATTCGAAGGTCAAAGACATCACCGAGGTGATCGCACCTTTCACTTACTTCCTGCAAAACCACACAAGCACGTTGGTAAGTTTCTGTACTCCACGCAAACAGCATTGTTGACCAAATTCAACAGCCGTCTAAAGGAAGTACGACAAAAAGTGGGTGAATAGGTCCAGGCGATGAGCCTCTCCCCAGTAGGGTTCTTGGAAATGGGCAGAGTCCCCTCCTCCACCCAAATGAATAGAAATATATCAACATTTTCATCTAGTTGTATTGCTACAGTGCAACATTTTTTAAACATTTCAAATTAATTTGGTCAACAACTGTAATGGCCATTTCCAGGTAAGCTTTGGTGAAGATGGGTTTCCACCTTAATTCTTACTTTCCACTGGTCCCCAACCACAGCATCCTCTTGGGACAGTCCAAAATGCAATCCTCCTTAAAACACATTTAAGCTTCTCTACCACAGCCGGATTGTCTATGTTATATTTTTCAATAATTTTTCAATAATGAACGGGAAAACGTACAGCAACAACATTATCATCAATATGTATGCAACAGATTTACTGGTTGGTTGTGTGAATCTATAAGTTGATGACAAGTTAGTAAGCACACAAAATTCAGACACGTTCACTACACACCTTCAGTTCACATACGCAGTGAGGCACATCAGACGTCAAGCTGAACAACTGGAACCGGCACCAGATCGCATGACCATTTGTGGAAGTTCAAGATCATTTCCTCGGCTGGTGAGCAACAGTCCTGCGGGTACTGCAACATGTCATCATCACACATCATATTGTACAATCGTCCGAGACTTAAGAAATATCATGACAAAATGCAACTACTGACAATAAAAATGACTTAGGATAAAATAAAGTTTAAAGTATGCTATACCAACAGTTGTTAGCAACCATAAGACTTTTAGCAAGCAAAGTGAGAACTGAACTATCAAAACGAATTACAAACGTTTATGATTCTATACCTACTGGTTACTACCATGGGCCAAATTGCTACATTCAGCGTAAGTTACCTTCATTTCCATCAGTTCTGCCCCATTATGCCAGGTCCAGTCCCCGATCGACAATCTTTGGATGGGCCTACTGAGGCGACAAGTTTTACAGGCTGTCATTACTGTCGACCAAACAAGAGTTTCAAGGTTAGACAAATTGTGCAAATTTACTATTTCCCTCTAGTTATCACATAAGAATTACTCCATGGACTAAATAACAGGTATATGAAAGCAACCACCAGAGACATCTCTTGAGACAAGAATCGGCAAATTATACTGTCTGCTTTTGGGAAGTTGGGCCTAGTAATCATTTTGTCTAGAAAATTTGTGGACTAAGGTTTCTGTGTACAGCCAATCATCAAAGCATACATAAGTTGCCAGTACCTCAATAAGCAAACAGTTGAAATCAGCACTTGGCCATCCTGTGAATTCATCATCTTCGAATTCTGCTGCTTTTCCTTTGAGCAGCTTCTCTATCTTCTCTACACTGTCCACCTGTACAAAAAAACGGACACCAATTCAACTTACTGATATTTTGCACTGATGAAAAATGATCCAGATATTAAATGCTAATTGAATCACTGAGCACTATGTATAC
>Ga0056124_1000878_pt1 | contig 10463 bp, 6 predicted proteins | sample WorMetHEROISLAND_2_FD_70069 | JGI IMG/M metagenome (GOLD analysis project Ga0056124, IMG submission 70069) | Marine gutless worms symbiont microbial communities from Max Planck institute for Marine Microbiology, Germany - Olavius sp. 4 HERON ISLAND | ecosystem: Host-associated > Annelida >... | reverse complement strand
AGATCAAGTCAAAAGGTGTACGAAATAAAACTTAAAAGAAAACTGAATATGAAGTGAAGAACTATAGCGTCCACACCCACAATCTTTCGTCATTTGTTATTAGTCACTCAGTTTTAAAGTGGTACTGGTAGTCAGAACCGACAATGATAACTTAGCCAATTTAACCTAACAGTCGGTGGCTTTAGAAATAGGAAGTAGGCCAAACGTAAAGTAAAAATAGAAATAGATACACTTGGCCCCATTTTCATATTTTTAAACACGCCACTTACTACTGACAGGCATACTAAGAATCGTCTTCTGACTTCGAGGTCGTTGTGGATCCGAGTCCGTCGTTCGCACACCTCTGAATTACGAGGGCGTCGCGTGGTGTTTGTTGGCTGGCGGCGCGCAAAGAATATCGAAGATAAAAGAAGCGCTGGCACTCGGTCTCGCTTAATTGGCATACGTGTCAAGTCGAAGCTTGTAGTACAGCGAATTCAGCGGCTAGCGTGCACGTCTAACGACGTGACCTCTTGCGGACTTCTAATGAACCTCGTGTCGTTTCTACTTGGCGGCGGCGTGGTGAACTTGTGGCGGATGTTGAGCCCACATCACGCTGACCCACTCGCCTGCATCCACTGTTTCCGGCATCATTCATAATCGTAAATGCGCGGTGTCGTCTGCATCGCATCGCCTGTAAAGTAAATGTCATACACATAATGAGTTAGTCACTCATGATCATTATAGTGACTGTGAGAATGGCTTCTTTGCTTGCCACGCAGAGCAAAAGTCACTTGTGCTTTTTTTCATGTAGTTTTTTTTTAAATTATTATTATTAATTGTTATTTCTCAACTCTACCATTTGTGGTGAATAAAGATTTTCAAAAGTACACACTGTGTCCAAAGGGCTAATAATGTCTTGCGACACTTGCCCGGTTTCAGAGATGTTGTGTAGATATATTTTTCGTGCCACACATTTGACCTGAAATGTGGCGATATTCAGTTCCGGGCCCTAGACTCAGACTGTATTCCCCACTCCGTGCTTAATTACTTTTGAAGTAAACTGGGCACTATTGTGTATTGATGTAACTACAGTATATTACTTCCTCAACGCTAAGACGGGTGAATGGACAGACGGACAGGCAGACACACAGAGATAATACTTAGCTATGCACATTATGGAAAATGGCAAAGCTGTTACCGCAGAACATGCTATTGCAACAACATGATCACACATTAACGACATTTAACCGCTAATACCATAGCCTAACTGAAAACAGTTTAATGCTGACTGCCCGGTGGGGGGATATTTTTCTGGGGGGGCGGTCCGATAATAGGACACCGGCTGAGGAGGAGATTAGACGTTGTTGAGAAGAGAATTATTATCGCAGCTCAATCGCTGCGACATCAAGTGCTACAGACGGTCACACGAACGGACACTCGGCACGGATTAACACAGTCACCCTAAGCCGTTTAACCTCTCCTGCTTTAATCTTCTGCCGCCAACTCTTTTTCTTATCTAAATCACCGGCGAGCGGAGTATTATAGCCTACCAAATGACGGCCAAGCCTCGGAAGCAATACTAGCAAGAAACGATCAGAGGTCTCAACCTTCCACCGAGATTAGTGTTGCCACCTGACGAATAGAACATATTTAACACGCTGAGCATAGAGGGCTGAGTTGAGATGCTCATCAGATACCGCATCATATGCAAGACGCTAATTACGCATCAAAGCCTAGTTGTCGGAATAGGAACTGTTTGCCTTCTCCGACTGTGACTGAAAAAAAGCTGTCTCAGTGCAGTTGCCTTCAACAGGAACAGTGCGTTAATGGAAGGTAACACATTGACTCGACTAACAGCTTGACAGCTACGTGGTCGGTAACCGGAAACCGTTTTTGAATTATCACCGTATCACGGCGTCGGCGTCAAATCTTTAATCGAGTAAGACGCAAGCGGTCGAACTAATCATCGACATTAGCGGAGCCTCGGGGAGCGCCGGCGTGCGCCAGTTCGCATCTAGGATTTCGCATAATAACGGGATTTCGCATTACGTTTGTCCGGTTTCGCGGATCGGCGGCGCGTGGCCGAACGATAATTCTCGTAACTTTGCGTCGCACGCTGTTTCCCCGTCCATCCACACACGAGGCCTCACCTCTCTCTCTCTCTCTCTCTCTCTGTCCTCTGCTGTCTCTCTGGTGTAAAACGTGCTCGCTGCCTCCGGCCTTGCGTCTCATCTGATGCGTCTAGTACACAGGAAAACTGCGCCGTCGGTCGGTCGGTCGGTCGGTCTGTCGCGATAATGGGCATGTCATCGTAATCACGGCCCACCGGCCGGGGCGCCGTCAGCTTGGAAACACTAGCGACCTTCCTCCATATGATAGTTGTCAGTCAGTCAGTTAGTCAGTCCATTAGCAGAAGTGATTGAAGAAGTCTGGCATCGGCGGATCCGTTGTCAACGACGCCATCTCGCTGTCAACGACGACGCGCCCTCTGGTGATTATCGGCGCCGTTCAGGCTTCGCATCGTTACTTACCGGATGACATGTCATTAGTTTGCGAGTGACTCCGATTATTTTGTTTTTTTCCACAATGTGCTCGAATTCGTGAGATCTGTAGACAGAAGTGGGCATGATAATCATTATGTGGATTGATTCGCAGCCGTATGTTAAGCTATTGGCGTTGCATTGATAGCCTAGCTAGAGCCTTTCCCTTTTGTCAATCCGGAACGGGGAGTGGACGTTGGATTTGGAGCCTTAGCCAACATCCAGGGGTATCACCCTCAAAGAATTTAGGAAATTCTGTACGCGATTTGGTGCATCTGATACGATCTGGTAGCAAATTGTGGGCTGTCATTTTTCCCTGCTGAAGCTTTTTATTCTGTTGTAAATTGGAAGGCGTAAGCTGCTAACTAGACAGAGGGATAAATGTATCGGTAGCAAATCTGGTACGTATTGCAGCCTTCTGTAGCAATTTTGGTACTTTCGGTCGCCATATCTTCGGAACCGTTAGAGTTGAAGTCAATATTATTATGCAGCGTGATGAAGTCCTCATCGGCTTTCCATTGCCCCTAAAATGCTTGACCTTGAATGACCTTGAGGTGCCATTTTACGCTAAAATCTGTTTTTATCGATCGGTTTGACTAGATTTTTCTGCCTCGCTTTCGGAGACCACTGTGAGAAAATGAATACTCCCATCCTGTCAGCAATAGGAAGGTTTACCAGGGACTTTAGTTTCCGCCGATATAAGACTTATGTGGGTATTGGCTAAGATTACCGCGCGAGGAGGCGTCTGTTAACCGTGGGCTGGTCGAAAGAGACCAATTTTCAATGCGATTAGTTGTCTTGTCTTCCGCATCTTTAAACATTTTGCCAAAGTTGTCGTAAAAGCTTAGGACAAAATTATTTAACATGGACTCTAGCTTATGTCGGTATACTTTTCATGCGGATATGTGCGGGGGTTCTTTGTAAAGGACGCGTCAAACTACTGTGGGTGCTATTCTTTCTAAACTCGCATGCGTCCGTTGCTATGTACTTTTGCTAAAAATCCCACACGTAAACTGAAAGAGCCAAATGCTCGACAGTAGCATTATGATGAGATGAATGCGCCAAGCTGACGCCCTGTGCTCTAAGCGGTAGCTGAGCTTCTTGTTCTTATTGTGCCTCTAAGCCTGTAGCCGTCATTCACAAAACTATTAAACGATTCACCAGGTGGCAGCTCCGTCGCACTATGAGGACAATGTCATGGAGAGTTGCCCGTGTGTATAGAATGAATTGGCTACTGTCAGCATTTCATAACCTGGCTCTTCCGAAAGTCATATCCAGACCTCATCATTCAACCGGTTTAACTGTCTGACTACTTAGCTGTGTTGTTTTAACTGCCAGACCGTCTAACCTTTAAGTATCTAGTTCTGCTATTTAAGCAGTTGTAGTTTATTGATCGACTGATTTTTTGATACTCTACAAAATTGGTACTTTTAGCTGTGGCAGATGTTTGCGTTGTCTGTGTTTTCTGCTGCAAAGCAAGGCAGAAGAATGCAAGCTGTTGTTGGTGCTGTCATAGCTGCTGGTCCCGTGTTTTCTCGTTCTGCTGATTTGTTTAATATCTCCGCCAGTAGTTATCTATGTTCGTTTAATTTTGGTACTGTTCAACGCAGCCTTATTCCGTGTTTAGACTAGTGCTTTGCACGGCCACTCTCGGTCTTCAGGCAGCATCTCAAGACTTTGCTGTTCCACCAGTCATACCAAGGGCGTACTCATTTTACGTCTATATTCACGTGGTCTTGGAATTAATGCCTATTTACTACTTAGCCTATGTCACATTAAACCCTTCTGTGACAATGATAATGATGATGATTACAGCGCAAGCGATTCTGCCCATTCCTGTACATTCTTCCATATCGTCTGTCTGTCATCTGCCACATCGTGCACATCCTTAAACCGTTAGACGGATTTAAATATGCCATTTGGAAGGTACATGCATGTGTATAGCCAGTAACCCTGGAGGTTAACTCAGCCTTCCATCCCACGTAAATCGAGTACCGGCCTGCCTGGCTGCGGCACGTTTATGTGTGTCGGGTGGCAGATGGCACTGTGATCCCGTATGGCAGGTGACGCTCCACAGCTCTGAGATGGGATCCCTTTAAACTTAAAAACTTGTCTTCCAGTGCCTCTGAGGACTGTCTCTGATATGATAAATGATACTACATGATACATAATTTGTGCTGGAAACCTGCGAGGCAAGCTGCCAGTTTAATCTAACATGTGAACAAAAAGGCGTGAACTTTGGCTTATGTTATGTTGAGTGAAGCACATAAAATAGTCTATTTCCATGTTAGATAAACCAAACAGGTTTTCAAGTTCGTTGATTGAGTTAAAGTCAAGGTTACAACAAAGTCAAATATGTGCGTGAGTTATTGCGGCGACCGGAGGAATCCACATGCACTGACGTTTTAAGCGAAGTATCATCTTGTTGAGAATTCGTGAAAAAGTCCTTACGATCTCAGGGGTTATCGAAGTCACGTGTTTTGCATGGTTATAGGACGTTGCCGTCTTCTTCCCGTCGTTTATAGATTAGCTTGTGTGTTTTAATAAAAGTTTTCAACAAAACACACCACACACGTACGTGTGTAATACCCCGTTTACACGATGAAGCTGGCTCGACGAGCTGGCTCTACGAGCGCACGACGAGCGCACGACGAGCGCTCGTCGTGCGCTCGTAGAGCTGGCTTGATGAGCTGGCTATCTGGTCATTTGAATGGTGTAATATTGCAAACATTCACGAAGCTGCTCTACGAGCGCTCGTCGTGCGCTCATAGAGCGAGCCAGCTCGTCGAGCCAGCTTCATCGTGTAAACGGGGTATAATTTATACACGAGTATGCTACTTAGTACAATGCAAATATAAAGCGCAAAATCTAAACACACACAAGATCGTCAAGCATTGCTCAAGACTAAGTACTGTCCGCAGGTAGCCGCAATATCGTGTACTCAAAACACACAAAAACCACGTGACCTTGACCTTTGACCTATGACCTTGATATTCAATAGACTTCTAGAGGTTGTCATGTTCATGTTCATCCATCCGCAGCTAACCGCAACACAAAAACAACACAAAAAACTTGTGACCTGGACCTATGAGTATGACCTTGAAATTCAACAGGGTTCTACAGGTTGTCGAGTTACATGATCGTGCAAAATTTCATCGAGCTAAGTGCAGCGGTTCATGAGTTATCATGCGAATAGAGAAAAGAAAACTCGGACGAATACAATACTGTCGTCGCTACCGAGGACAGTAATAACCTTGCTGGCCAACACGTATTAAAATAAACGGTTACACAAACAGTTACACTAGTTTGCACTAAAGGAGGATGAATACACATATATCTCTTATTGTATAGGCCTAGCTATGGACTTCTGTCTGAAATAAACGTGAATTGATTGATTGATTGATTGATTGATTGATTGATTGATAATATTATCGGGAATTACATAGTAAAAATGTCTGCAGACAACCGTGCAACTGTCGAAGATAATACGTCACAAAGGGTTCTCTAGCACTTGAAGATACAACATTTTGTGTAAGTACTAAGTAATGTACCTACAGCTACCACAAAGTGCCACGAAATGGAATAGACTAAAGCACGCTCCAGCTGTACAACAGCGATCTAGTTTTGTTGTTGTTTGCCGGTAGCTTTGCTTGGATCTTTTCCAGTCAGCCAGAACGTTGGCAGCATTCCTTTTCCCTGCAAAGTTAATAAACAGACGCACAGTTTATACGGAAAATAAAGTTGGCATCGTGGATGTTAAAAATGTTTTTATAAATTTTTAGAAATATGTTTTTAATGATTTTTATTGTTGTACGTTTTTCTTTGTTAAAAACGTGCGAATAAAATTGAAAATATGCTGCAGTTTTCGTTGGCAAATTGCGGTGAGCCTGTTCTTCAGTGTGTATCCTTCATTACTTGCCGGTCTTCACTACAGTATATAGCGCATGTCAATGTTTTGATTATGACGCAGACAGTGACTCCGATCGTGAACTGGGACTTACTGCGCGTTGTCGCAGACTCGCAGCTAAACGAGAATGTTTTAGCCATGTTTTTTCATGTTTTATAAAAGTTTAAAAACATGTTTTTATGTTTTTATTCACAAGTTAATGTTTTTAACATCTATAGCCGCAAACAAGTCCGTGACTTTGCCGTAGTTGAAAACAATTGAAGACCGAAAAACTCAAACAATGCTATTCAGTCAAGCGTATTTACACGACACAGCGAGTAACGGTAGGCCGAACGGCAAGAGCCGAAAAACTAGAATACTTTTCTGAACTGAAGTGAGCTGATCTGAACTGATTGTCTCGTACGTGGATATAAGCAGAAATAGCGAGTGTAAAGTTTAATGTCAACATTTTAAGCAGTTGCTTAAACTAACGACAAAGAACTCCGGGAAATTATTTTGCCTCTCACAGCAGTCATCGGACTTTAGTTACGTAGGCCCAGCAACGTTTCAGCGTCGTTTTTAGTCAAGTAGGCTACAAAAACGCAAACAAAAAATATTTTTCAAAGATAATATAAGCCTTGACCTTGATGAAGGTGTCACCACGTCGTTCAGTGAGGAATTCTGGGAATGCCAGGAGCGCGTCACGAGCGGTGTCACTCATGTGAATCTTGAGGGCTGAAACATTCAACACGCACGCTGTGTTTTCTCGTGATTACACTACACCAGGTCACTTTAATACAGAGTTGGACTCGTAATACCAGTGATAAAGAAAACCTAACTGCTGAGCGCTTTACTGCTCTTGTTTCATGCACTGCAAAAGAAATAAAACTATTACGAACGGTTACTCGTTGATTTGGCAAAGTAACAAGCCACTCGAATGGTTCTTGAAGGACTTTCTCATTCCAAGACAAACTATAGGCCTATACCCGTGGTCTACAGTGTAGAGTCGGTCACGTTAGGCATATGGCATACTCGTTGCGGTTCAAACTGTCACCGAAGGCAGACGAAAGGCATTTGACAGAGCGCATCACTATTGTGCTGTAGATGTATAAGCATATAGTTCACGTCAATCAGCAGTCACTTTCACAAACTGTGAACAAGTCGCGAGTTGTAACTGAAACCGTCAAAAGTATTCACATACGATATGAAGCGATACGTGATATGTTGTGTAATTTGCACTCGATAACTGGCAGGCAAGCTGCGCGGTTAATCTAGCGCATAGAACTAAACGAAATAGGACTATTTTGAACAGAACTGAAATAAAATAAATGCGGAATTGATGATCTATCTAGCCTATCTAGACTTAAGGGGGGCGTGGCGAGGCGAGGCTATCTATCTAGCGTATCTGTCTATCTATCTGTCTGTCTATCTATCTATCCATTTTCATGTAGCGGTTCATGAGTTATGATGCGCACAAGCTTTTTTGCCCTATCTTGCAATGGTGAAAAATTCGAAAATCCGTTCCTGTGACCTTGACCTTTGACCTATGACCTTGAATTTTTGGGGGTTTTGAGAGGTGGTCAATAAACATGTTCGTGCAAAATTTCATCGTGCTAAGTGCAGCGGTTCATGAGTTATCATGCGCACAGAGAGAAAAAAAACCCGGACGCGAACACAATACAGTCCTTCGCTACCGCGCGGACAGTGATAAAAGCAACACCAAAATGAAAAGAAAACCGTGAGCACATCTTTTGACAACTACGGCTAACTTCTATTATTCCATCTCTGACCAACTGCTGTCATGCAGTAGTTCCGATATTTCATACGTGACCAGGATACCTTTGGCACCACTCAGATAGCACATTTCTATAGAATTTTTTTCTACAATTTTTGTGCAAGCCTGTAACCGATACCAAGCAAGCATATACGATGTACGGTGCAGACCAAAAATGCTGCACCCAAGCACCGTCAAATGTCCGTCACCGTTGCGTAGGACAAACCAGAGACAATAAATTAGACAATAAATTAGACAATAAATGCAAAGCCTGCAGATAAACAAAACTTCGAGCTATATGATAAACTCGACCTTCTCCGGTTGATTCCATGCGTGAAGCCGTGTTCACGGTGTCGCCGAACAGACAGTATCTTGGCATTGCGTGTCCCACCACTCCTGCATATACAACGGCAGTCAATATTGTTTATACGTATTTTTCTCTGAACGACAAAGCGTGTACACGTTTATTCGAACATTATTGGTGGGCACATCGTATACTGTTCGATGCAGAGAAGTATCAGGATTACATGTAAGTAGCTTCAAGAATTTTTAAAATTGGGCAACTGTTTGCGAAGAAATTGCATATTGTCTGCCGAGGTATTTTGTTTTGAGCCACTCTGTACAGGACGTGAGAGTCAAAAACATTTTGGACCAATTTTCGAATTTCTATTGTTAAAAATGTTCGCGACCCCTACCCCCGATGCTATGTGTATATAGAAATATAAAATGCAATATTCGCACTAGAGGATCAAGTAAAGAAAAATGAATGTCCATTGTCATGAATGCTGAAAGCAACAGACGGTTATAATGTACTTGTAGTCCTTGATGATTAAGCTTATACGTATTTTGTACAATTGTACAATAGAAGGTTAACACCAAGTCTGTGACCACACCTGCAGCACACGGTCCCGTGTGTATTCCAATGCGCAGCTTCAGAGTCTCGTCAGGGCGATGACGAATCGTGAAGCGAGACACTTGATCGAGAAGATCAAGAGCCATACTACAGATCTCAACGATGTGTCTTCCGGCGTTTGGTTTTGGCAATCCGCTCACAACCATGTACGCATCCCCGATCGTCTCAACCTGACAGACAACGGGAGGAACATTTTGTCTGCGCTTGCTGCAACACAATCTCTATGTTAAACACTGCTTTCGCAAATAGGACATGATTTCTGTCGAAGTCTGTTGTTTATTTTTCCCGTTGTGCAATTTGGCAGAAACTTACACGGGACTTGAAACAAAAGTTTAGCAGTTTAAAAGTTTACATACACAAACGGCTGTGAATTTATCAGATAGATTTTTATTCACTATGTGTCTATGGATGTCAATTGCAGCATACACACCGCAACTGGGGCACGTGTCCACTAAGTCACAATCATATCACTCAGCAGCATAGAGTCAAACAGGGCTTCATTTGTGCTGGTGCTGTCCGGTATGGCGTATCAGCACTTATTCTGGAAGCGGTACGCCGTATCGGCAGTTCTTGTTGTCACAGTTCGGTCAGGGATGGGGTCCTCGAGGACTATCCTCGACCTTGAGGACACCTCGAGGACAAAAAAAAATCGTGGCCTTGGCCTTGGCCTCGACTCCTTGTCCTCTAGAGTCTGGCCTCCATTCACGTGTAACTTGTTCTCTCAGTATAATAACTGCAGTGGCTTGGTGTTTTGTCATCGATCGATTCATGTGCAATGTTCAACTTGATATTTTTATTTCCATATTGTTATATCATTAATTGTTTTGATACCATTGATTTTGATTTGGCATCGAAAATACTACTTTGCTTTTACTTCGCGTTCTAGCAGTCTTTAATCACTTGTCTTGGCACTCTTGGCCTTAGCTTGGCCTCGACCAGGTCTGGCCTTGGCCTCGGCCTCAAGCATGCTGGCCTCGAACCCATCCCTGAGTTCGGTAAGCTAACGCTGTGCAGCCCGCGACGTTCAAGACGTCCAAAAATTCCACCAAATTGCTACGCACCAGATTCGTTTCTCCGTCTCAAAATGCATCAAAACTCGTATTCGGCCGGGGGAGGTTACGACGCTGCCCCAGGACACCTAGTCGGCTGGGGAGATTCTCCTCCCCGTCGACGTCCATGGCGTCGCCATCTGCGTGATTCAGCCGACACTACCGCCGCTTCTTTTTCTACATATTAAGCACTAGAGTCAAAAGAGTGACAAAGCTTGTCTGTTAAAGCTTGTAAGTTAGACTATTGTAACTGTGTACTGTACGGGATTTCGCAGACTAATCTGGACAAACTCCAGCGAGTGCAGAACGTTCTGGAACG
>Ga0056124_1000877_pt1 | contig 10464 bp, 6 predicted proteins | sample WorMetHEROISLAND_2_FD_70069 | JGI IMG/M metagenome (GOLD analysis project Ga0056124, IMG submission 70069) | Marine gutless worms symbiont microbial communities from Max Planck institute for Marine Microbiology, Germany - Olavius sp. 4 HERON ISLAND | ecosystem: Host-associated > Annelida >... | reverse complement strand
ATTTTAGCCATTGCGACGACATAGTTAATTCAGTTTGTGAAGCGCTTCTGATTAGTGTAAGCAGCGCAACTGCGCAAACGAAACGACTAAAAGACTCAGATAGGCCTACTCTATCGTTCTGGGAATTAATGAAAAGTCGACTTCAAGTCGAAAGTTGGTTGTATTTATGCCAAGTCACTTCAAGTCGTTTGGCTTCCAAGTCCCTAGTTGGGTTCTGCGGCAAAGCCCCGCAGCCGCACATGCGTCTTTATACATTTCTAGCCGGAAAATCACATCTGGTGGTGACGTGTTTTCGTTATTTTTATGCAACGTTCGGTACGTTCCTGGTTTCGGCTGACGGAGAGGAGCGGGGTTCGAATGACCTCATTCGACCCTTCACTGCAGGCCTGCTGAGATAGCGAGTACTGAGTGGTAAGTACTGAGTTAGATAAACACTGAGCAGTCAAACCTGAAGACAGTTCTGGGAGTCCGTCGCCTAATTCAACCAAGTCTTCATGAATGATCTTTATGTCTCTTTCCGTCTCCGTTATAATAGTCGTTATCATCTGAAGACGCTGCTCTGAACCTGCAATTAGCAAAACATACACTACCACTACTACCTGTACTACAACAACAACTACTGCTACTACTACTACTACTACTACTGTACAACAACAACAACAACAACAACAACAAACTTTGACGTTTACTGTCATGGGTACGGGACACATTTTGAACTGTTAGGCCTAATCAGTAACCATTGGGCAAGTAATACGACAGATAACATCAAATGAAAAAGGCTTTAAACTTATGTTAGTGATTATCAACTAGAGTCAGCTTGTAAGGACGCCCCATGCATAGCCCCGTCTAAGGTTACCCATTTTTCGCTGTTTTACTGGACTGATATTATCACATCGTCCTTATACAGCGTTTTAAAGTGGTAATTTTTTTTACATTTATACAGTATAGTATAATGTAGTGTGGTATAAAACGGACTGTTGACCTGGTCGCATGCTGAGTCGAGTTGCTGTCTCGTTTGCTCGACGGTACAGCTCCTCACTGACTCGCAGCGACTCGGCCGCCTGCTGAGCCAAAGTCCCATCCGCATCCAGCATCGTCTACACAATCATACGAACATTTAGACTCGCATTTCTACAGCGTCATAATTCCGTAGCAGCTCCAGATGCGCTAACAGTCACAGATTATAGAAGACACCGTCAAACTCTCTTGCCTGTCGGAGAAATTAATCTCAAAGCCTGCACTCTAATAACTGTGAAACCAATTATTCGGTCTACCAGGGAACTGAATAACCGTTCAGGCTTGGCGTGCTATGTGCCAAATTGCCAATTAGCGATTGTATATGCGAAACAATGCATCATTTCAGGAAAACAAACAACAAGGGACTTGAAATTAAATTAAAAACTATCAAATATGAGTTAAGTATAGCACACAGCAGTGTTCTATGCGCTGAACGGTATATTCAATTCAGATAGCAATATAATTTTACATCCACAGCATTTCAGATAGTTAAAAAAATGAAATATTACGCAATATTTCAACAATATTTTTATGTTTGAATTTACGCTGTTGGCTGCACCTGCAGAAATCCTGCTACAACCATTTTCACAGTCACTTCAGGGCACCGGCTTAAAATTACCCAAGATAACTGTGGAAGAATTAGCACAGAACTATCAAAGATAGAATGGTATAATGGTGGTGGTGGTAGCAAAGCAGTAGTAGAAGTATGTTAGTCATGAAATGAGTTGCAAAACTACACGCTTAGGTATTAAGTTCACTGCTCACACACGGATTTATAAATGAAACCCACATCAAGGTGTCATCAAACTAGATACAACAGCGTTAACCAGTATTGGTATTATATGAGAAGAACAGTTGAAAGATGATCGGAATGCACAAGAGAAACCTTATCGTAAGCGGCCTCGGACGCATTGACGGCTGCTATAGCTGCTTGTTCTGCCTCATAGATAGCACGCGCTGTGTTCTCATAGGCCTGAGCAGCTCTTAGTGGACTTTCCGCAAGCTCGCGTGTCCGTGCTAACAAACTATACACATCAACCACAGCTGAGCTGGCTTTCACGCAAAGTACGCTGGCTAACATGTAAAACCATTCAGTCAAGTTAGCAGTTGTAATAGTTACATTTCACAACACAACATACAGTTTGCCCGGCCAGGGTTGTTAATATTGCAATACTAAAAGTATTGCAATGCTATTGCATGGCAATACATTTTTGGCCTGGTATTGGTATTGAATATTGCAATACTTTTTACCAGTATTGTTATTTGTTAACAACCCTGGCCCCGGCTACAAAGAAAATCTGGAATCGAACGGCTCATTATTATAAATTCACAACAATTTGCAAATCAAATTCTATTATTTTAAAACTCCTTTTCGCACTTCTAAAATGGTAAAAATTGCTGCTACGAGAAGCGTTTTCGCAGCAAATTTCTCCAAACTGCATTTGCGGCCTCCGCCCGGACTCCACTGAGGAAGCACATGACGCTTCCCCAAACCCTGCAGTCGGCTGAAAAGGGGAACAATCTCTCCACATTCCCCAGTCTTTTTGACACAGCGTCTTGGTTCTTGGTGCCTTTGTCGCCTCGACACGCTGCCCTGGAACTAATTATTGTAAGTCAGCTCCTACAGTTAACTGACAAGAAGGACAATTTCTTAATTTTTATAGCAGACACAGGCATACAGACAGAGAGAGAGAAAGCGAGAGAGAAAGAGAGAGAGAGAGAGAGAGAGAGAGATATACTGGCAGCTAAGCAGTTATTCAGTGAAACAAGGCGACACACTGACTCGTCGAGTGAGTTGGCTTCCCGCTGCAGCTGCGCGGCATGGTCCAACGCTTGCTTCACAAGCTCCGGCAAGCCGTCCAGCCTTCGCTCCATGTCCTGATAATGAATATCCAGAGATGACTTCTTCTCACGCAGAGTACGCAGCAACTCCTGCGCAGCCTGCCGACAACAAACCACATCGTATCGTATCTTATTAAATTATTAACTCTCAGCTAATATCAGCTATTCCACTTACTAAAATTATTATTATTACGTGACCACCCTAACTTGCCAGCCATGCTACGCTCATAGTAAATCTGTTCTTTGAAGAATGAAATAAAATTCTCCAACAAACAATTTATGTAAGCAACGCACACAAACAGGAACTACTGCACCAGTTCAATGGTTACGAGAAAAACACAAGTAAGAAAACAGGCAAGAACAACTTTGATGCACACGACAACTTACATTATACACTCTGTAACTGCTCAAAAACTAGAAATCAAAGAAATGAATAAATCAGTCGAATCGACAAACCCGGTAGTTAGCACTGGTTACGTTCCATAAGAAATGCTGCGCCCATTCATTGAGAGCTGTGGCATTCTCACACTTGCCTTGTGCTTGCTCCAGCATGTAATTTATGCTTCTTAGCAGCTCCTGGTCAAAGCAAAACAAACCAAAGTAAAGCATGATTCATAACCAATGCAGTGAGTAAGTAAACGAGTCATTAGTTTCTTTACCTCACAGAAGCATCAAACGGCAACTTAGAACACCGACAGGTAGGTAGCAGCATAGCTTAATTATCGCATCAACGAAGATACCCTGCGTTGAGCCGGGTTAGTATTGAGATGGGTGCCCGTTCACGAGTATACCATCTTGCTATTCGACCAAGGCACCCAGGTCAACTCAGCCTGGCCATTCCTCCATGGGCAGGAACAATGAGTGGCGTAAACAGGCACACCGCGCGATGCACTAGCATCATAACCGTTGTCTCACAGTGTAAGCTGGTGTCTGGCAAAGACTAAGAAACCGGAGATCAGCGCCGCCCTTACGGCTTGGAAAGGAATTTATATTTTTCAGTAATTTCAGCTCACACGTTAAGAATAATTTAACCACAGCACTGCTCTGCTGAATCTGTGCATCTAAAGAAAAAACCGTAGAAGACTGCTCTAATAGACCAGTCAAAGGACAAGGTTGTCAAGGTCTGTTAACAACGAATTGACACAAATGCATTTTTGTAAACTTTTACATAAAATAATAATATGCACTTAATAATATCGTCGAAAAATACCAACTATGATAGTAAACATTAGGCTTCTTTGTCTAAAAATCACCTATCGACATTAGATACACCATAAATGACAAACGACAGCTGTATAATGCATTTAAGTAGGCAAGTAAGTAATTTTATGCGATACCGTTTAAAAAAACCTCCAATGTACTGGTCACACTAAGCAGGACTGTCTCAAGAAATTGTCTGAAAGTGCAGTGAAAGACCTGAATGCGGATGATAAGCTGACGATTGGCAGTGTTGATAGCGTTGGCCGTGTGAACGCGATCCTCGACTTGTGACAAATGACGCCGCAAGTCCTGCAGCTTGGCCACGACTTCAGTCAGAGTCACGTCAATCTGCGTGATGCGAGAAACGTTTCCAAACGCGCCGCCTCCAATGCCAAGCTGCTTCACTTTGGCCAACAATTCCTCCGCCAGCCTGAAATAAAACATCGTCTGACGTACAGCACTAAGCAAATTAACCAGAAGCATACGTCGGCCCAGTGCCGACATATTATGCAGCCATCCCCCGACCCTGATCTTAGACCTTTTGAGCTAAAAATAGGCATACCGATTACTAGTTTTACCACTGCCCATTTTTGATTATGTACGCTATTTAGTTTTCCAGTTAAAAGCCTGAATGGGATGGCCAGAGAGACAGACGGACGGACAAACGAGCACGACTTGTAATGCGGCCTATTAGGACGGCTGCGTAATAACAATAATTTAGCAAATGAAATATCCAAGCTTAATAATTTTTAAAACATTAGCAACAAACAGCAATAATCTGTCAAAATTGTAAATTTGCGTTCAGGTTCTAACTGTTTCGAGGTCACGGTGTAGATAAAACCTGAAAATGTTTGAATATTTGCAGCCGGAAAATCATTAATCACAAAATACGCCATCGAATCGAAAGACAAAAGTATCAGTTTTACGCCAGCTACCTGAGTTCGCGCCGCGCGGAGCTGGAAGCTGAGCGGAAGTCGACTGATCTGATGAGCCGCAGCCAGCGCTCCGCCTGCCTCAGCAGCTCAGATATATTCTCTGACGGCGTCAAGCCTCCGTTTGTCGGCGGCTGCAGCAACCGCGCTATCAATTCTGACACAGAAATACAAGCCTAGAAATTAGAAATTATCCACAAAATGACACCGCAAATAGTACATACATTGTGTCCCAAAAAAAACCATCCCCGACATTATTGATTTTAACTTGAAGAAGGATTACCAGATTTTAATAATTTTTGGTACGAATATTCCTGACACAACTGGCCATGAAATGATCATTCAAGTTCCCACCTCACCCAATGTGAGCTTCTGCACTACCTGAGGAAAACGAAACACACGAAATAGGCGTTAAAATGAAGCAAAAACGTCAAAATCATCCATGACATTATCGATTGTTATGGGTACACATATTTCTGACACAACTGGCCATAAAATGACCGTTCGCGTTGCCACCTTCCCCAACGTCCGTTTCTGCACTATCTGCAAAAAAAACAGAACAAGCGAAGTATTCGTTAAATATACAAAAAAACGTCAACAAAATTTCATATCTCCGGATCTGTGGCCCCCAACTGGTCTCTAAATTTTCAGTATTCTCGTCAGCTGATATTCGGTTTCGAACTTTCGATTAATGTCTACGAAAGACCCGCCACCCAAGGAACCACCCAAAGTACTGGTACACACAGGGTGACGTGATATCTCACAAGATGTCATACAATCGAGATAGACGCCCGGGCGCTGCAAGCAAGCAGCCCCGGACCTCTGTTACACAAAGTTCTGACGATGAATGATGCTGGAAGCGGTACCTTGAATAGCATCGTACTGCTGCTGAATGATCACCTCCAGCTCCTGCGCTTCAACGCGAGTGTCTTCAGCGATCTCAGCCTCCGTCTCTGCCAGAATCAGCAACTCCTCCGACTGGACACACGACAACGTTCACGCTCAACAATCACACCTTCACGATGCCGGGTTCAACAATGGGCAAGCTGAATAGTTGCCCAGGGGCCTCCACAACCAGGGGGCTTCCGGCCTCCATGAATTTTATGAAGAAAAATGTAAAGAAAAGCCATTTTGTTGTGACGTGTTTACAACAAACAAAATAAAACTGCAAGGGAAGGCGGTTTTTGTTGTTGTGTTAAACATGTTTACAGAATACAAAAAAATAGCGTTTAGAAATTAGTAGTTAGAATACTGCATAATTGTTTCATTTACAAGATACAAAAATTCGAAGCTCCCCACAAGTAAAAAATATTTCTTGAGGGCAGGGACAGGAAATAGTCCTATCACAGTTTAACAGTATCAATAACATTTGTGTTCAACAACAATTACTGGACAAAAGCTAACGCAGTTACCCTGTGCTTGAGCCGCTGCGCAGTGCGAGTCAATTGTGATACTTCGCGGTTCAGCAGCTGCAGGTCAGAACTCTCCAGTGTCTCCATCACCCGCTGACGACAATCAACAAACGCTATAGCTACATCATCTTTCATCACTGCGGTCATTCAACTGTTGGCCTCGCAATTAATTAAACCTCTATTTTAGTCTGTAAAATTGCGTACAGTTATTTTGGGAAAAAAAGTCAGCAGAATTGCAACAAGTGTACGCATTCAAACTTTAACAGATACGCACACGTCTAATTAACTGATCTTACAGATGAACAAAATGTGTACAACAATATTCTTTAAAACATGTTAGAAGTTTAATAAATAACCTATGGGTAAGATAGCACATGGCAGTTAATCAAGTGTACCTGCACAAGCTGCAATCATAAATGTGATATCTACCAGCGTATTACTTGCTGCAGTAGTGTACCAGAAACTTTGATCAAATCATGCAGCAGCTATTTTTTTCATTTTTAGTCATGTTGTTGCAGTGTCACAATATTTTTCACTAATTTCATGACCTACTTTTGTCGCCAATCTCTCACCGTAGTGTGTACAGTGTTGTAACCACCCACAATCTCACTCCAGTCAAGCGTGACGACTGACACGCGCCTCGCGTCTGTTTATCACACGCGTGTTTGGCACAGAAAACATCGTCGATCACAGTCATGGAATAATCACTTTTCATCACGGTCTATAGTATATTACACTCGCATAATACGCTCTAGACCGTGATGAAACGTTTACATATGTAAATTTTAGTTCAGTACAGCATTCAGACTGTACGTTTTTTTTTGTATTTTTATGTAATGCAGTATCTTGTGGTCGTTAAGAGTGTATATAAACGACAGAGAATGTGCTACTAGAAACTTGCCCGTAGCCTGTGAGCGGTAGTGTTTGCTCGGTTCATTCTAGCCCAGGGCAACAGGGCCGCGGCCGATGAGTTGAATTCAGCCATCTTAGACAAAGTTACATTGAGAACAGATAGCAACTGTCCCGTGCAGCCTTCATCACAAGCTGCTCAACAACCAACCACACACATCAGCGCCGTAGCCAGCAATTTATTCCAACCATGAACAGAAACCATTTTTCTCCTCTCCCCTTTCCTCCTTTCGTCCCCTTCTCTTTCCCTTCTCCCTCCCCTCTCCCTTTACCTGATGACTGATGGACATGGTGGGATGTTACAAGTTCTGGCTAACCAAAACAGTGCAAAACACCTCCCGTACGACGATATCCTTAAACATAAAAATTAATAAATTATTACAACATAATATACCTTTTAATGCTGATTATGCAATAATAACACTAATGTCATTGACCTAGCGCCGGTATGGTCCAATAAGATGGCGTCAGCTTAGGTAAAGGCTGCCTACCAAAGTAGGCTTTCAGATGACAGTTGAAAGTATAAACAGTTTGATATAGTATAATGTTTTTAATCAGCACGTTCTATTATTTTATTATTACACGCTGGCACTCGTACTGCCTATGTCTACCACACTGTCTACAGTGGGATAACGTGTCAATAACCCACTGGTGCAGTCAAGCGTGATCAAACTAACGACCGTGAGACCACACGACCCAGCCGTCGGCCAGCGTGGAATAAGTGTGTTAATCAACTGTCTGGAGTGTGTAAGTTCGTTTAACATTCACTTATTTCATGACCTACACAGTCTCTCACCACAGTGACTGGAGTGTTATAACTGCCCATAATTTCACTCCAGTCATAGCATGGCGGTTGAAACGTGGCTCGGGTTTGATTATAACACGCATTCCCAGGCAGAACACACCGTCGACCACAGTCATGAAATAATCACGTTTCATCACGGTCCAGAGTTTATTATGTCTCGTTACACTGGTACAATACACTCCAGACCGTGATGAAACGCATACTTATCTCACTCCCCAATACACTTATCAATCTCTCACACGAGGCAGAGTTAAACAGCATTAAAAGTAAATTAACATGACACGTACATCTGCAGACGCCGTTGATGACGGCGTATCGTGGCCGGCACTCGTTACACGCCCTGCCCGTGATACCAGCCAGACAGCTGCACTGGCCTGTCACTGGGTCACACTCACTGCCACGTGACCCTTGAGGATTGCAGTCACACGCGAGACATGAACCGCCGATCACGTTAGGATTACCATAGTAACCAGACGCACACCTTCGCACAACAGACACGCCCAGTTTCAGCCTTCCTACAGACACGCCAACGCTGTTTTCCACGACCAAAATAATGCGTTCTCCGGTAAAAATGGCCAATTTCGCAGGGTGGTATTTAATTCATCAACAAAATCAACAGACAAATAAAGTAAATTGGAAATAACTGCAAAGGAAGTTAGTTACACTGTTTCTGTACAATGACATAATGGGAGCTAGGAAAAGACGAAAAGTAAGTGACATCCACTGTCAGCCAACTGATTCAATTAGAATTAGCTTTTGTTGATTAGCCAATTAATTAGAATTATAATTATCTGATAAAGTAATTAATTAGCAAATCAATTACTTTCTAATTAACTGATTACCAATCACAGCCGCTCAACAGAGCAAAGCAGCCTCAAATCAGATGCTGAAAGAAAGCAAAGCAACATACTCAAGTCTGGAAGATGGTTGGGTGTCGGGCCAGGACCCGATCATGTGAAAATCTACAGTTTGCGCTACGCAAACAGCTCAGCAAAACCCTGAGAAAATTCAGAAAGGAACGACAGAGCTGGACTGCCGTATGTACTTCGTACAGGACGGACTAAGGTCTAAGGTCTAAGGTCTAAAGGACATACAGTACTCTAGCTGCCAGCGCACAGCACTAACCCGTCACACTTGTCACCGACGTATCCCGGCAGACAAGCATCGCAGACGAAGTCATCCCTAGCAGCTGTTGCGATGCACGTTGGACTGAAACTGGACAACAGTCACAACAACACGTCAACACTCATTGCGTACACAAACACGGAATTAACAGCAAACAGTAATAATGTTTATTGTTGTGGCGAATTGGTGTAGTGGTTAGCACGCTGGTCTCGATCGACGAAGTTAATCTACGCCGGGGCCGTTATTACTTGGATGGGTGACCGTCAGCAGACTGGTAAACCATCTCAGTATGTAACCAACCGCCCACCCAATCAGGCCAACTCAGCCTGGCCACCCCTCCGTGGGTAGATGCGACGAGTACCAGCGGAGGCTGGGTGTAAACAGGCACACCGCGAGATGCACTAGCCTCGTGTCCGTGGTCTCGCAGTGTAAACTGGTGTCTGCCTGAGGGCTAAGGAGACAGATATCAGCGCCGCCCATCACTGGCACACATTCAAACGATCTCTGTTGTCTTTTGCTACTTTTGCCATTTGACCGTGTGACGCGTCAGCGGCGTCGTCAGTCAAAAAAGTAGGGAGGGCAGGAAGTTGCAATTTTCTGACAGACAGCTGCGAATTTCCGACAGGGGAGATTATGGGTACTCAAATTTTCAATTATTCTCCTAAATTCCCCCAAAATGGGGAAGTTTTAGCACCGTTTTTTTATTTTCAAAAGAAAATTTTCCGATAAGAAGAAAATTTTCGGACCGGCTAAAATGTAGGAGGGGCAATTGCCCCCGCCTCTGACCCCTTGCCACGACGTCACTAGGACACGTCTTACATCATTTGCAAACCGTTACTTGATTGTAGTCTATAGTGACTTCGTACTACCATTATCACATTTGAGTGTGTGCGGAACTCCAGAGCTTGAACACTTTTAGTCCGGTGTAGTCGACCGCTTCTGACAACATAAGGTGAAAAATATTTTTAAAATCCCAGATGTCGCTAGGGGAAGCCGACCGTACTGCCTGCGCACGAAGGCTATCAAAGTGAACGTAGTTTCTTACTTATTTAAATAACTTCTGATATAACGTAGACAAACTTCCGGCACCTCCCCCAAATACTTGCTGTGCAAATTGCGGCCAAACCGCTGCAAATAGTGAAATGGTTACTATTGACAGCCTATAGGAACTTACCAACGCCCTATCCAACGGTACCATCGCCGACCCCATACGACGTACCGT
>Ga0056124_1000876_pt1 | contig 10469 bp, 6 predicted proteins | sample WorMetHEROISLAND_2_FD_70069 | JGI IMG/M metagenome (GOLD analysis project Ga0056124, IMG submission 70069) | Marine gutless worms symbiont microbial communities from Max Planck institute for Marine Microbiology, Germany - Olavius sp. 4 HERON ISLAND | ecosystem: Host-associated > Annelida >... | reverse complement strand
GGATGGTCCTGGGGCTTTGCACTGGCCGGGGCGGGGATGTTTGTCTCCTACCTTCTGGTGCAATTCGACGGAGGTCAGCTGGATGCTTACGGCGCACCACCGAAGCTTGAAAAGGATCCGACATTGTGGGTTGTGCTTGGATCGCTTACGCTGGTGCCGTTGATCTGGTTTTTGATGTACAATACGATGATGGATAGTGAAGCTTCCACCGAAGCAGCCCGGGCGGGGGCCGGTGTTATCGCTTACCTTGTGAGCTTACCGATTTTGGGCAAGGTCCTGGGGATCATGTTTTTAGGATCTATCATCGGAACACCGATCTATGCCTGGTTTACTGGAACCAAGGAAGAGTATCACAAGATGGTGGTTGCTGCTGTCTTGATCACTTTCTCGGTTGTGTTCTGGACCTTGTTCGAACAGGCGGGTACGTCTATGACCCTCTATGCTGATCGTAATACCGATCGTGAACTCACCGGAATTATTGGGTCGGTATACGGCTTTATTTTTGGCACTATGACGATGCCTGCAGGGCAGGTGCAATTCTTTAATCCTCTGTTTATTGTTATTTTGGCGCCGCTATTTGCCATCATGTGGGGGGCTTTGTCGCGGATTGGCTTTGAGCCTTCAACACCTGTTAAATTTGCTGTGGGTCTGATTTTGGTCGGTGTTGGCTTTATGGCGCTGGTCTACGGGGCGCAATTCCATGATGGTGCTTTCCGGGTCCCCTTGATGTGGCTGATCCTGGCTTATCTGCTACACTCGATCGCTGAACTATGTTTGTCCCCGGTTGGTCTGGCGATGATCACTAATCTTTCTATGCCCCGTATCGTCGGAATGATGATGGGCGTCTGGTTCCTTGCCACGGCTATGGCGCAATATGTCGCAGGGATTGTGTCCCAATTTGCTTCCGTCGAGACAGTGGCCGGGAAAACCGCAAACCCACAGCTTGCGCTTCAAACCTATATGGGCGTGTTTGAAACTATCGGGATCGCTAGCATGATTATTGGTGCTGTCCTGTTTGTGATGTCCTGGGGCTTGCGGAAATGGATGCATGACGTCCATTAATGGGGGTATTTGAAGAAGTATCTCGGAAAAGATTAATGCAGCCAGCCGTTGTCAAACTATAAGGTCAATTAGTATTGTTAATTGAAAATAAAGGGTTAATTGCCACTTTTGCAGTTGATTTTTCCGCAAAATTGTGATAGAGCTGATCCTCTTTGCTAAGCACTTGTTAACCTAGAAATCTCAAATTTGGAAATCTCCTAAACTTAAGGTCTTTTGTTAGACCTAGGTGTTGAGGTCTCTTAATGGGCCTTCAAAGTAGGTTGCTGTTTAGCAGTGTGTTGGTTCAGTAGTGTGTTGATTATCGTTTGGAGGTCTGGCCTTGATAAGGATTGTCACCGTCTCGCAGGTGTTTGTAATTTCAGGGATCTGCACGATCAAGGGATAACCTTATGGCACCAACAAATATCTCAGCGACCCTGACACCTTCATTTTTTTCGTCGAGCCATGCTCGCTATTGCCGAGACCATGACGCAGCGCTGGCACTGTCTGAACCGGAGCGTCAGTGGAGCAAAAAAACGCGCAACGGTTTAAACCTTGTCGTGGATATGGGATACCGTCCCGGGTCGGTCAGTTGGTTTAGAGGTTTGGTAACCTTAACACTTCTATGTGGTCTTGCGATTAGCATGGGCTTGAAAACAGCGTCCAATCCGCAACGGATGGCCTTACCTGCTGCCGAGAAATTGAAGCTAAAAGTCCAGGACCATCATTCTGATCTGGCTGCGCTCGCTTTGGCACCCTTGTCGCTTACGTATCACCAGATTCGCGAAAATCCCATGACTGGGGCTGCTCGGGTTTTAGATGAAAACATCGAACCAGAGAGCAAGGGTCGGCAGATTGAAGCGACATCGGGGCAGCTTTCAACACAGCTTAAACGCCTTGGAGTATCCAAAGATAACAGGAAGGCGTTGCAATCGGCTTTAAAAGCAGCCGGTCTATCGTCGAACCGGGTTCTTGTCGGCAGCGATATTAAGTTGATCTTTGGTCGCCGCGTCAGTTCGACCGCGCCGCGCCCGCTTGACTCGATTCACTTCCGTCCGGAGCTTGAAACGGTTGTACAGGCTTATCGTCTGGGGCAGGATTACTATCTGCGCAAGATCCCCGTACAGATCAACAGCGAGCCGGCCCGGGTCGAAGGGAGCGTCAAACGTAGCCTGTATATCAGCGCACGACGGTTGGGTGTCCCACCCCGGATCATCAATCAGTATGTGAATCTCTTGGGCTATAGCGTTGACTTCCAGCGTGAAGTCATGGGTCGGGACCGGTTTAGTCTGGTCTACGAACGGAAGATTGCACAAACAGGTGAGACTGTCACCGGGCGCCTTCTTTATGCTTCTCTTAATCTCAGCAAACGAAGGAAGAATATTGAATTGGCCCTTTATGTCCCACCCAAAGGCAAGCCGCAATATTACCATACCAATGGATCAACCGTGAAACGCATGTTAATGCGAACCCCAGTGAGGGGGGCACATATGACCGGTCGTTTCGGAATGCGTCGCCATCCCATCTTAGGCTATTCCCGAATGCATAAAGGTGTCGACTTCGGAGCTCGGTCAGGGACGGCAATCCAGGCATCGGGATACGGAGTCGTCAAATTTGCAGGATGGAGGGGCAGCTTCGGCAAGACGGTAATCATTGATCACGGCGGTGGCTATAAGACGCTTTATGCACATATGCGCAATATCAGGGTTCGCAAGGGGCAAAGGGTGTCTCAAGGATATAAAATCGGGACTGTGGGATCGACAGGCATGTCTACCGGGCCTCATTTGCACTATGAAGTGCATCGCAATGGACGAGCAATTAATCCCAACGATCGCAGAATCCCGACCGGTCGCGCATTAAAGGGCAGAAGTCTGGCTGATTATAAAACCTATCTGACATCTTTGCGCAGCATTGCACCCAATGTCAGTGTGACGAAAGTCATTTCGCAAATGGCGCCGCTGCCATCGTTGGAGCTTGTTAAACGGGAAGAGCCGGAAACATCATTGATGATCTCCCAATCCAACATCAATAGCAACGGACGCGTTTCTCTGGCACGAATGGATGTACGGCAGTAGCAAATTTTGCGCTACCAGTTCTGATTAAGTTGCCTGAGGGATCCCTATTTTTGGATTGCGCAGGTCCTTGCGATGACCTCAAGGGCATCTTCCAGAAGCAGACGCTGGATCGGAATTTCAGCCGGAAATGCTGACAGCAATCGCGATGGGGTCTGGGAGCCCAGCAGGACGAAACAACCGCGATCACCCTGTTTGCGGATCAAACGACCAAAAGCCTGGGCAAGGCGAAGTCTCGCCTGACGATCTTCATACAAACTCCCTCCGAACGCTTTTTTGCGATGGCGATGTGCGATTGTTGCCCGCGACCAAGGCACCGACTCCATGACAACGCAACGCAAGGTCTCTCCTGGAACATCGACACCGTCACGCAAGGCATCTGTTCCAAGCAGGCTGCAATGTGGGTCAGAGCGAAACATCTCTACCAGCATGCCCGTATCCATCGGGTGAATATGCTGGGCATAGAGGGGAAGGTTCTGAAAATCAAGTTTGTCGGCGATATGTCCATAGACTGCACGAAGTCTGGCGATCGCAGTAAAAAGCCCTAACACACCGCCTTGAGCGGCCTCGATAATCTTTTGATAACTATGCGCAAGCGATTCAATGTTGCCACGCCGAACATCCTTGACGATGATGATCTGTGCCATGTTGGCGTAATCGAATGGGGAAGGGGTATCAAATGTTCTAACCTCCCCATCAAGATGGGCGGCACCGCTTGTTGCTCTGGCCATCTCCCAGTCCGGCTCTTTCTGAAGATGTTGATCGCACAGTGTTGCAGAAGTCACCAGGATACCTGCGGCAGGTTGGAGGAGCTTTTGTGCAAGAGGCAGGCTTGGGTCGATCCAGTGGCGATAATGGCCGATATCGACAATACGTCCGTCTATTCTCCTGACGGCAGCCCATTCCATCATAGCTTCGGGCGCTTCTTGCCCCAGGTTGTCTATCTGGTCAATCCAAGTCTCGATGATCTGGCATCTTGATTGAAGGGCTTCCTTGCCTGCTGTGAGACGGGTGATAATGTTGTTATCCATCCACTCGGAACGTTCTTCAAGTAAGGATGCAATACGCAAGGCCAGTGCCTCGAAATTCTCTGCGATTGCACATAAGACCGTGCGCAGTTTTTGTGCATCCTTTAGTAGGGTTGTAGAGGGGGTGATGACTTCCGCCTCCAGCGAGTAGCCCTGGTCTTCGTCACTTTGTCCCCGGTGACAGGCAAAGACATAGTCTGCAAGACCGGACAGGAAAGTTTCAACAGTGTTCTTGCCTCTATGCTGTGACAGGCGCCTGATCCAGTCCTCCATGGGCAGATGATCCTGTACAATAGTCTCCAGATTCTCCAACAAAGCAATACCTTGTTCATCGGCTTTGGCAAAATCCGCAAGCCTTGCCGCAAGACCACGGCGGCGGGTGCTGTTTTGGCGCTCTACGCCCAAAACCCAGTGTCTCAGAATCTGAAGTTCACGACCGGACAGGCTGGAAGCAAAGGCACTATCCGCGGCTTGAAAGAGATGATGGCCCTCATCGAAGATCAGCCGAGCGCTGCTATTAAGACGACTATTTAGGGCGATCGTCATCATTAATGCGTGGTTGACGACCAGGATCTGTGCATGCTCCGCCCGGCGGTTGGCGTGTTCGATAAAACAGCGTCGATAGTGCGGACAGGCGCCATAATGACACTCTCCTCGACGATCACTAAGGGCCGACAACCGTCCCTTGCCGTATAAGGAGCCAATCCAGGACGGAAAGTCAGATCCGCTCAAGTCTCCATCACGGGTATAACTGGCCCAGCGCCAGACAAGCCCCGCCATAATCCCATTTTTTGTCGATCCTGCTCCGAAAAGAGTATCTTCCAGATTCAACAGGCACAGATAATTTTCTCGCCCTTTCCGGATTGCAATATGCTCTTCCTTGGCGCCTTTGCTGGGATAAACGCGATCAAGTTCCCTGTCGAGCTGACTTTGAAGAGCCTTGGTAAAGGTCGAGATGATGACTTGGCCATTACTCTCCTGGGTCCAGAGCGAAGTTGGGGCCAGGTAGCCAAGGGTCTTTCCAATTCCCGTTCCAGCGTTAGCAAGAAGCATTTTCGGCCCCTGATCATCACGGGGGCGAAAGCTGTGCAAGGTCGCACGGGCGAAGTTCTGTTGCCCGGGACGGACTTCACGGATGGAACTCCAAGTCTGGCCTGCATGGCGTACCGGTTTGTGGACAAGCTGCGTAAGCCGTTTCAAAACATCGCTTTCGTTCAGCATGACTGATAAAGGCTTCCCTGGGGGCGGACCGTCTTCCCAGGTTTTCAGATTATCGAACAATGGCGATTGCCCGGCTTGTGGCTTGCGAATAGATTCGTTCAGGTACGGAACCCAAGGCCATCGATGCTGGGCGAGGAGCCGCAGGCAATCATAGGCGCCATCTCTTTGTCTCCAACTGGAACTGTTGCAAATGTCAAGGAGGGTCTGGGCAATGGTATATAGCCCCTGCGCCGGGTCATCGGGTGGTGTAATTTCTAATGCCCTGGATAATCCTTCCACGCTCGGTGTGCAGTATTGGCCGGGAAGGACAAAGGTAAAAAGCTCAAGAATATCTAATGTCGGAATCTCGTCCAAGCCAAGCCAATGCGCAAGCATCGGTGCGTTTAGGACGATCGCTGGGCGACTGTGCAGCAGGCGGATGGCCTTGTCGCGGTCGATATTGTCTGGCTCTTTGGCGCCTTCGGCAAGGCGGATTTGCGTCCGGCTGGCCCAAAGCGCCGGAAAATCATAGATAGATTGAGTCATCGTTTAGAACTATGGCGGAGAATGCAAGGTAAGACAATCCATAAGCCCTAACCTCAAGCTATAAACACAAACTTTGTCAAAGAAATGTGTAACAGAAGGTTTGCACGTTTTTATAAAAACTGTATATTGCGCGCATTTAAAGCTTATTTGGATGGATTATGATTACACCAGCTTTTGCCCAGACCACCGGTGCCAGTGGAGGCTCCCTTCTAACGGGGGCGCTTCCGTTTATTTTTCTGATTGTTTTGTTTTATTTCATGCTGATTCGACCGCAGCAAAAACGCGCAAAACAGCATCAGGCCATGCTGAATGCTCTAAAACGAAGCGATATGGTGATCACGGCAGGCGGATTGGTCGGCAAAGTCACCCGGGTTCAGGACGATGAACTGGAAGTTGAGATCGCACAGGGCGTTAAAGTCAAGGTCGTCAAATCTACCATTCAGGGCCTGCGGGAAGCAGGCGTAAGCACTGATAAGAACAAGCCAGGTGATAAGAATAAACCTGGTGGCAAGAGGCCCGCAGCCTAATGCTGGGGTTCACGCGCTGGAAGATCACCCTTGTTTGCCTGACGTTGTTTTTCGGGACACTGTTTGCGCTTCCTAATTTATTTACGGAAGAACAGAGGGCCTCATGGCCATCTTGGATCCCAAATCGTGCAGTCAACCTGGGTCTGGATTTAAGCGGGGGGTCGCATTTGCTTCTGGAAGTCGATAGCCCGGCTGTATTGAAAATCCAGCTTCAAAATTTGGACGATAGTATTCGGTCTGAGTTGCGGCGTTTGAAAAGTGCTGAGGGTAAGCCGGTGGGTTATCGGAACTTCCAATATACAGACAGGGCGATCAGTTTTGAAGTGCGCGATGCCAAAGATATCGATTTGATCGTCAAAAGGCTGAAAGAGACCGCCCAGTTTCTAGAAGGAAGCTTTGCAGGGCTGGTCGATATGGAAGTTGAATCCGTTGGGAAAGGGCGGGTTGGTGTAACACTGACCCAGGCGGCAATTGCATCGCAAATCGATAAGGCGGTGATGCAATCCCTTGAAATCGTTAGACGCCGTATTGATGAAATGGGTACGCGGGAGCCGACTATTATTCGCCAGGGGCGCGACCGGATCCTGGTTCAGGTTCCAGGGCTTCAAGATCCGAAATCACTTAAGACATTGCTTGGGAAAACAGCACGGCTGGAATTTAAAATGGTCAATTTGGATGTTTCCCAAGTGGATATCCAGCGCCGTCGTGTTCCACCTGGAACCGAAGTGCTTCCGTTTCTGGAAGATCCGGAAAGCAAAATTGCAGTCTATAAGCGCGTGTTGGTATCGGGTGGCGAATTGGTTGATGCCCGCCAGAGTTATGATCAGGGGCAGCCTGTGGTTTCCTTTCGGTTTGATTCGAGCGGTGGACGTAAATTTGCCGATGTCACCCGGGAGAATGTTGGCAAACCCTTTGCGATCATCCTTGATGAAAAGGTGATTTCGGCTCCAAGGATTAATGGTCCGATCCTTGGAGGTGCCGGGATCATCCAAGGGGGATTTACCGCCGAATCGGCGAACGAATTGGCGGTGCTTCTGCGGGCGGGGGCACTTCCGGCGCCTTTGAATATTCTTGAAGAACGAACTGTTGGCCCTGACCTCGGCGCCGATTCAATCCAGGCTGGAAAGATCGCATCGCTCATTGGGACGATCGCAGTCATTATCTTTATGTTGGTGGCTTACGGGCGGTTTGGCGTTTACGCCAATATCGCTGTGATCTTTAATGTCGTTTTGATCGTTGGCGCTATGAGTTTAACCGGTGCGACACTGACCCTTCCAGGAATCGCCGGTCTGGTGCTGACCGTCGGAACCTGTGTCGATGCAAATGTTCTGATCTTTGAGCGCATCCGGGAGGAGCTTCGCAATGGTCGAAGCCCGATTAGCGCTGTGGACACTGGGTATAAGGAGGCTAGCCGAGCAATTTTCGATGCAAATATCACTAATCTTATCGGAGCGTTGCTCATGTTTTGGTTTGGCTCTGGTCCGGTCAAAGGCTTTGCTGTCGTCCTGTCTATCGGAATCTTCACATCGGTCTTTACCGGCGTGACATTTTGCCGGATGCTGACAGCCATTTGGCTAAAGTCGGCAAAACCCAAAAAGATTAGGATATAGGAGCTTTCCATGCTGAAACTGGTTCCGGAAAATACCAATATCAATTTTCTAAAAGTACGAAAAATCGTTGCAGTTATGTCTGTTGTGCTCGTGATCGGATCCATTGGATCCCTGGTGTTCAAGGGATTGAACCTGGGTGTCGATTTCACAGGTGGTATCATGATTGATGCGGCCTTTCCCAAGGCGCCCGATCTCGATAAGCTACGTCCTCGAATCAATGAACTTAAGCTGGGAGATACCAGCATTCAGGAATTCGGGAGTCCAACGGCGCTACTAATCCGGCTTCCTCAGCAGCCAGGCGGCGAATCCGGACAGCAGGTGGCTGTTAAAAAGGTTCAGGCTGAACTGGAAAAAAATTACGGCGATGTCAAATTCCGGCGGGTCGAGACGGTTGGAGGGAAGGTCTCCGCTGAGCTTGTTCAAAAAGGAATTATCGCCATTGTTCTGGCGCTGATCGCGATCTCCTTTTACATCTGGTTCAGGTTCGAATGGCAGTTTGGAGCCGGAGCGCTTCTATCCCTGGCGCACGACGTTGTCATCACCCTGGGTTTTCTGGTTGTGACCCAGCTGGAGTTTAACCTGAATTTGATTGCTGCGATCTTGACCATCGTCGGTTATTCGCTCAATGACACGATTATTCTGTATGATCGTGTACGGGAGAATATGCGTAAGCATCGCAAGATGGATATCACTCCCATGATCAATCTTTCGGTCAATGAAACACTGGCTCGAACCGTTATGACCTCGGTTACTCTGCTCATCGCGTTGATCGCTCTGTTTCTTTTTGGTGGTGAAGTGATTCGCGGGTTGACGATTTCGATGATTGTCGGCGTTATTTTGGGAACTTACTCATCAATCTATATTGCATCTCCGATGTTGATCTGGATGAAGCTCAACCGGGAAAGCTTTGTCTCCGCCTCCAAACAGACGCCTTAACAACTTGACTAACATTATCCTGGCTCATCGGCCTCGCCTTTGATCCTGTCTTTGCCATGATAGGGCTATGGCAGGACTTGCGTAAAGAACATATATAGAATATAATGCGTACATTATGGAAATATGCGCACCCAAGGGTCCTATCCATTTGCTCTCTGACAAAGGCTCCGGGCTGGCCTTACGCTGGATGTATATCGATTTCAACAGCTATTTCGCAAGCGTAGAGCAGCAGCTTGATCCACGCCTCAGGGGCTATCCGGTCATCGTCATTCCAAGTGCAACCGAGGCTACTTGTGCAATCGCCGCCAGCTATGAAGCTAAAGCATTGGGCATTAAGACAGGGACGATGGTGCGCGACGCGCTGGATATCTGTCCACACTTGATCACCGTCATGGCGCGCCACGATCATTATGTGCGCTATCACCACCTGTTGCTTGCGGAGATTGAAAATCGCGTTCCGATCAGCGAGGTCTGCTCCATTGATGAAGCGGCGTGTCGTCTGATGGACAATGAGAACACTCCGGAGCAGGTGCATGCTCTGGCGGTACGGATCAAGCAGGGGATTGCGTCACGGGTCGGGGCTTACCTGCGTTGTTCGATCGGGGTTGCAGCTAATAAATATCTCGCTAAGGTCGCTGCTGGCATGCGCAAGCCGGATCAGGTGACTATCTTGGACAATGACAAAGCATGGGAAAGGTTGAGGCAGCTAGAATTGCGGGATTTACCCGGAATCGGGATGGCGATGGAGCGTCGTCTCATTCGCGCGGGGATATTTTGCATGGATGACCTGCTACGGCTTGATCGCCGCCAAATGCGCACTGTCTGGAGGAGCATTCACGGTGAGAGAATGTGGTATCTTCTCCGTGGCGTGGAACTTGCCGATGATCCGGTCAGGCGCCGTTCTATCGGTCACAGCCATGTTATTGCTCCCGTCAACCGTCACCCCGCGCGGGCCAGACTGATCGCAAAACGTCTGGTGCAGAAGGCTGCAAGTCGTTTGCGGCGTCTGGGTTATGATGCCTCGGCTTTTGCGCTGTCTATGCGCACCGGAGACGGCAAGTCCTTGAAGCGCTGGACGTATACCGAATCGTGCCAGAATACGTTGCACTTTTTAATGCACTTTCAGCGGATGTGGACCGGCTTGCTGAGTGCGCTTCCACCCGATCAGCGAAAGCAGGTGCAAGTCAGGAAAGTTTCCATTCAGCTATTCAATTTGACCCCTTGTGCGAATCGTCATGCGCATTTGTTCGATGATGTGCATGAATGGAGCAGGCAGGGCAGGGGGGAGCAGCTCAGCCATGCGCTGGATCGCATTAATCACCGGTTTGGGCGCGACAGTATTGTGATCGGGATGATGCCTCAGGATGGTCGGGATTTTTCCGAAAGCAAAATCGCCTTTACGCGCATCCCGGACATAAAAGAGTTTCTGGAATAAACCGGCTGGAGCCTGTTCCCTTTCGTTATGCGCGATTTGGCTTAGGATAGAAGGGTTACAAAATAACCTGCTTG
>Ga0056124_1000875_pt1 | contig 10473 bp, 7 predicted proteins | sample WorMetHEROISLAND_2_FD_70069 | JGI IMG/M metagenome (GOLD analysis project Ga0056124, IMG submission 70069) | Marine gutless worms symbiont microbial communities from Max Planck institute for Marine Microbiology, Germany - Olavius sp. 4 HERON ISLAND | ecosystem: Host-associated > Annelida >... | reverse complement strand
GATTAGCGTTAGGGTTAGTATTAGGGTTAGGGATGAGGTTAGGATTAGTAATAGGGTTAGGAGAAGGGTAAAAGTAGTAAATTATAGCTTAATTACAGCGTTACCCATTGCGACATCCGCAGATCCGCACATCCGCTTATCCACTTTTTACCCGTGGCCGCTGTGGGTTTAAGTCCCAACGCAGATGCATTACCGGTTACCGCGGTATTACCGCATTCCCCATTACCGTGTCATTCGCTACCAAGGGGTAATTTGCATCTAAAAGGTGCGTCCAGTAAATGCTATGAAAATGCGTCTAAATGGGTATAGTACGTCTAGTGATCTGTACTTCCATATAATCTCCGAGTCCCACTATTGTAAGTGTAGAGTGTTATTATAGTACAACTGTTGCTAGATTAAAGCATAACCACGTTGTGCATGTAACTGGTAGTTGTGTCTGTTGATCTGTTGTTTCAGCATGTCATGGGTGATGATCGAGGTCAAGTGGCTCATTGCTCACCACTAAATGGATCACAGAATAAATGTGAGAATTATTGAAATTACTTATATAGATACTGAATGTCATATTATTTTAGTTACAGGCCGTCTCATGGGGCGTGATAACTTGACCTTATCCTGTCACATGGCAAAGACATTCACTGATGAACTGAACAGGACTTTGCTTTGCAGTGCATGCTGGCAGTCTACTTGGAGCTGAAGCTTAATGTGTGGCAGTCTACTGCGATAACTGTGTTCTGTTGATTCAGTGACGTTCATGTTAACCAGTCCACTTGGAAATTGCATTTGGCAGTGCAACGACAGTACAGAGTCTAATTGTGCTCACGCACGGCCACCGATTTTGAGTCTTTTGCATGTCATCTACTTCCGGATTGGGATGTTCATTGCTGCTTGCACTGTCTATAACTCTTTCAGTATACGACAGACGACGTTTTCTACGTTGTTTTTCGGTCACTTCCGTTTTGTGAGCTGCCGACCCAACAGACAGCCACAGTTCAGTCTCACGCCATGCAACTATGACCGGCGACTGGACTGCTAAGTTATTCTTCGTAGACATTTGCATAGGCTGGTAAACTTATGTGTGCTTATCTGGTACCGCTCAGTTACAGTGGTGGAAATCAACAACTGCATTACGGGTTTTGATAAGCATGATGTCAGTCTGAGACTATGGATATTGTGTGGGTAGGTTAGTGTGTGTCTCAGCCACGAATGAAGTGAATTAAAGAGTATGACTTGTTGTACAGCGTGTTGTGCAACAAATCGAAGGAAGTGGAGTTTGGGCCTAAGCATGGGTGTTGGCATTAACGCCACGCTGTTAGGCCTAATGTTATGCCGCTGCATGCACTGTGCTGGCTCGCAAGCTGTATGGGGTTATCACCACAGCAGCCATTGACATGACCCAGATATGTTGAATTGTTGATGCTGAACACACGTGGCAACACTGTCATGCGAAGATTAGCCTTTAGATAGCTGCATGTTATTGCTATTGACACAGGTTTGGCAAACCCATCTTAGCTTATCTGGTTTCTGCTTATGTCGTGACACGCCAATCAGGGACGTTTTAGCTACTACATCAGAGTTTATAGTGCATATGTGGTGTGTTTATGTTAGCCATGAAGCGTCAAAACTTTAGAGTTTTACAGAACATGAATTGTACGCCATAAATAGTTTATTGGTAGGTGAAGCAACTGAGGTTCAATTTTTCGAGCTTCTGATGATTGGAAGTGCTGCTTTTGGCATTTTCTTTTGAACAGCTAAAAGCATTAGACCCTGATTGGGTTATCAAAAGGGCAAGCACCAGTTTCGAAGCTTCACTTTAGATCACAGCAAATAAGACTGTGGTGTTGTAAGTGTACATTCTCTGTTGATACTTGTGGCAATCTTTGAGCATACTGATACAGCTGTAAAAGAAGAATGGAAGCTTCTGTGAAATAATAATTTTATAACTGCACTGCAGTAAAAATGTTAATGGCATTATTTTTTAAACCATACAATTTCTTAATGCATTAGAATACATTATTCAACAACTCTCCTATTACATACTGAAGAAATGCCACTAAAATGGCTTTATGGGATTTAGTTGATAATGTGTGACATGTTGTTTGGGAAAGAGAAAGTCATGTACATTTTATATTACAGAGATTTGTCATTTTGTAGTCGAAATGAAAGAAAAAGAGGGTCTTCTGCATAAAGACGGGAAAGAACTTGATGTTATTGTGGTTGATGGACGTGAGAAGTCACCATCATTTGTGTCAATTGAAAAGCCACCCAGTGACAGGCATGCTTTTGATGATGTGTTTATAAGTCACACATACATTGCATTTTATTATGACCAAATCACTCATATATGGGGAAAATGTGAAATTGCTGCTATTGCTTGAACTTGTACAGAAAGCACTGTGTGTGTATATAATTAGTCTCCGCTTTGAATTATTAACCAATTTCATTGCTGTGGCAACTGCGTCCGTCAAGTCAAACAGGTAGGTCGGAAACTTAATGGGTGATGCTGGTCAAGTTGATTCAAGCCTGCAGTCAGAGTTCAGTATTTTCGGATACTGAAGTTTGTGCAGAAGATGCTTTGTAATTGAATAGTTCACTGTCTGACGAGTTTTGTATGATATTACATTAGTTAATTCCATAAACTAGTGGTCAGGTCGTGGCGAGGTCCAGAGCTATTGGTTTTGAAAAATTACTGTAGAAATCCAATCAGTGAAATGGATGGAGTCGAGCTGAAAAATTACTGGACCGGATCAGAGTAGGCTTGAAAGGTCAAGTTGCTTAAACGCATCATCTGCATCAAATAATTTTGGCCTGTTACAAAGAAATACGACCAGTTGATTATTTGTGAATGAACAGGATTTGCAAGTGATGATTAATTGCTTTCAGAAGAGTTGAATTTTTTCATGTCGAACTTTGGTTATTGTGCGTGTTTTGTTTTCAGTTATTGCCTGGTGTACATTATTTTTCTGATTCATGGAGTTGCTGTCTTAATGCCGTGGAACATGTTCATCAATGCCAATGACGTAAGTTGTTGTTGCTCTGTCGTTGACTTTTTTCCGTGCATAATGTACATGTATCTCTCATAGGACCTATAATACTGAAGCAAGCATATTTGTATCGACATGCACAACTGCATATTATTGATCTTAATTAACAGATTTTGTCCGTTTTTTTAGATAGCCTGGAGCAAAACATGGGCTTTAAGTGTGGCTTAGTACAGATTTTTCGACCATCGAATATCTTCGTGTTTTTCACATGTTGTATGTATGCTAGAATATTATATGAATTTGGATCAATTATTTGTTCTGTAGGATTGATGTTCATGTTGATGATTTATGTGCTACTGAAGTTAGAATGTTTTGTTGAGCTACTTTTTGACTTGTTAGTTGAGATTAATGTCATTGTGTTGCAGTATTTTGTCAAGTACAAACTTGCTCCAGGCTCGTCTGAGCAGAACAGCACAGAAGCAAAGTCGGAAGAAGTTTACAGAGACTACTTCCTGAGCTCGCTGTGCTTTGTGGCTCAGGTTCCAAATGTGATGCTGAATGGATTTAATCTTTTCTGTCGCATGAAAGGGTGAGCAAATAATGCTTACGCATGCGTGTAGTATAATTTTGTGTCTAGCAAGGAACGTAGTGATACTTTGAAGCACTTGCTGTGTCCATACCGTATACTCGCTGTTGTATCTTCTATGGAACATTGTTGATCAAAGAGCAGTATAATCCTGGAGCTCGATGGGTTTTGTTCTGCGGCCTAAATAAAAACTTTAGGACAAGTTTGTGCATTTTTCCGAGTAACTGTGCTTATAGTGGAACTGAAGCAAAACCACAACCTTCTCGGTAGAGGTCACAGAATTAACAAATTTGTGGAACTGTTTTATGAGCTTCCAGCATGTTAGCATTTGAATACGAGAAACCCAGCTGTCGCTAGGATAGCCGACTGTACTGCCTGGCAACATGTTTTTGTGTGGATGGTGGGGGGTCGGGGCACCTGTTTTGGGAGAACAGGTGTCCATAGGGAGTCGGTGATTGTACCGTTTGATAGGGCATTGGTATGTTTCTGTAGGCTGTCAATAATGGCCAAGTTGCTATCTGCAGCTGTTTGGCCACAATTTGCAACCAGTGTTTGGGGGAGGGTCAGTACCCTTGATTGGTGGGAAGGGGAGGGTCGGTAATGGTGGCATTACATAGGGCATTGGTAAATGTCTATAGCCTGTTAATAGTAACCATTCTGTTGATGCAGTTTGACCGTAATGTGTCATGCAAATTTTGCAGGTAGGGACCCCCTATTTTGGGAGAACAGGTGTCGGTGATGGTACTGCTGGATAGGGCGTTGGCAAGTTCCTATAGGCTGTCCATAGTAACCATGCTGCTAACTGAAGCAGTTTGGCCACAATTTGCAATGCAAGTATTTGGGTTTGCAATCAGTACCCCTGTTTTGGGGGGAATGGGAGTCATAGGGGTAGGGGGTTTGAATTGGCTGCACAGTGTAGCTGTTGGGGAACCCTATTTGGTACTTTTTAGTTTTTCAGTCAGGCTTTAGTCACAATACATATGTAACTGACGGACACAACATTGTACCATAAGTGTGACTGTTAGTACGGTCAGCTGAAAAGTATGTTGAGTAAGTAGTTTCGGCGTTTTTACAGTGGGAACAAAATTATGCTGTGAATTGGCTTGGCACAAGAGTCTGTAATTAGCATTATTTTCTGTCAGTGCTGTAATAGATTATGTTTACAGAATCTGCACTGCAGATTGTGTTGACTGCAGTGCAAGGTCAGTTTGTGCCATCTATAGCTTACATCAAAGGTCAAAGTCACTGTGGTGTTTATGACTAGTCTGCGGTGTTGTGGCTTGAGTCAAAGTCTGCATTCTTTGGCTGTCACAATTCTTCAGTCTTTTGATGCTGTTGATTGGGCAATGCACCCAGCCCATGGGTATCAAGTATTGCTCCAAGAATTTTCAGTGGTTTAGATTTTGGATGTAGTCTGACCTTAGTAAAAGCAGAAAAATTAGCTAGTTAAACAACAAGAAATCTGAGCTATTGCTCGTGATTCTCTCGACAGCATCAGTTGAGAGTGGTGCCATCTCGGGAATCAGTGTACAGCGTGCAATAATAATGTATTTTGAATGGGGTATCCACATTTGGCGTCCCTGTACGGAGAACTCTTTGAACCTAGGGGGTTGAAACTTAGAGTGTTAAAGTCTACTTTTAATGCTGAAAATTTCATAAACACATTGTCGTAGTCTATCTCCAGTGATTTTGGTGCAGTTCACTCTTTAAAATGTGTCGCAGCCTAAAACCCTTCATCTTTGGGGTGCAAGGTTGTGCAAGGTCATTGATGTTGGTACCCCTGGAAAACTCGGCAGCAGTGCTTGTTATGATAAGCAGCAAGTCTGTGCCCATCTGCTACCTTTTTCACATTAGATTAGTTGGTAGTAGCAGAAATAGCATGTTTTGTAAGGGGTAATTGATACCCGTTTTTGCACTGAATACTGACGAAACCAATGGAAATCATGTTTCTTGTAACCTTTGTGATGAAGTTCTGTCCTGCATCGAAGTTCATCTTCAACCATTTTCTTTGGCAGATGTATACACATTTAATATGTTAAACACATTTTGCACATTTTATATGAGAAACCTAGCTTTAATTGGGGTGTGTACATGTTGGTGAACTGTCTTTTCCTTACTTACTTGAAAGTTGAAACCAGGTCCAGGTACCCGTAATTGCAACCAGGTACCCAGTTCCTAAAACGGGTAGTGCTGCAAATCACTAGTGATCAACAGTATTTAAAAAATTAATCACTCGACTGGCCTAATTGTTATGATAGTATTTCTGAAGCAACAAAACTGGTCTATGTTCAGCCGAAAGGATAACAAGCTTTACATACTTGGAATATTAGTGGCAGTTAATGCTGTGTTATTGTTGCAGTGGCAGCACATCACGGCGCATTGTCTGGAGCATTATAGTCATTGTGTTTATCTTCATCTGTACTGTGGTGCTTGCTATCATCGACTCTAGTTCATGTAAGTCATTCTGTCAAAGGGTTGTGCGTGAGTCTGGCTGTGTGGCACCCCTAATGCTGTTAACACGATATATCTTGAGTGTTGTTGGACATAAATTCGCTAAACTTTGAGCATGATGCATTCTGGGACAAGGGTGAATGCTTAAATTTTGGGGTCAAAAGGTCATTCACATCCGCACATGGATGCATGCCATGGGTGTATCATATAGTTACTACCCTGGGAATAGATCTACTCTTCTCGAGTCATTTTTTACAGTGTGCTATAATAACATGTAACTGTTGTTTTTGATCCTGTGTTTCATTGTTATTTTTATCGATACTGTAAACATTTTTGTAATGCAGCGAGCATTGTGTAAGTATATGGCATTTTGAATTGTACTGGTTATTAGTTAATCTCACTAGTGAAGTGTGCCATGCTATGTCAGTCTTGTATCATCGTTGTGTGTTGTTTGTCGTGTGCAATGTTTAGGGCGTCCAGCATTCTTCTGGATTACCATGGCTTCAGTTGTCATAATTAATAGTAAGTATTTTCTCTCAGTGTGCTGCTGCATAATAAGTTGAAATAAAATAATAGGAATGTTTTAGTGAAACAGTTTCTGGGTTATAAAATTGATTGCATGAATCCCGGAGACAGCCTGAATATAACACTAAAAGACGAATGAGAAATTTGCATGTAAATAAGAATGGTGCAGTGGTTTGTAGTTAGTATATTGTAATACACTGTAACCATATGGATAGTCATGAAATAAAGTGATTATTTTGTCTGTGAATTTGTTATCGGTTTACCGAATTTCTTCCACGAAATGTGTGTGTATATGGGCTATGGAAAAATAGGTAGACATTTTTATTTTTACAGTTTACTAAGTTTGTAAACTTCATCCAGTTGCTGTTTGCCTGGTTCAGTGAGCTGCCGACTACTAGCAATGAACTGAAATTCAGTGCACAGTTTGTGGACATTTGTACTGTGTTAAATGATCGTTGTTTATATTATGACTGTAATCATGCATGATCTCATATTGCACAGAATATCACCAATTCACCATTATGTCCATATATTGGATAAATTTGTGCTGTGGCCCCAACTGTCCCTAGATTACTCACTACTACGATTCAGCCACTAGCTGTACAGTTATATTCTTCGCATACGCAGTGTCTGCAGTTTCCAGACTGGTTGTTACTGTCAGTTGCAGTCTTGATGGGTTGTTGCTTTCTGCAGTGATTCATGTCGTCTTTTGTGCACTGCTGTTTATTCGCAAATATCAGTTGTTTGTCCGAAAATTTAACTATAGTTAATTTGTGATGTGGATGTCATGTTGTTGTGAAGAGTTATGAGTATGATTATGCAATGAATTTACGGTTGAATTGTGAACAGGTGCCAATGGCATTTACCAGAACAGTATCTATGGCATGGCGGCCTATCTGCCGATGAAGTACATCAATGCCGTGGTGCTCGGCTGTGTTAGTACTGCATTTGTTGTCTGTTTCATGTAGTATGAGCTATGCTTTGTCCTTCAGTGTGTATGACATAGAAGCTCAGTACACGTAGAAGCAATGTTGCAATGGCCATGCTTCTCATCTCTTATTAAGAATTCATGTTGTTATAGCTTGCTCACTTTACTTTACTTATTTGTTAATATAGATTTGTATATTTCGCAATCTTCCAGCCAATGAAGTGGCTAATAAATCTACAGCATTGTCGGATGACTCATTTTACATTGATTATTGCAGTGATAAAAGCAGATAATATTAGTATTAAAAGGATAAACTTGACTAATTGACTGTTTATTATTATTATTATTATTATTATTATTATTATTGAAATCGTACACAGAGTACAGCATAAAAAGATGAAAAAGATAATACGTACATTGGTGAAATGATGATGATGAATGGAGTAATAAATAGGAAACAGCTGATTTGATGTCAGTTGGAGGAAGAGAGCTTTCAAGAGCAGCAGAAGATGCTTGGAGACAGAAGACTGTTGATGGTGGACATGGACAATGTTGGTGGTGGTGGGAGTGATATAATGGACATAGGTTACATGATGATCTGACGTCGGTATTCCGTAGCTGTCTGTTCAGCCAGGGAAGCTTTCAATGTGTATTCTCCATATCACCATCGACACACAGTCTATAAATAGTAACAGTAGTTGCCATTTCTTTTTTCGCTACTTCTACTGATCAAATAAATTTACGTACCAAACGGTATAGAAAATGCCTACTGGTTCCGGTTTATGACATTTTCTATACCGTTTGGTACATAAATTTATTCGATTCGGTAGTAAGTAGCGAAAAAGACATGGCAACTAAGGCACATTATTATGATGCATTTCGGGCATGGTGATAAACTGAATACATGTTCTGTGTAGTACAATACGTCTGTTTGTGGAATTATGCGTTGCAGAATTCCAGCGGTGCACTGACAGCCGTTATTGCTCTGATTTCATTGGCTGGTGAGTAGTCTGCTTGATAATTACTGAAACGTGTTCAAGCTCCAGTTTTTTTGGTTAAGATTCTTTACCCTGATCACTGTAGCCACAGCACACTAGTCCTTGCTTGCAAAGTGTTTGAACACGCATTTTGTTTTCATTGTGCAGCATACCCATCATAAGCATATTGGAGATTTTTTGAATAGGTGCTATAAATTAACACTTTACTTTGGTACTTACTTCCTTACATACGAACGTTAACCAACAAGAATGAAATTGTCCCGTATGATCCCAAATCTCAATAAAGCACACAGACTAGCAATATTGTCCATATTAACATTATATTTCACTACACCGCTGTGTATCACAGCTGATACGCTTCAACTAATGGTTGTGTACATAATTGCAAGCTGACAGTATAGCATAGCCAGGGTTTAACAGCTGTGTATATATTTGCTTGAATATGCTAGATAATTCAATTGCACAGTACCCATTTGAATCACACATATATTCTAATGTGTTAATAGCATACTGCTATTAGAAGTAATTCGTAATACTAATAAACAGTGTGATATTGCTGTGAAGCTGTGCTGAAGACCTGTACGATGATACATTTAGTTGAATTCTGTTATTTAGATTTTGTATCTATGGATAATTGAGGTGTACATTGTATAAGTAACTTTGTGGTGATGCTTGCAGCTGCACCAGACCCGCGGACGTGTGCCATCTATTACTTCCTGACAGCTGTGTTTGTGCTGCTTGTTGCATTCGACACGTTCTTCGCTCTGCCAATGCTCGTGAGTCCAGAATTGCCACTAATTTCAACAGTTTCACAAGTGATGCAAAAGCTCTTAACAGTTGTTATGGTGTGCACAGTGATGGCTCACGTATATTGTGGCTTTGTCGTAGTTTTCAGTTGCTTGGAAAAGAAATCAGCGATTTGTCATTAGCAAATGCATTACCATGAATCATGTAGGCCTGTTCCAGCGAATCACCAAATTATAAGATTTTACTTAGGATTTTCTGTGAGAATTGTCTTTGTCCACGGATGATGAGTGAAATCGTATATGATCTCAAGATTGCACAAAATGCAACTAGTGAATTCAAAACATTCATGACATTGCATGTCCTGGACTCCTCTGGGCTGCTTCTGTGCACTTGTTCCTATTTTGCCCTGTAATTTGCTTAAGATAATGGAAGGAAACTACTGCAGTTGTGTAGCCCTTGAAAAACCTTTGGTGAAGTGTGAAATGAGGTTACTGGTTCACTGTAGAGAGGCTGGTGTGGATAGTATAATATACAGAATGGTAGATTGACATGATTGCTGAGGCATAGAGAGAATCCTTTTGACTCTAGGTTATACACTGCTGAAGGCAGATGAAACTAGGCAGATGGAACAGCTGAACAAGGCTTACTGCAGTGATGTCAAGGAGAGGATACGTTAGGAACATAATAGGAAGCAAACTTAGGAAGCAGGGGCCACATTCTCGAAATTTTCCTAAGACATTTTGCAAAGATCTTCCTATGTCAGATGACTTAGGAATTCCAAAGGAGTTTTCTTTTCCGAATTCTCGACGGCTTTCTTTGCGTTTCCAAAGAAGTTCTTCTTTTCTTATCTCTGTAGACTAGTTCGACCAATCAGATGCACTTATACAGACCACCTCATGTAAGCACCCCAGTTTGAAAAACTTCTTTGGAAAAAGTCTTAGAAAAAGTTCTTATCTTGGTACATCACCTGAGAACAATTTACACCACGCTTCGTTTTTCAAGTTGACTAAACTCATATTTTCTTTACTTACTCGTTGTCGATTTAACAGCAGTGTGATGTAAACAGTATGTGACGTCACATATGACGTCTAAGCTAAGTGTCAACTGTCAACATGGCGTACTTTTGTACAAATTTCGTTATAATTATGCAGCTTTCTTATGTAAGACAAGGTTGGTGCTTTCCTATATATTTGCCTAAATTCTTCCAAAGAAGTTGCCAAAGAAGTTTCGAGAATGTGCATTCTTTCTTAGGAA
>Ga0056124_1000874_pt1 | contig 10475 bp, 3 predicted proteins | sample WorMetHEROISLAND_2_FD_70069 | JGI IMG/M metagenome (GOLD analysis project Ga0056124, IMG submission 70069) | Marine gutless worms symbiont microbial communities from Max Planck institute for Marine Microbiology, Germany - Olavius sp. 4 HERON ISLAND | ecosystem: Host-associated > Annelida >... | reverse complement strand
AGTACCGTACACTCGGTACCGTCCCCGCGGTATTACCGTGAAATTCTACCCATCCCCACGGTAATTACCGCGGTTACCGCGGTATTACCGCATTCCCCATTACCGTGTCATTCTCTACAAGACAGCACGAATCGAATCGGACGTCAATACAACGAGAAAAGATGTCGCTGTCGACTGCATTCTTCATAGTAAGTTTTTAGACATTTTATTTTGCATACTCATAGCAGGTATGTCGTACCTCTGACAACTTGTTGAAGCTGGGATAATCGATAGAGGTAGGCCTACTATGAATGAATGAATGCATACATGATTGACTGTTCTTTTCAGCGTGTAATTCTGCTACTTACTACTAAATTCTTTGTCATTCCGGAAGTTGTTGTCAAAATGCTAGTGGCCGGCTAATGTAAACATTGTAGGCGACAGAGTATTCGTATTAGTTAAAATTAAATGTCAGTATTGCTTTAATTATACTCATACAAGCTAAAACTATTGGCGTAAGCGTAAGCTAAGCCGAGAGTAAGCTGTTTCAGCTGATAAAAGGTGGAGTTTGTTGTACCAGGTTTTTCGCTGTCACCACCCGGCTATAGTTAGCTGTAAATCCCAATCCTATTCTCCATGTCACCATTCCCATAATGCATCATAATAACGTGTCTTCATTCTGGTTCCTGCTAAATGAACAAATATTTATTCTATGATACATGAATGTATATTTAAATCCGTGGTACATTTTAGCAGAAACCGGAACCGAAAGACACATTATTACTGATGCATTATGTGAATGGTGATAAACCGAATAGCTAAGCCTGACCCTAGCCCTAGCCCTAGCCCTATCTAGATCCCCAACGCTAATCTTAGATCGTTATTTTATGTTGAATTTCTACAGTCTATAGACAGCATTGGATTAACGGGTTTGGGGATAGCGTATAAAGTTAAAGGCTCATATAAGCCTAGTCTTGTCGTAGGTTTAAGCGACTCAAGCCTTTTTGCATTGGTGATAGTGCTGCATACAGAGCCGCTTCCATTTGTAACCTCAACTACTGCCACTGCGGGCTAAGTATACAACTGCAAACCCTACCTCTGATTCTATCCCTAATGCTTAACCGATCAATATCCCTAACCTCGGCGCTGATAATATCCCTGATCCTAAATCTTACTTTTACTTTTATTTATGTACCAAACCAACAACCGTTTGCACTGCATCCACTAAATAAGCCACGATGATGTCACATGGGCTGGGACCAATCGGCCACGTATTATACAAGAAGCTGCACGCAGTTGGTACAAAGCGGCACTGCACGCAGGTGATGCTAAACTATGCAGGCGAGGCAGGCCATAGTTATACGGCAAGTTTGCGTACGGTAGAATTGCTGGCCGAACCATCTAGAACTCACTGCCCGAAGACTTTCAAGGTCTGAATGTTCTGCTGATGGACATCTATATGTTTACACTCATTAGTATGTCCAATGGGTTAAGAATGTAATTGTCACTTCACTTTTTGACTTAATTTTCGCTGAGCCAATTCGCAGAGCGAAAGTTTGGTCTAAGTACGTTCTTTGGCCAAAAAGTAAAGTGATTTCGCTCATCAAAAGCTATGACCAAAGGTGTGGTCTAAGTACACACTTAGATCAAAGTCTTGTTGAACTCTGGTCTAAGTAGGTACTTTGGTGTTCAGCTTTAGGTGTCGCTCAGCGAATTGGCTCAGCGAAAGGCTAAGTCAAAAAGTGAAGTCACCCAATGCAGTATATAAATTTACATTTGCCGTTTGACAGTGTTGTCGTTTATATCTGTTGACTCACAGCATTATTGTTCACTAGGCTGTATGATGTCTGTAGATACAATGACACATCATCAACACATCGGTCTGTTGCTGCTGCTCGTAGCTACAACTGCGCAGTTTGCGCCGGCTGCAGCAAAACATATTGCTGTGACTTTGGATGCCAAGTGGAAATCAACACCTTTACTATTGGAAGCATGGTAATCTGTTGTGTGGTTTTTTTATGCACCATCCTATAGCCTGCATTGTGCATCCTGTCCCATCTGTTGGTCGATGTGTCCCATGCCATGTGCTTAAGTCAAACAAGAAATCTGAGCTAATGCTCACGAGATGCGCGACAGCATCAGTTTAATTTCATACGCAGGTTGTCTTGGTCTAACTCCAGTAATTTTGACAAAAATTTGCTCTTCAAATGTGCGTCACAGCCTGACTATGAAATGGTAACCCCGGAAAGGTCACCAGCAGTGCTTGTTATGGTAAGCCACAAGTCTGTGTTTATCTGCAACTGTTCTCATGCTAGATTAGTCAATTATAGCAGAAATAGCATATTTTTAAGGGGGTACCCAAATCTGATACTCTCATACTAAGGAATCCTTGAACCTAGGGAGTTGAAACTTACGCTGTTAAAATATACGTTTAATGCTGAAAATTTTATATGCAGGTAGTCTTGGTCTACCTCCAGTGGTTTTGGTGCAATTCATTCTTGAAATGTGTGTCGCAGCCTAAAATCGCGAAAAATTTACTAACAACCTCCAGTTTTGGATTTCTCTACCTCACCTGGGCTTGGTTAGGTACCAGGATGGACAGACGGACAGACGTGCTGAGCACTACGTGCTGTCATGCATAAAAACAACAAAGCATAGAAAATCCTATGTTGGTGTGCTGCAAGTGGTCATGAAAATATAGCACTGACTATGTTGTATATTTTATGTTACTTTTTATTTTCTTTTATCGAATTTATTCGTTGGAGTTACAGCAGGCGTGCAGACGTTTTTTCGAGTGTTTGTCATGCTGATAATGCCAGTATTATCAGTGTGGGTCGTTGGCTGATGTCCGTGTGTTTTTGTTGACAGTGAGTTCCTGGCCAAGGAAAGTAACGAACAGTTCTGGAGCTTTGTCGGAGCCGTAACTCAGTTTGATCTCGAGTCTGCAGAATGTGAGTAATGGTAATAGTTGTAGTAATAGTCATGACAGTGTTTATGGTGCGTTCGTCATAGCAGTGCACAGTTTAACTAAAATGTTCTTCAAAATGTTACTGAAATAGTTGTCTGATTACAAAATGCAATATAGCAAGTAAATGCGTATATTATCTATATTTAACATACTGTAATGCATGATTAAAAAAATTGGATAAAACTCAACAAAAAAGTGCATCGTGTAGGAAGTTTTTTTGTGATTTTTGCGAAATGTGATCAACGTCAGATAGGATGCTTTGCCATTCTACCTTTAGTATGTTGTTTTTATTAGCCTGTGTGACGTAGACCTCAGCTGAACTGAACTGATGTGTCTGGTATGGCTTGTCTCTGTGGCTCATTGGCACAGTGCACGCTGAGCCTGAAATGGTTATCAACCGGGCCTGCATTCAATCCCCAGAACCGGCAGAATAAATTGTTTCAGGATTACTGGCGCGCATGCTTTGAGATTAATTTCCCGGACAGGCAAGAGGGTTTGACGGTGTCCTCTATAATCTGTGATCGTTAGCGTCTCTGAAGCTACGGCATTATGGTGCTTTATCAATACGTATATTTATTTATATTTATTTATTTGCTGTCTGAGTGTAGATGCTACGGAGCAGCAGCAGTATGAGCTGATAGTCAACCTAACGTCATCAATTCTGTCTCAGGTCCAGCAAAGCATGCTCAAGTTTGCGTTGACGCTACGCATGTATTCACCGACCGTCCACATGTTTCACCAGGTCTTGTTTACTCATCGAAGGATTTTTTGCAAGCATTGAATCTGAAAACATCGTTGCTTTTGTCAGAGATATAATAAACGTTTATCATTGTAGTTGTATATAACGTTCTTAAGCTTAATAGCTTTAATCTTAGTAAGCTTTTTATTGTTTTTTATTGACACATAAATTAAACACTTTGTAACCATTAATGGCGGTTTGGTTTTTTATTGTTGAGCGCTGTTTGTAATATTGTAATAGGTGCTGTAGAGAACTTTGTTGTAATTGCAATTGTATGTGACTAAAAGTAAACAATAAGAAAGTAGATGATGTTTATATATGGATTCTTGTTACAGTATTCAGCATAGCTTACAATCTTACAATGCAGCTGCTGGTATGTGTGAATGACATGAATGAGTGTTATGTTCTGTCTGTTGTCAGATAGCTAAAGATCGCTTGTCCGGACAGAATTGTGATGTTTTTGTGGAAGTGAATAATTTAATCACGTGCGAGAAGTCTGCATTAACAGCCTTCATTCAACTTGCTGCGAATCAGTAAGTAACAGTTATTGGTTTTCAGAATTGTCACCAAATCCTGCATTCACGAAAAAATCGATTTCGTCCATTTTTGTTTTTATATCTGCTTAAAATTAGTCAAGTCTGCATGAAATCTACGAGCAGTGCCATATATATACATATAGTGATTGCGGGAAATGTGTTTGAAAACAAGAAATCTGAGCTAATGCTCGTAAGATGCGCGACATCGTCAGTTTAAAGTAATTTTGACGCTATTAACTCTTCAAATATTCGTCACAGTTTAAATCCCCCAAAAATTGTAAAAAAACCCACTATTTTTGGGTTTGAAGGTCGTTCAAGGTGATCGATGTTTGTACCCCCGAGTTAATAGCGGTAAAATAACTATTTTTTGTGGGGGGAGCTCAGTTTCCGCTCAGTGAGAGGCTCAGCTAAATCAGTTTAGTTTTTGGCTAAACTCTGTACTTAGACCAAACTTTCACTCAGCGAATTGGCTCCGCGAAAGTTAAGTCCGAAAGTGAAGTCACCCACTGGACCTTTTGGTGCTTTGGGCCGGTGGGGCTTGTGACTGGCTGGGTCACTTTGCTAGCTGGCCTACTGTTACGTGGAACTGTAGCTGAGTGGTGATACCACAGCTCTTAGGCCACAACAATTCCAGTGCATATTTACTGTGAGTTCATTGGCCATGATGACATTGATGGTCGATTGGTCGTTGTTATAGAGTAGTTAGAGTGGGCCATTTTGGGGCTCAATGGCTTAGTGGTCATCGCACTTAGAATTCGAGCTCGGTGACCCCGGTTCGATTCCCAGGTTGTGCCACTATTCCATTGGGTAGCAACGTTGGGCAAGTTGTTTACTCACATTGCCTCCCCAGTTACTCAGCTCCAAGAAACTGGCGTACAAAAAAGGGAGTTTTTGGCGCCTAAGTGGTTATGGTGATTAAGTGCGCTGATTAAGCTAAACTTCAAGCGAAGCTCTAGAGCGCACTATAATATAACCTAACTTTACTTTAGTTCATTGTGTGTAGATCACAGCCGATGCTGATCTCGGCCGATCACTGCTACCCGGCAAGTAGAGGTCGCGATGTCGTGGTTATTCTCTATGGTCAGCTCGGCACTCCTGCGTTCAACGACTGGCACAGTTTGCTGGTGAAGCAAGCCGACGTCGGTCACATCACTTACATACTTCGACCCTACGTCACAGCGGTAGACTGTCTGCTCTCTGTTTACTCTCTCCTGGGCCCCCTGCATGGTCCGGGGGTGTAGAATAGGCCCACTCCATTTCCTGGCCGGATGGCGTAAGAGGCACCTAAACCAGCTTTTAGTTTGGTATTGGTATAGTTAGATGTTGTGTGTATGCGTCTTTAGTTAGTTAGTATTACGTTTGTGTGCATGTGTATGTGGGTAGTATACTATTGTATTTTGTTTTTTTTGTGTTGGTTTGATTGATTTTGCTGTTAATTTATGTTGTCCGTACCGCTGCAAGTGATTGCCTGGAGGACCGTCTCCGAGATGACCTATAATGTGTCGAGCAGGACGTTGAACCTTACTCATCCACTCAGTCTCTCTCTCATGTTACAGTACTGCGCTGTGTCTCAAAAAATCGATAATGTTCGGGATGTTTTCGACGTTTTGTGTTCATTTTAACGCATATTTTGGTTGTTCTGCTTTTCCCAGGTAGTGCAGAAGCATGCGTTGGGTGAGGTGGGAAAGTCATTTGATGGCCAGTTGTGTCAGGAATATGCATACCAAAAAATATTAAAATTGGACCATCCTTCTACCGTTACAATGGATAATGTCAGGGATGTGTTTTTTTTTTCGACTCACTGTAGTATTACATTTTTGGAACATGTCATTTTTGGTACATGCACACAAGAACCGTTTAATCTGTCTGTTGCAGTATCAGGAGATAAAAAAGTTATTTGTGTGATAATTGGTATGCACTGTGCATGTTTCCAAATTTGTGTGAAGTAAATAACTGAATTTGTTGACCATCGCTGCGCTTACTTTCCCTAGCGATGACATAGTTTTGACATCGATAAATGACAGTATCTTTTTCTTTTCCACTTCTTTCAATGTGAGCTTTTTTTCGGTAAAGTAGTTGCAGTATTTGAGTTTGTAAAAATCAGTATAGGCGTTGTTTTGGTTATTTTGATGCAAAAAAGTCAGAAAAACATCTTGTAGTTGCCGAAGTTATATAATAATATGGTGTGGCTAAACCAAAGGCCTCTTTTTCATTTGATGACTGTTTACATACATTACATTACGTGATGATGGGTGGTGAGTCAAGCGGTTGTTGGCTTGTTGCTAATGAAACTAGAAAAAATACGCCAGCTCAGTGCTGACATATTGTGCGGCCGTCCGCCTAAAGCTGTGCAACACTAACTCTGACCTTTGCCCTTTTGAACTGAAAATTGGCGCACTGGTCACTCATGCCATGGTGAACATCTGAACCGATTTTTGTTTTTTTACGCATTTTTGTTTTCAAGTCAGAATCTGGCAGATGGATGGACGGACAGACGGACGGTCGAGACCTGTGATGTGGCTTATCGGGATGGCTTTTGAAGCTAAGGCGCTCTACAAATGTTTTATCGTTATTGTTATGAATATTATTGTTATGAATATTATTGTTATTATGTGCAGTGATGCTAGAGTGGGCTGTTGTGGTCAGGTCAGCACTGATGCAAAGGTTCGTCTGTCTGGCTACGGCGTTGAGCTGGCAATCAAGAGCACTGAGTATAAAGCTAAGGACGACACTGTCATCACCGGTAAATAAGTTATTTTCTTACCACAGTTGCTGTGTGCCATACACAAGGTCTCTGGTAGTTTACATCTCAGCAAGGCTATGGCTTAGCGCTCACAAAACGCTAGTTTACAGCATTCGTGCATCACAAGGTAGTGTAGCGACGCGTTTAAGGTGTGGTGGAATTTTTAATGACAGTTTTCTAGCAAATTTTTTTTTGCACAGTGTGTCAGTGAAAGAATTTTAAAAATCCGCTGAGAATATGAGCTTGGTGTACCACTTTTTTGGAACACAGTGTACACTGGGCCTGTTTAGTACCTGGATGGGTGACTGTCTGCAGGCGAGTAAACCATCTCGGGATGGCTTACCTGTCCTGTTATAAAGAATAGTAATAGTTTGGCTGAACTGAACTGATATTGCTGAGATTAGTGTCCACTGAGCTGTTGTAAAAAGAAGCAAAAAGTTTGGTTATGTTATAGTGCTCTGTAAAGCTTAGCTTAAAGCTGCTTAATCTGAGCACTCAGTTGCGTGACTGACATAAGATAACATAAGAGCAGAGCTGATATTGATTGGTCAGTCGGTCAGTCAATCGGTCAGTTCACTGATGTGTTGCTGTGACCATTGGTTCACTGATAAAGCAAAAGTGAAAAAGTAAAATAAGGTTATATATTATACTGCGCTCTAGAGCTTAGCTTAATCCTTAGCTTAATCTAGCACACTTAGTCACCATAACTACTTAGGCGCCGAAAACTCCCTTTTGTACTCCAGTTTCTTGGAGCTGAGAAACTGCGGAGGCAGTGTGTATGAACAACTTGCCCAAAGTTGTACCCAATGGAATAGTGGCGCGACCCGGGACTCGGACCCGGGTACCCGAGCACAAATTCCAAGTGCGCTAACCACTAGACCATTGAGCCACACAAACCGCTGAGCCACGCGATAAAATTGGCCAGCTGATGTGTTGCTGTGACTGGCAGGTGATAAGAGTAGAGCTGATGATTCTGATGATGAAGTCGAAGATGAAGTTCAAGGTTTTGTCTTTTCACATCTCAGGTGAGTTCACACGACAAGTTGTATTATGGGCATGACATATGATTCACAGAATCCGCTGATTTTGTCTGGCAATAAAATCGGCCAATAAAAATCTGTCATGTGTCATGCAAAAATTGGCCGATTTTGTCGGCCGATAAAATCGTCCGTTTTTATCGTCCATGACGTCCAACATAGAACAGGTTTTGGATATCGGTCAACAGATTTTGTTTATGTTACCATGGTGAGTGTTTACAGTGGGGGATAAGCATTTATTGTAGTTATTTATTCTGTTTGTTACTCTATAATATTTATTTTCTTTTATTAGATGCCGAATAAAATAATGCAGGTATCATTTTTTTGCGATCTGGTGTTGTGTGTTTGACGTTTGTGAAGCTGACATCGTACAAAGTTGCAAAGGATAAAATCGACCGTGTGTCATGGTTCCACAATTTTATCAGCCGATTTTCTGAAGCAACTTATCGATCATACGTTTACAAAACTTTTTACGAATTTTCATAAAATTTTTGAATCTTCGTTTGAAGTAAACAAGTTACGATTTGTTAAGTTTTTCAATACGAATTTCATGTATTAATTTTCCAAGCCTGACTTAACGAATTTGTAACTCTCAACCAATCACGACGCATTGTCGCTGGGCGTGGCACACACTGCTGCACGATTGATGCATGTTTGATGTTTTCCTAAGTCAGCTAATAAGCTATTATATGTTGTTTCATAACTTTTTGTGCGTTTTTCATAAGTTTTTCTAAGATTTTTTGAAAATGGCGTTTTTCTTAAACTTTTCGTATGTCTGATTTCTTTGTAACATTTTCGTAGGTTTATCTTACAAAGTTCTGTAAATTAGGCGTATGCTTTAGATGTAGTCTGTTTAGCCCAGCATTGCACTGCGACTGCGAGAGTTCACCTGGTTTATTTGATGAATGTAGCACGCAGCGCCAGGTGGCCACCGACCTTTGGACCAAGCCGATCAGCCTGAGCCGATGGATCCGCAGGCAGCTGTTGTGACTACATTCACCATCGCCATTTATTGCTACTCAGCCCGAAAGCTGATACTCAGTTTACCATCCCACGGAGGGTAGAAGGCTGAGTCGACCTAGGTGGCTGACTTCGTACCGAGATGGTTTACCTGCCCGTAGACAGTCACCCATCCAAGTGCTAACCGGGCCCGCCGTAGAGTAACTTAGTTTAAGGAACGCGCTGTGTTAAGTGCTCTGGTGTGTTGTGACGTGCGTAGACAACTGCATCCGGAGCTGCGCTCAAACCTGGCGGAGTTTCGTCAGCATCTTGTCGACAGCACACTCGACATGGCGCCACTCAAAGTCTGGCAACTGCAGGGTACTACTACTAACTGCTTCTAGCACACACATCCATAACATAACAATCTGTGCTACAAACAGTCTACCGTACGATGCCGGCGATTTCTCTAGCCTACCGGCGTTCAAACGCACTATTGAAATGACTAATTTTTCCCGGTTCCTGTGTTTTCTGGAGTTTGCTTGAATACATGTAACGACTGTTTCGGAGATTTTATATTGTTGATTTTAGCTTTATTTTTAAAGGGCTGCAACTATTAGTGCAGTGCGCCGCCTTGCTGTCCTGCCAATACTGCTACCTGTGTATGTGCTGTTTTAACTCCGTCTCTTGGCAAATAAAATGATGAAAATGATGATGATGATAACTACCTACCTACTTACCTGCAGGGTACTACTAACTGCTTCTAGCACACACAATATAGCAGCAATAATCCACGTAAGGCCGGTCCTCAAAAATCGAAATTTCTGGAAGTTGTTGTGGCAGAAATATCGTATTATATAATAACCATATCATTGGGTCGTATGTGCTACAATTCATGGCTGCTACAAGTGCTGTTTACTTACTCACTCACTCACTCACTTACTCTGACTCGCAGACTTACTTACTTACTGTGTTGCAGATCTGAGTTATCAGGCTGCTCAGCTGGTTCTCTCTGCACCAGTTACAACTGCTCTGCATCTGCTCAGAGACACCAGTCAGAACTTCCCGTCGAGAGCCCGGTCGGTTGTCTTACTTCCCGACTAGACATGATTCAGTGTCGTGTACGGTGTGTGATATGATACGATACGATGCATGATTTGCACTGGAAAACTGACAGGCAAGCTGCCCGTTTAATTTAGCACATAAACTGAAAAGAACTGAAAATGTTTTAAAGGGAAATGAAATGACAGAAATTGAAGTGGTAGTACTGTTATGTAAAACATAAAAAAAAATCCAGAAACAGACTGTTATGAGAGAGATAGAAGCCTGAGATCAGAAAAGACTAAAAAGGAACGAAATAAGGATAACCGAAACTAGAAAAAAACTGTAACGAGAAAAAAACCGTCAGCAAGTCCAGATATCCATGAAATCTCGGCGAAAGAGGTGCCAGACGTCTATGGAGGGTAGGATTTGAGAAATAGGAAAGTTTTGAGTTTGGAATGGAAGAATGATGGGGTGATGGATGATAAGAGTG
>Ga0056124_1000873_pt1 | contig 10484 bp, 8 predicted proteins | sample WorMetHEROISLAND_2_FD_70069 | JGI IMG/M metagenome (GOLD analysis project Ga0056124, IMG submission 70069) | Marine gutless worms symbiont microbial communities from Max Planck institute for Marine Microbiology, Germany - Olavius sp. 4 HERON ISLAND | ecosystem: Host-associated > Annelida >... | reverse complement strand
TTATACTTTATGTGCCACTAATAATGCAATATTTTATTGTTTTTAAAGCTTTTACCTAATTTTAGCTTATACTTTATATGCCACTAATAATGCAATATTTTATTGTTTTACAGCTTTTGAGGCTTTAAGTTACTGAGTTTTTGTATTATTTTACCTATTTTTTCCTGCTTGTCCAAACAACCCAATAAAACCCAAAAACGTTTTTTTTACCCTGGCTGATGTGCTGTTAAGAACTTATTTAATGACTCACTAGTAACTGCTCTGCATTGTTGACAGTTAGCATCATTGCTTCTGGGATTTTAAATGCTCAGCAATTAGCAATTGATTCAACTGACAGTGTGTAAATGTATTCAAGAGTTTACTCAGGTTAACTGCTGGTTTTTGCATTGTGGATGTGAGCAAGAATTGAGCTTGAGGTGTGAAAATGTCCTCAGTTTACGAATGCAGTTTTACATTTTTGTGGATTCTACATTCCAGCATCAGTCCATTGTAGATTTGTTTTATGGTTACACCACCATGCTTTCGTGGGCAGTCGTCTCTGTCTTTGCTATATTTCTGTCCAGCTTACACGTTGTACAGTTTATTGATTGCAGCAAACAAAGATGTATGTATGTATGTGTATGTTTGTGGTTGTGCTATCAGTGTGTTCCGCAGCCTGTGTGGAGATGACACACCAATGGTTCGGCGTGCTGCTGCCAGTAAGCTGGGAGAATTTGCGAAGGCCATCGAGCTGGAGTATCTGAAGTCCGATCTTATTCCTCTCTTTACAGCACTTGCTGCTGATGAACAGGTTACTAGAGTCACTGTACGATTTATGACATTGTATAGTGATCGTATAGTGTTCGGCTTTTATGACTGTATGAATGGTGCATGCTATCAGTTCTTGCTTGGCATCAGGAGGAGCATCTGACCTATAAAGTAAGTAAGTAGCAAGGACGATTATTGTGTCCAAAAGCAACGAGCGTCACTGTGCAGGCACTGTACAATCACACAGGGTTGGGATGTGATATGTCAAACAGATTTGTCTTGAGACGGGACCGGAAGACAGCCACAGAAGGTGCAGTTTTGACCAACTTGTTAATCTGGATAAAGCAATTACTGTAGCAGTTTGCATAAATTTTCCTTGTTTAGACACTAGGAGAAATTGGCCGGTAAAGTAGACTTTGTTCTTTGTTGATAGGCAACATCTAGCATTATTTCTTTTTTGTTAAACCAACTTGTTAACCTGGATTTAATCCACAGTAGGCCAGTTCATAAGATTAAACTTCTAAAAACTGTTACTATGGAATATGACTTGACAGGTAGGTAGTTCCTGGAGATGTCTACGTCATTTTTCTGATACAGTGGGTTGCCAGTTGTTTTGATACATTATGTATTCTGTATGGTCAGAAAGCCTGAGAATTTGACATTGTTTGGCAGATCTATGCAGCGAATTATGGATCCACAGTGAATCATATCCTGCTCAGCGACCAACAAGTGGATGTACTCTTTTCACACTGCTGGAGTAGCCCAGTATAATACTGGTGGTTGTTGAGTTTCTGCATGTCTGAAAATAGTTTGGCGCTGTTCTATACTTGCATTGTTTAATCCGTTGTGCATTCTGTGGCTGGGCACAGTAATGGATTCTGATGCATTGTATGACACATTGTACCATGTCCTCGAAGCTTTCTGTTTACGTCACGTTAAATCTGACATTTAAATAATGATAATGATAATGTGGCTAGGACTCGGTGCGGCTGCTGGCTGAGGAGAACTGTGCCAGCATTGCGACATTGCTGAACACAGCTGACAAGGAGCAGCTCATTCTGCCGACACTTCGCGAGGCCGCTAATGACAAGTCATGGCGTGTTCGCTACATGGTTGCTGACAAATTTGTCGAGGTAATGTCAAAGCTGTATAAATTCATTAAATTACATTCTTTAATCTTTATTTACTGATTTTTGACCGAGCGACAGCCATTGTTGTCTTTTTCGGAATGGCCAAATCGTCAACAAATAAGTGAAAAAAAGGTTATGTATTGATGAATTTCTAGAGCTGTTTCTTGCTGTGAGTTAATCATGTCATTGCTGTTCTTGGATGATAAAAGCAAAATAGCGAGATATTATGTTGCTTCGAGATTGAGTTATAGCACATGAACTTTTGCAAAGAACTTGAGCATTTTCTATACAGACATGTGTATTGGGTCAGGTTGTGTGTGAATGGTTTATGTTAATAGACCTATATATGAAGTATTACTAAGTGGTTGGACTATTGTTTATTTGGACGATTGTATTATTGTTCAGATACAAAAGGCGATGGGTCCCGATATAACTAAAAAGGACCTGGTGCCAGCATTTCAGAATTTACTGAAGGATTGCGAGGCAGAGGTTCGTGCAGCAGCCACCGGCAAAGTCAAGGGTAAGATTCTGAAGTTTACTGTTGTTCATCTAATGCTGTTTGTTTATATCATATTTTGCAGTGAGATTGATGAGCATTTAACACTATCTTTTTCTTAATTTGCCAAAATGTGACTTACTAGAATAGTCCTTGCCTTGTGGCATTTTTTAAACAAAATTTTGCTGTGTTGTGGTTGTCATACGAATCATTTAATCAACTGTCAGACAACAATGCATTTGTGCTTGCTGTTGGCATACTGCAGTAGCAGGAGTGAAGTCTGCATCACGCCTTGCATTTATGCAAAAGTGTGTTGTCAAATCACAATATTACAACTATATGTGATGTTCGGAGTAAACAGCCTGCATAGTGTATTGGTGGAATGTATTGCAGTGAGCTCTTCTCAGTAAACAGTGATGAACGTACTTTATTGGCTTACTGTATATGTGTTACAAAGTTTTATAATGTTAGTTTGTTACTGTGCATTGCTTGTATACCATTTTGTTACTTTACACTGATTGGAATAGGGCGTTTTGGCTGTTAAGTGTCGGAAGTCTATCGACGAATTGGTGTGTTTCGGTGCAGATTTCTGTCACAATCTGCCAGCTGACAGCCGAGAACAGATCGTGATGACGTACATCCTACCGTGTTTGAAAGAACTTGTCACTGATGCCAACTCTCACGTCAAGTCGGCACTGGCATCTGTCATCATGGGCCTGGCTTCGGCTGTCGGCAAAGACAAGTAAGCATTCGTTGACGGCTGATGCATGATTTAATGCCTTGGTAGCGGGTGTCCGGAAAGTGTGCTGTTTAAGACCTTTGAGATATCAATGGCAAATAGCTGTGAAGTGGTTATTGGGTTTATATTTGCTAATTTTATACTGTGTTTAATAGTTACATGTTGATTCTTGACTGTTCATCGGTGCGCCAAGCTAGTATTATTAGGCTTTATTTGAGATTGATTATTTAATCTTGAACTTGTGTTATGCGCTGCCATTATGCCATTTTTCCAGAAATATTGCATGTGTTAGAGTGGTTTTATAATGTTAGATTGTTACCTGGTTTGTATGTGTACAAAGTTTTCTTTAGTGTACAGGGACATTCATTACAGTAGGTCTGTTATGTTTTGAAAGTCTTCGCGAATTTGGCCGTTGTGTTCAACAAAACTGCCATGCATTTGGTTGGTTTCTCTGTGGATCAGTGATGTACTTTTACAGTAGTTCTAGCAGCAGTCGTCGCTAGTGGTGAAGGAAATGGATATTTTAAGCCTGCTGAGACTCGTATATCAGGAACTGGTTCTGGCCAGTGCTCCGGTGGTGAGGACTATGATACATGCAAGCTGCATTGATATAATTTGAAAAAAAATTAAGAGGGTTGGTGCCATGGTGTAGTGGTAAATGTAATGTGGAAATCAATGAAGTGACTGTGATGGGCCCAGTACCTGCATGGGTGACTGTCTGTGACATGTAAACCATCTCAGCATATAACCAGCCATCTGGTCGACTTAGCCTTCTACCCTTCATAGTATGGTAAAATGAGTATCAAGTTTTAGCCTGAGTAGTATTAAATGAAGAAGAAGAAAAAGATTTCGCATAGACAGCTAGGTCCGTTGCGTGGGAGCTCATCCCATTTTCAGCACTGAGCCGGCGAGGGTTAAACCCAATTAAGCTAGCATACAGCCCAAGTCCGCCAGATAATGGACCGGGTCAGTATGTAAGCAGTCCTGGTAACTGGGCCTACTGTTATGCAGAACTCGCCGTTTCTTCCCCGGCGATGGCCGTAATCATCACCAGTACTCATTTTGCCTACCCACGGAGGGATGGCCAGGCTGAGTTGGCCTGGGTGGCTGGTTACATACAGAGATGGTTTAATGTTTTAAAGATGGTCACCCATCCAAGTAGTAACTGGGCCCAGCGTTGATTAACTTCGTTGATGCGACCAACGACGTTACCAACTAAGCCAAAGCGCCACCTATTCAGTATTAAATGGCAATAGTGAATATAATACAACAGCTGCCAGTTCAGGTGGATCTGTGGCTCAAGGTGTTTGGCTTGGTCCAAAGGTCGGCAGCACCCTGGCGCTTGTGCTGTGCTCACCGGATGAACAATCACAATGACTGTGCCATGACAACAGCAGCGTAGATATTGTATTTGTCACTACACCGTGTCTCAAAAAACGCACAAACTTTGTAACGGTATAGCTCGAAATTATAAGGATCGATTTTGATGAAGTTTGGCTTAAATGTTCAAAAGACTCTAGAATAGAGCTTGTATGTTTCAGTTTTCATGTAGGTTTGCTTTATATCGACTTTTTATCCATTGAAGTGGACACCAAAAATTACGCAAATTTTGACGCTGTATCAAACAAACGTGCCAAGTTTGATGAGGTGAAATTTTTTAAAACATATACCTAAGCTCATAATATTTGGCACACATAATCTGCAGACATTTAAACATAATGCACTAATCAATGAATTACTGCTAATGCAGTTTGCTTACTTATTATTTGTCCTAAATTGCATCACCGGAAGTGACGAACATTACGCGTCACACTGCCTGTCAACATGGCACGCGTTATTTTTGGCATGCAGTTTGAGAGACGATAACGTGATAAGAAGCAAACCTACATGAAAACCGAAGCATACAAACTCTATTCTAGAGTATTTGGAATATTTCTGCCAAATGTCATTGTAATTGATCCTTATAATTTTGAGCTGTACCGTTTCAAAGTTGGTGCGTTTTTTTGGAGACACAGTGTAGTACTGTGGCAGTGAGATGTGGATTGCTGGTGCATTGTGTGTGTGTGTCTGTGTGCGTGCAGTACTATTGAGCACCTGCTTCCGTTGTTTCTCACACAGCTGAAGGACGAGTGTCCTGAGGTTCGCCTCAACATCATCTCAAACCTCGACTCTGTCAATGAGGTTCGTTCCTCGTACTTTCATCGCAATGATTTGATATAGACAGGTAAATATAGCAGTACATTTATGTGTCTCTGGCTCGCTCTGCCCATTCATAGATGCAGTTTTACTGACAAAAAAATTTATAGTTAAATTATGCAACCATCCTAATAGTCACATTATAACTTTTCAGTTCATTTGTCCATAATATGTCTGTCCCGTATGGGCTTCTAACTAGAAAACAAAAAGCATACAAAACCAAAATTGCTGTTAATGTTTTTCAGCGCAGTTTTAGTTTTCAGTTTAAAAGGTCGGAGTTATCTTTGTGCAGGAGCTAGATGGCACAGACACATATTATGTTAACATTAAGCTCATGTTTGCTTGTGCATATACATGCTGTATACTGGTGTCCAGTATGTATGGCTTTGTTTTAATGACCGCTGTTGGTGCAGTTTGTATGAGCAGGTGTAGTTAGTAAGTAAGTAAGTAAATGACTATTTAGAGTGCACAATATCAGCCAGTGGCCTAATCTGAGGCACTTGGGTGAGTCGCTAGGGAGAGCCAAAGGCCTGCTGGAAGCAGTGAGTTTTTAGAAGGCAACGAAAGGTAGAGGAAGAGTCGCGAAAGCCCGATGGGAGTGAGTTAGAGCAGACAGCTGGTGTAAAGTAAAGTTGAAGAGTAAAGTTAGGTTATATTATAGTGCGTTCTAAAGCTTGGCTTAGAGTTTAGTTTAATCTAGCGCACTTAATCACCATAACCACTTAGGCACCGAAAACCCTTTTGTACCCCAGTTTCTGGGAGCTGAGAAACTGGGGAGGCAGTGTGTGTAAACAACTTGCCCAAGGTTGCTACCCAATGGGATAGTGGCTCGACCCAGGATTCGAACCGCGGTCGCCGGGTTCTCATTCCAAGTGCACTAACCACTAGACCACCGAGCCACACAGTGTGTGGATTGTTGTAGGTGATTGGTGTGAAGCAGCTGTCACAGAGTATACTGCCGGCTATCGTTGAGCTCGCCGAGGATCAGAAATGGCGTGTCCGACTTGCTATCATAGAGTATATGCCACTGCTTGCCGGACAGCTGGTAAGCTCTATCATGTTGAGCTGTGCTCTGTGTGCATTTCTCTGGACAGGATTCAGTGTATCTGTTGCATATAGTCGGCCTACTTATTTAGGGTAACTCTTGGTTATGTCAGGTTGGGCCTCCATCCCCAACCACCTGTGGGATGTGAATACTTGAATAGGCATTGTCATAACGGTTGCACTCATTTATTAGAGGATATAGTGATATTGCTGCTGTTCGCTTTTCTACCTAAATATTTTCGACAACACACAGCAATGAAAATAATGTCTTTGAATATGCTCATAGGTTGATACTGTAATTACTAATGTGTAATTTGATGAATTTATAATTTAGCAATGAAAATAATGGTAAAGCAGTAAGTTAAACATGCTCAATATTTCAACCATTTTACCTTTACTTGCTCCACCACTTCCATCTGTCCTTGATTTGTCCGAAGAACATTCTGATCTCCAATCCAGAAATAACTCGGCACACTGTCCTGATCCTGCCAACAACGATGATGACAGTTAGGTTATGTTGACATGAGTAGACAGTAGTGGCTGTGTGTTGTATGATGGATATTGACGACCTTTGTATGATTATTTATTTTCAGGGAGTCGAGTTCTTTGATGAGAAGCTGAATGCATTGTTCATGGCTTGGCTTCTCGATCACGGTAGAAAGCCACTGTTGGCATATTATTCTGTTTAGAAATTGTCCGCTTAATTATGTAGTGACGATGTTTTTGTGACGTTTTTTTGCCTTTAATTTGTAGTGGAGATTTTGGGTTGAGGCAGGGGCATGTTCGTATATGTGTGATCCAGTATGGTTTGTAGTTTATAACCTGTAGATAACAACTATGCAAACAGTGGGGGATGTTGTGAGATTGAAGTATCTTACCAATTCATATAAGTATCCAGTTGTACGTGGCATTTTATCGGGAATGACTGATGGGTCGACATTGCAGCCTAAACCTTTGACTAGTGTCTGCTCACTCTGCTGCCCAACCCATGTTGGAAATAGGAAACTGGAGGATACCAGTAACCAAGCCAGTTCTTTGTATCAAATTCCGAATATTTGTGGGGCTGTCGTAGTATGGTTGTTTGTAGTTAGAGCCGATCTGACGTACTAAGTTTTGTGCTGGTCATCTTCTCGCTCTTCTGTATAGCCCCTACATGCTTTCGGAGATTTTTTTTGCAGTGTGTTGCCTATCGCGACGTTTCTTCAATTTAATTAACTTTTTCGATTTTTAGTTTCCAACATCTTTTTGTAGTAGCAAAATAGACTAGGGTTTATTTTTATATACTAGTTTTGTTTATGTAATCATTTGCTATTAACTAGTGCTGTGCGAATATTCAAAATTTAGAATAGAATCGAATAGTTATTTCAGTATTTGATTCGAAACGAGCACAGTTATTCAAAATTTTTGAATACTTACCGTCACCAATTTCTTACTTATTTAACAGAATGACACCGATTTTTCACCTTAGCAACCACGCCTAGCAACCAACAGAATCAACAAACATGGAGTCGTCTGCCATAAAAAACAGTTAAATTTATTTAACATGTACTACTACTGGTGACTTTTGAGACGGACGATAACTATTTGATTCGATTCGAAATGAAAAAAACACTATTCGCACAGCACTACTATTAACATTTTTAAGGCAAGAAATGGCTGTTTGTGTGCTGATGTGCCATTAAGAAACCAGTCACTCACCCGTGCTTGTTACGTGTCAGTGTACGCAATCCGCGAGGCGGCGACGCTGAATTTGAAGAAACTTGCGCAGAAGTTTGGCATGGATTGGGCACAGAGCACTGCGATACCCAAAGTACTTCAGCTGTCACGAGATCAGAACTACCTGCATAGGATGACTTGCCTCTTTAGCATTAATGTGAGTTAGCTGCATCATCGGATTTATTGATGACGACTATTATGAACATTGTGTTGCTGTCATAACGTTGCATGATGGTGCTGAGTGGCTGACCATTGCTGATGGCCAGTAACCTGTGCAGATGCGTTACGGTTTTTACTTTCTAACATCTCGGCAACCACTGTTGCTTTCTTTGGAACAATTTCTGTTCACCGCTAAGTGTTGCCGCAATGAACAGTGCTGGTTATCATGTTTCCAGTCACACTATCCATGTCACCATTTTACCACTCAGCCTGCCCCAGCCAGTAATGTGAAGGGCATGCTCAACAAGTTCATGAGAGAGGTTGTCCCACTTTCTGACAATGGCTGCTCTGACACCGAGACATACTCTGTTGGTCTACATAGTCTCCTCAGCCAAGCAGTCATAGACGCAATTTTTGAACTTTGTACCTAAGAGAGTCCTTGGAGCTACACTGTCTGAGATCTATTTCATGGTTTGAATGCTACTTGCCTTGGTCCATCTGCAAATACTTGCACTTGAACTGTTGCATTCGGGTCATTGCCAGCTATTGAACCCCTACAAGGCCCTCATCACTGCTGGCATATCAGATGTCTGTCTATAGTGTGGAGTGGTATCACACACTGTGGAACATCTGTTCCACTGCCGTGCACATTTGACGTAATTCCCAGTCCAAGATCTATCGGATGACCTGGACACCGTGGCTGATTTCCTCAACCTGGACAACTGATAACGTCTGACTACATAGGCTGATTATGTAGTAGTAGTTACTGGCAGAAGTCTGTGGCCCGGAGCAGACAGTCAAGCTACTGATGCCAACTGTGTAGTAGTAGTAATAGTAGTAGTAGTTGCTGGTAGTAGTAGTAGTAGTTGCTGGTAGTAGTTGCTGGTAGTAGTGATGTCTGTATGTTGTTGTGTAGTTACTGGCAGAAGTCTGTGGCCCGGAGCAGACAGTCAAGCTACTGATGCCAACTGTGTAGTAGTAGTAGTAGTTGCTGGTAGTAGTAGTAGTAGTAGTAGTAGTATTAGTTGCTGGTAGTAGTAGTAGTAGTGGTGTCTGTATGTTGTTGTGTAGTTACTGGCAGAAGTCTGTGGCCCGGAGCAGACAGTCAAGCTACTGATGCCGACTGTGATGAGTATGGCCGCGGACCCGGTTGCTAACGTCCGGTTCAACGTCGCCAAAACGCTTCAGAAAATCGGTCCACTTATCAATGACCACCAGTACGTTGCTGACTGCCGCATGCTTGTTGAATCTGTCCAGCTTGTTTGTCTATTCGTTGATGCAGTACACAGCAATACGCAATAAATTTATGGAGCTCAGAGCCACAGAAAGCTTCTGAGGCTCTGTAGCGCCGAAGTTAGTGAGGATCAAGCAGGACATAGAAGTGTCTTCTATGTCTTATGACTGATTATGACTGCAACCTTTTTTCTTTTTTGTTAATGTCTATTGATGTGCAGTTTGCTTTGTCTCTGTGAGTTGCGAGTTCAAAAGGTTTTGAGTTCATCTGCATGAATTTAGCAACTACAGTCTAGTGTTTCCTTTTGGTTTCAACTGCTTTCGGAATAACTCTGATTGGACAGAAATGACTGCAGTAGTTAGTATAGTGGTGGTGGCGTTCAATGATAGCTAGTTGAGTCAAATCAGGTGTTTCTTTAATAAGCTAGTCAGACTCATCATTATTCGGCATGCATCATCAGTGCGTAGCTCCGCTTGCTGCCAATAGTCTCCACATCGGCTTATCCAGGGCCATTTTGATAGCATCCTCATAGGTGAGGTTGTGCAGAGATAGGTCGTTCTTCAGAGTGGCCAATAACAGCGATAAAACAACATTCGTAATTTGTATTATAAAATTATTTACCACTGGTAAGTGTGACATATGGTCTAGAAGCTCCCTGTTATGTGGCCTGTCTTTTAAATTATAATTAGGGCCCACAGCAAAATTCCGCGGGCCAGGGCCAGTTCGCAAAATTCCGCGGCTCACTGCGGCAAAATTGTCCAAATTCCGCGGCTCGCAACGGCCTCCCATTTATGAGTAAACTCAGCTCTATGCTGTTCAGAAACTTCAGTTATTGAAGGCTGGCAATGCACTAAGTTATGACATGGCAACATAAAAAGAAAATCAGTTTTTTTTTCGAAAGTGCAATGAAACGCTCATGAGTCATGACTCATGAGTGACGTGAGTCGACTGAAATGAGTGATGACTGATGTCTAAAATGTCTTTCATTCTGAACCTAAGTGTTTCAACTGAACAACCGAAGTG
>Ga0056124_1000872_pt1 | contig 10488 bp, 3 predicted proteins | sample WorMetHEROISLAND_2_FD_70069 | JGI IMG/M metagenome (GOLD analysis project Ga0056124, IMG submission 70069) | Marine gutless worms symbiont microbial communities from Max Planck institute for Marine Microbiology, Germany - Olavius sp. 4 HERON ISLAND | ecosystem: Host-associated > Annelida >... | reverse complement strand
GATATGATCGAATCAGCTAGCAACACAAGCAGACGCAGACGACAAGTTTGGCTGGCGCGCATGCGTCAACGTGATGCATGCTGGGTAGGAGAGGTGACTTTGAAGGGCTCCTGAATCGTGTTGGAACCCGCCCCCTGTGGTCATACTCAGTCGTTGGTGTGGCTCGGTGGTGTAGTGGTTAGCACACTTGGAATGAGAACCCGGCGACCGCGGTTCGAATGTCGGGTCGCGCCACTATTCCAGTGGGTAGCAACCTTGGGCAAATAGTCATATGTGTATTGTAATTTCTGTGTTTGCCATTTTTCATTAACCAGTTAGGGATTTTGGTTAACTGGTTAGCAGATTAACAATTTGGCACATCCCTACATCCTTGTGAGTTCGTCTGTAATGACGTCATACAAGGTCAGGTGGCGCAGCCCAGCAGGCTAGTAACGTATCAGCCTGCCAATGACATTGCTTTAACTATGGCATAATTTTATTCATTTTGACATTAACAGATGTCGTACATCGTTGATTTAGGAAGCGTCAGCAGATTTCATGTTACTGAACAGGTTGGAATGCTGTTGTGTCAGAAATATAGTAGCCAAATGTTATCTAGTATATTTGGTAGTGTTGTTACGGTTTCATACTGGCTAAGGTCGGTCGGTTTCGGTTCGGTTTTGAGCTAAAGCAAGCTGCCAGTTTAATCTAGCACCTAAACTAAACGAACTAAAACTGTATTAAATGGAACTGAAATGAGAGAAGTTGAAATAGAAAGTACTGTTATGTAAAACAACAAAAACATCCAATAGCAGATGACTGTGGGATCAATAGAGGCCAGAGATCAAAAAAAAGCTGCTTGCCTGCCTTTTGCTTTGGACAGCTATTCAGAGAGTATTTGCTCATGAATCGTCAGTGTGTGACCATTTTAATGTAGACGAATTCAAGATCGCAGGTTTGAAGGTGAAGACCTAGACTCAAAATTAACAACTCTGCTCTCTGCTACTGTATTTTTGCTACGCTGTTTCAGACAGAGAATGTCTGGATATGGTGAAGATGACTCTGCACTCCATACAGAAACATGTTTTTGCCATCGGTCTCTCGCTGACATAAAGGAATTTGTGACCGTTGTTTGCTACTATAACTGCAAAGTATGCAATTTTTCCTGTACCAGTGTTGGAGACATACGAAGTCATATTGTTGATAGTCATTTCCATAAAACATCTGGTGCAGATGGAGTAGTGTTTAGTACTGAACCAAAAGCTAACAGCAGGGCTGTTACAAATGATAATGGTGTCACACTGACATTAAATCCTGACTTAGCACCAGTCTCCGTGAGTAATGAAGCATCTGCTGGTGAAGCAGTAGGATTGATGTCAAAGGAGTTTTCAACAATATCGCAGTCTGGGTATGACTTTCTGTCATCAACAGTTGTAACACATTCGTCCGATCCGTCGTCACTGCAGCCGTTGCAGAGCACTATTGCAGGTCACCCGTTGCAGCTGTTTGTCAACAACCAAGAACTCCAGCTGAATGTATCCAACTATTTCAGCGGAGATAGTCTGCCAGAGGTTTCTGCTTCACCAGCGAGTGTTCAGGTCGGCCTCTGTGCTGAGACCAGCCATGGAAGCAGCTTGGTTCCACCGGCAGATCTAGTCAAAGCCAGTGGTCAAGTCGCTGGTCAGTCTGGCATGGGCCTGGCAGTAGAAGCTAGTGAACAGATGTCCGAGATGTACATGTGTGACTCATGCGGCACTGTTTACAGCGGCATCGGAATCGTTCAGCACATGTCACAAGTTCATGGCATTCGTCTGGATTCTGTGAATGTTAGCGGGTCTCAGACTGCGCCAAATGTGACCAGTGACCAGCACATGCCTACCAGGACCACGGAGATAACCATGCCACCAAACACAACAAGCATTGGGACGCAGGCTCAACTTGCAAAGAAACCCGGAAGAAAAAGAAAAGTGATTACTGATGTCACAACATCAGCAGTAGCTGAAGAGCAGAACAATAAACGTGCAGTGAACTCTGCAGAGAAAGACAGTGCAGCAGCGGTAGCTGTCAAGACTCTGGGCATTGAACGATCAACTACCACTGCCGGAGGAACTGGCCTGTCTAAACGTCGAATACACCCACCACGTGCTCTTGTTGAGGATTACCAGATTCTTCGACTCCGGCAGTCAAAGCCTCGTACCAGGTCATCAACGTCTGCTGCGCCGAAACTTCTCTGCAGTTTTGTTGGCTGCGAAGCTACGTTTCGACAGCAGCAGGCTGTTGACTATCACGTAAAATGTCACGCAGATGGCGGGACATTTTGCTGTCCGGAATGCCGCAGTTCTTTTGCCGATTGGTCATCTACGCTGCCACATCTGTGGACCGTCCATGACATCGACCACTATGCGTACCAGTGCGGTCGATGTAAGTTTCGTGCCGATCACTTCGTCGCTGTGACCGAGCATTCTTTGGCCGAACACGGTGACCGCAAGCCCGTCCAGCCGTTTCTCTGCTCAGTCTGTGGTCAGACGTTCAGAAAAGCAAATCTTCGCAACCAGCACGAGAAATCACACAGAAGCCGTGCGCTGCACTCTCGGTCTGTCACTCAGTCGGAACTTACTGCTTTCAGGAGATGCGTTTGTGATGTCTGCAAGCGAACGTTTGCCAACAAAAAGTCACTGAATAAACACATTGAGGTAACGGTGACTATTGCTGACCGCATACATTACTCAAGATCATCAGCAGTTTGCTGAAATATTTCTGTAATTAATTGTTATCATCCTTTCTTATAGCATTTGTTGATGTCACTGTTTCATAGCATTTATCACTCGTCGGCGTTATCATTTCTGTATCTTCAGTCATCGTCATTACCATTACGGTGTTGCTTGCTGTTGTTTGATACTGTTAGTTCAACAGTAGGACTGGCACTTGGCATGAAAAGTTACTGCCTTTGTTACTACATGTATATAGGAGAGTGTGCCAGTGAAGCAGTTTTGAAAATCAGGAGTCCTGATTTTCAAAAGATTCAGGACTTCAGTATTTCATAAGGATATGAATGATTGGCTCTGTGGTCTTCCTCCTATGTGACACACACAGTGTGTAAGTGTCCAGTGCAGTGTATAATGTGATGTCCAGATTGTTCACAAGAAGATAAAGCCATTCTCGTGTTCCGTGTGTGGTTACCTTGCCGCTCGTAAAGCAATGCTACAGCTGCACGAACGCATTCACTCTGGAGAAAAACCATTCAAGTAAGTATAGTCGTAATTCTTCCACGGATATGTCCATAATCTTTTCTCACACTGACTTGAATTTGGTTCACTTCAAGAACTTAATATTGCAAGTGCAACACGTTGGTGACTGATTTGCGTAAATAAGTGAATTAATTACAGCAGTTGCTTAGCACAAAAGTCGAAAATGCTTGCTATAGATATTCAGGGAGATGAAACAACGTCTCTGTGGACTGATTCATGGCGGTGTTATTAGGCGGAGTCGCTCTTGCGGTGCAAGCGATTCCGCCTGTTCCTGCGCATTTCTCCGTGGCGTGGTCCTTCATGTGTCTGTTGTCTGTTGGCTCGTGACGCTGCAAGCCATAAGCGACCCTTATTGTCAGCCAGTGTCTGTGGCTGTGTCCGTCTGTCTGTCTGTCTGTCAGATTATGTCCCTTGCTCAAACCGTTCTACGGATTTAGATGCCGGCAGGTACACTTGCAGGGTCCAGTGACACATGTGTTACATGGGGTCTCTGACGCCCTGTGGAAGGGAAGATTTGGGCTCCAACCCCGAACCAAGACATTGCCAGTCCTGTGCTTCCACCTGGTGAATGCAAAGGAGAAGCGATTCTGCCTTTTGTGAAATTACTTTGGTCCTTGTTTGAGTTGCAGTTACAAATGGACGTTTGGTGACTGTTATATTTACCACATTGTAAGACTTCAACCATTTATGGTTATATTCTAACAAAATGCCAAATCTTAATCTTATTACACTACCATCCTAAGGGCCGCATTACAGGTCTTACCCATCCGTCCGTCTGTTTGTTCGTCTGTCCATCTCGTATTGGTGCTTAACTCGAAATCAAAAAGGCGTAGAAAAACCAAAATTGGGGTAAACGTTCTCTGGGGTAGATGTAGCGAGGGTGTCAATTTTCATTTTAAAAAAAATCGAAGATTAAGCTACCAGTCGTCAAAAACCTGAAAAAGATGACTCATGTCTCGCAGAAATACAGCTTGACTTAATTTTGTGTGAAAGGTTACCTACCGTACGTAAAAACGTATCCTGAGCCCATAGGGCAGCGCTTATCTCCGTTTCTTTAGCCCTCAGCCAGACACCAGTTTACACTGCAAGACCACGGATACGGGGCTAGTGCATCACACGGTGTGCCTGGTACTCATTGTGCCTGCCCACGAAGGGATGGCCAGGCTGAGTTAACTTTTGTGGCTGGTTACATACTGAGTTGGTTTACCAACGGTCACCCATCCAAGTACTAACTGGGCCCGGCGTTGGTTAACTTCGTTGATGCGACCAACGACGTTATCAACTAAGCCAAACCGCCACACCTACCATACGGTTGGCAATATACTAAAAGTGTACATGTAGTTGAAATTCAGAATTAATGTGTTGTATCATGCATAGCTAGGCGGACAGCCGCATCTCATGTGGGCACTTGCGTCGTGGCAGGGGGGGTGGAATTGCCCTTTGTAATTAATTTTAGCCTGTTGCAAAATTTTTTCTTCTCTGAACATCCTCTTCCAAAAATATCAAATTTGGGGCTGAAAATCCCAATTTTTGGGGAATTAAGGGGCAAAAATGGAATTTTGAGCACCTATAATCTCCTCTGTCGGAAAATTGCAACTTGCTGCCGCGTAGTTTGTAACGGTCGACGCCGGTGGACGCCGGTGGACGTGTTTGTTTGTTTAGTGTGATGCTGTGCTGCAATGTGGTAGGTGTGACGTGTGCTCGTACTCGGCCAGTGACCACAACTCACTGCGGCGTCATCGCATGCGTCACACTGGACAGAAGCCGTATCACTGCGCGTTCTGCAGCTACACCGCCATACAAGCCGTCTCACTCAAGATGCACATGCGCACCAGGCACCCCACGGCCGCCACAGCGACGTCGTCAGCTGACCCGGTCCCTCGAGCGACGATGGTCTACTCGTGCCATGCCTGCCGATACCAGACCGTGAGAAGACAACCCTATCTATAGCTAGTTTAATACAGCGAGTACATTGTGTGGCTCAATGGTCTAGTGCTTAGCGCACTTGGAACTCGAGCTCGGTGACCCAGGTTCGAATCCCGGGTCGCGCCACTATTCCATTGGGTAGCAACCTTGGGCAAGTTATTCACACACATTGCCTCCCCAGTTTCTCAGCTCCAAGAAACTGGGGTTCAAAAGGGAGTTTTCGGCTCCTAAATGGTTATGGTGATTAAGTGCGCTAGATTAAGCTAAGCTTTAAGCTAACCTTTAGAGTGCACTATAATATAACCTAACTTTACTTTACTTTTACTTTGCAGAATGGCAGAACGTCCTATCTGTTTCCGATGACATATCGAGAAAATCAACCAAAGGCTTCCTATACAATGCATTTTCCCAGTGTTTTAAATTTTGTTTTATAGTTAATAAATAATGTACGCATTTTGCTTGCCACATTTCATGTTGTCATGAGATAAATATTCAACATTTTGCATTTTGAACAACTTTGTAGTTAGGGCGTTTTGCTGGAAAACTATGTGTGATCTAGGTACGATGTTTAGCCATTCTGTCCTCGATGTGTATACGTTAAACCACAGTCAGGAGTGGTACAGGTGAGTGTTAGACGAACTTGTACACTCCGGACAGTGTTTTAACCGACACTTATTCCGCGGTCGTCGACGGTCGGTCGTGTAGTGATGCTGCTCCACTATTTTGGAACGCCATTCTTTTGAATATCCACAACTCTAACTTTCAAACGCCGTCTCAAGACGTTTTACTTTGCTGCTGCTTTTTGATCTCCACCGTGTGCCTCTGTTCTGACAATTTGACAGCAGTTTGACAGGACATTTTGTGTGCGTTGTAAATTTTGTGCGTGTACGTATGTTTTTCGTTGAGCATCTGAAACGTCCTGACAGTTGTCTTGTCCACTTGATGCCGCCGAAACGTGATCTTTCAGTCACTGACTCGTAACTGTTTGTGACGTGTTCGTTTGTGTGAACTGTCTGAAATGCGAGCAGCTCTTTACGTGAAGTCCTTTCTACAGTTCTACTAGAGCTGCGGAGATTAATGATTAGTCACACGATTAATCGTTGATTAATCGTTAAAAATTTAGCATTTTCTTCGACAGTTACCACTTTTAGCTTTTAATCAAAATTAATGATTAATTAATTGTTGATTGTGTAAAGTTAACTATTAAAGAAATTTTTATCATTACCAGCTTTACTTTTTACGCTATTCTTTAGCTAATTTAGTTGCAATGTTTATTTTTCCTAGCCTGTAGTATTTTTATGTTTTAATCCAACTGTTTGCTGCAAATGAAGATGTTTCGTGTGTGAGTGATGTAGGTGAACCGGCGCAGCTGGGTCGACCACGTTGAAGACCACCATCGAAGCAGCAGCGGCAGCACTCCTGCGACGTCGAGCGACCAGCTGTTTGTAATACAGGAACAGACGGGCGGCCAGCTGCTGCTGGCACCACTGCTTCAAAGCACCGTCAGCACGAGCCGTACTAGTAGCCACAGTCACAACACTGTGTCAGCCAGCAGTGTGGGCGTCCACGACCAGGCAAACAGTACGACCAGTGAACATGGCGGTCTGAGGCAGATACTGACAGCCATGTCTGAACACCAGCACAGCAGCTCCACTGTCATACAGTCGCCTCCAGTTACAATGTGATCAATTCCTCGGTGCTACGTTGTTGTTGTTGTTGTGGTGGTAGTGGTAGTCCAACAGGTCTTCTCTTCTCGTCAGACGTCATCCAGGTTGAGGAAGTCAGCCACCACGTCCGGGTCTTGGACTGTGAGTTGTGTCGGATGTGCAGGGCAGTGGAACAGTGAACAGATGTTCTACCGAGTGCGGTGCCACTCGACACTCCACACTCTGAACAGACATCTGACACGCCAGCGGTAATGCTGGCCTTGTATGAGGTCAGGAGCTGGACACCGGCAGTGACCGGAACTCAACGGTGCGTGTGGTCCGGGCAGACCGAGGCACGTGGCGTTGATGACGCCCAGTGGGGCTGACGGTGCATGACCCGACGCCCAGTCGCCGGGCTGCCGCTGCATCACGCCCACAATGACTCGCAGATTGTGCTGGCGATCCGGTTCAATAAGTAAGTAAAGTAAATAAAACGTAGATTTATAGAGTGCATAACGTTAAAAATTAACCTCTAATGCGCTAATCTGAATCTGGATCCAGGGTTCATCTTAATATGGATCCTGGAATTTTTTGGAGAAATTTTTAGATGAAATTTTTGGCAGGGTGGAACGAGGCTCAACGAACAATTATTAGTGGATCAGTTGTATTGGCCAGGTGGCAGCACTGTTGTCGGCGGATGTTTGAGGTCTCTGGTCGCTTCTAGTCGGTCTCTGTGTTTGGACTGATGTGACTGAAAGGGAATCTGATTGCATTATTCTAACGTCGCGGTTTGTTGATTAGTCTACGTCAATGTCAGAGTTTCTTTGAATTAATGCGAGTACTCGACTGTACGAAAAGCGCCCCACTCTCGTAAACACCGCACTACGTTGTTTGTTCATGTTTACGACCCTGCTTCCGGTTGATTCGTCAGGCTAGTGGTAAATAAGTAACTGAATTATGTTGAGGGTGATGTATTTCTCCCAAAATTTGGGGATGTTCTCCTAGGACTAGGTCACCAATCTTGGGGCGCCGGGGAGCGAAGGCCATAAACTAATATCTGTGTAAATACTTTCCAAGTCATTCAACTTATTTTGTATGGCCGCAATACATCAACTTTACAGACGGACGGACGGACAGACAACTTACAGTGGCAATACCTTCCTTTACACTACGTGCATCACGCAGTAAAAATACTCGAGGGACACTGCAGGGGGCAAGGTAAGTGAGCACGAGCCCACAGAATCATCCTGTAGTAGGCCTACACTGTATTACAACGAGCTGTCTTCACGCTGAAATGTGACTTGGCTTCCAGTAATTCTGGTTTGGCCTGGGCTGGAATAAACTAGGGTTTTAGAAGAAAGTTTTTTGGGTTTTCAGGGTTTTTAAGGTTTTGGTGTACAAAGATCGGACACAAGATTAAGACTGAAGAAGAACGTATCCTATGTACATCATTCTCCATGTCACAAAATCGTTTTTGTTGAGTGAACGACGTGACGTCAAACTCGGATATCAAAAAGTATGAAATAAAATACGGTCTGTATTATAAAATGCACAGCAAAAAAATTTGACTTTTTGAGTTTTTTAAAACCTCAAAAAGGGTTCACGCAAATTTTCCAGCCCTGGGATTGGCGCTTTGTATCTAATTATACGATTCCTTGTTATCTCGGACGAAGGAAGATGAGGTCACCTGTGACCTGCCTGTCTGTCTGTCTGTCTGTCTGTCTGCCTATCGGCAAGTTCACTGAGAATTATGAACGATTTTTTGTGAATCTTTGGAGAGATGGACGGCGCGTGACCCAAGCAGCAGTCGGATAGATTTTGGTGGCAATGGTTGATGCGGATCAGGAATGTTAAGGTTCTTTATTTGCCACGTTTACTGGAATTCCTGCAGACACTACAGCCACAGTCCTCGCCCGAGGTTCAACATTCGGGTGCTTTCTAGGTGTATTTATTATCGTGTAACTTTGTAGGCTACAATGATAGGCTTATTTTGTGTCAGCGTGTCTGTTTTTTGTTAGATTTTTTTTCACTCAAACACACAAGCTGATATGATTCGGACAGCGTTCTTCACGTAGTTTCTGTGTTATCTGTGCTATGGTATTCATTTCGTGATAATTAGATTTCTACTTCGAGGTGGGTTACCATTATGAGCTATAGAAACTTTAAAACTTTTAGTCTGCCGTCGCCGTGCTTTCCTGTCCTTAACAACCAGTGTTCCGTGCCGGTCTATTAATCGCAAATTGCAGTGGCGTCGTGGCAGGGGAAGGCGGGCAATTGCCCCCCCCCCCATTTTAGTCTGTCATAAAATGTTCTTGTCTGAAAATTTTCGTCCAAAATACAAAACTTGGGGCTAAAAATCTTCAGTTTTGGGGAATTTAGTGGCAAAATGAAAGCACAATTTGCCAGCAGCGTCGTGGGTTAAAAGTAGGAGTGGCTGAAAGATGCACATTTCCGACAGAGGACGCTTGGTGCCAAAAATTTCATTTTGCCACTAAATGCTATACACTTTTGTCGCTGACCGTAATGGAGTATCTTTGTTCACGCTTGCATAGTTGTCTGCGAAAGCCAGGCAAAATAATGCAGTAAAACCGACGCGGAAGAAATATTTTTGGATTAAAATGGCATATTACAGGTCATTCAAGGTCATGCATTGTAGGGTCATTCGAAAGCCGATAAGGTTCTTCATGTACAGTATGTCTATTGACTGTAGTAGCCTAATGTTGGCCTTAGCTCTAAAGCTTCAGAAGATATGGCGACCGCTAATATCTATCTTAATTACGCGCGACAGCAGTACCAGCAGGCACGAAGCGCGTATTAGCTATGGTAACTCTGTCCGTCTGTCTGTCCTGGTGTCACGACCCAGTACCGAATCAAGCCAAGGTGAGATAGAGACTCCGGGTTTCCACCGTATGATAGCTTAGAGTCTCTAGTTTCTTATGAGGTAATTTGGTGCCGCTGGGTGAGGAGATTCCCCACAAACGAGGGCATCAAAGAGTGGTACCACTAAGAAATCGTTCTTTTGCCAATATTGGCTCGTCTAGCGTGAGAACGGTTGCAGATAGACACAGACTTGCTGCTTATCATAACAAGCACTGCTGACGAGCTTTCCTGTGGTAACAACATCAATGACCTTGAAGGACCTGGTACTGCAAAAATAGGGTTTTTAGTGAATTTTTCGCTATTTCACGCTGCGCTACACATTTTAAGAGAGAATTGCGCTGAAACCATTCGAGGTATTCGCACGCTCACTTTCCACATTTAAGCCCTAGACGGGGACAATCTGCACATGAAATGTTCGGCTTTAAACGTAGATTTCAACGGTGTAAGCTTCGACCCAATAGGTTCAAGGAGTCCTCCTTACGAGTGCATCAAATTTGGGTACCCGCTTCAAAACGCACGGTTTCTGCTACTGTCGATTAATCTAGAAAAAAAAACGGTTGCAGATAGACAGACTTGCTGCGTATCATAACAAGCACATCTGGAGAGCTTTCCGGGGGTACCAACATCGATGACCTTGAACGACCTTGAATTCCAAGATTGGGGTTTTAGTGAATTTTTTTTGCGATTTCAGGCTGCCACACATTTCAAGAGTGAACTGCGCCGAAATCACCAGAGATAGACCAAGACAACCTGCGAATGAAATTTTTAGCATTAAACGTAGATTTTAACAGTGCAAGTTTTGACACCCT